>JGI24662J20072_1000517_pt1 | contig 8545 bp, 8 predicted proteins | sample MalvirmetaMSP146_FD_20072 | JGI IMG/M metagenome (IMG submission 20072) | reverse complement strand
CACCGTGTTGAGCAGGCGGACTGCCTGGCGTGGCTCGCGGGCAAGCCAACTAACGATCAGCGTTTCGACCTGATCTTCATGGACCCGCCCACCTTCTCAAATTCTGCCCGCATGGCCGGCGTGCTGGATATCCAGAAAGATCATGGCAGGTTGATACGCCAGGCAATGCAGCGGCTGACCTCGGAAGGCCTGCTGATTTTCTCGACCAACTTCCGGCGCTTCAAGCTGGATGACAGCCTGGAAGAGGAGTTCGCCATTGAAGAAGTGACCCGCGACACCCTGGACCGGGATTTCCAGCGCAATGCGCGAATTCACCGGTGCTGGCAGGTCAGAACTCGTATTTAAACCCGGTTGAGAACTGGAAGGTGTTCGCGCCGGTTTCGGTGTCTTCAAACAGCCGGCCGCCTTCCAGAACGATGAACCCGTTATCGATAACCTCGAAATCCAGGCCAAGCAGCCAGCTCACGCTGAAGGAACTGTCCGGATATTCGTCCGCGATCGAGGCGTAGGGCGAGTCATCGTCAGGATCGGCTTCCCGGGCCTTGCCCAGCGGAGTCAGAGTGGCAACCCCCTGGACGTGGGAAAACCCGAACTGGGCATAGGCGTTGGCGTAATCGGTGATCGGGTAATGGCCGCCGATGTACCAACTGGCGAAGTACTCGATGTCCAATTCCAGTTCGTTGTCGATTTCGGCGGTGGTGGTACCCGCACCTGCGCGGATCTCCACGTGAAAATACTCGGAAATATGCGTTCCAAGCACCATGGATCCTGTGGTTGACCAGGCTGTTTCGAGGGTGTTCTGGCCTACAGACCGGTGGTTGAGGCCGGTGGCCAGAATGCCGACGTAGGTCATGCCTTCGCGGGGAACTTTATCCTGTGCGCTGGCCACGACCGGTGTGAGCAAAGCTGCGGTAAGCGTGGCGGCCGTGAAGAGGTGTCGCAACAGCGTGTTCATTGTTATTGGGCTTCCTGGCGTTGTCGGATTCCGACAGATTCTGCCTTCTGTAACTGTTTGTTACGTCGACCAAGTCACAGTTCGCATTGCCAGCGACGTTGTAGGATGGGGTTCAGTCGAAGAAGCCTTCCTCACGTGCAATCAATAACAGTGCATAGACCCCGTTTTCGGGCAGTTGAGGTTCCAGGCCTTCGTCGGACAGCAGTTGCCTGCGTCGGTCGTCCAGTGCTTCCCGGGGCAGGGACGTGACCAGTTCTTCCATGCCCGCGATTTCGAAGGGCGCGTCCATGGCGACGGCGGTGAAGATCAGGTCCACCAGGATTTCGTCCGGGTCCATGCCGTCCACGTAAACCGTCTGGTCGGGCAGGTCCTGATGAAGCTCCTGGGCCAGTTCGATCAGGGGTACGCCCTGTTCTTCCAGGTAGAGCAGGTCGATATCGCCCAGGTCGGCGTCTTCCGGTATCCATTCGTCGGCCGGGGCGATGACGACGGTTTTCATCTGACCGTCTTCCAGTGACCAGGCCATGGCCACGGGGAACAGAACGTCGTCGGTCTGGCAGTATTCGATATCAAGAAAACGCGGTGCGGGCAAGGTACACTCTCCGGGTAGCCGGGCTGCGTGGGCAGCCGTTTTGTACGGATATGACGTCGGGCGCCATCATGCCATACTGGCGCCGCAATTATCAGTTTATCAGGGACATCATGGAACACGCTGAATTTAACACCGATTTGCTCGAATTTCTGAACGCTTCGCCGACACCCTGGCACGCAGTGGCCAGCATGAAGCATCGCCTGGATGAGGCTGGTTTCAAGGCTCTGGATGAGAGAGAAGACTGGGAACTGGAAGCGGGGCAGGGCTATTACGCCATCCGTAACGGCTCATCCATCGTGGCGTTCCGCACTGGTCGCCGCGACCCCGCGGAAGCCGGTATTCGTATGGTGGGTGCCCACACCGACAGCCCCTGCCTGAAGGTGAAACCTAACCCGGAACTGCGCCGCAAGGGGTTTTTCCAGTTGGGTGTGGAAGTGTACGGCGGCGTGTTGCTGAATCCCTGGTTTGATCGTGACCTGTCCCTGGCGGGTCGGGTCACTTACGTGGATGAGTCCGGGTCGGTGAAAGACACACTGATCGATTTTCGCAAGGCCGTGGCGTATATACCCAGCCTCGCCATTCATCTGGACCGGGAAGCCAACAGCAATCGCACGGTTAATCCACAAACCGATCTTCCGCCGGTATTGATGCAAGTGCCGGAGGACGACACCACCCGCTTCACCGATCTGCTGACCGACCAATTGGCCACGGAGGCCCCGGGTGTCCGCGTTCGTAAAATTCTGGGCTATGAGCTTGGCTTCTACGACGCCCAGCCAGCATCGCTGGTGGGGCTGCGCGAGGACTTCATTGCATCGGCACGGCTGGATAACCTGCTGAGCTGTTACATAGGGCTGCAGGCTTTGATCGAATCTTCCGGAGACGAACCGGCGCTGCTGGTATGCAACGACCACGAGGAAGTGGGCAGCATGTCGGCGGAAGGGGCTCAGGGGCCGTTCCTGTCAGCGGTTCTGGATCGTTGGTGCGGTAAGGGTCGGGCGCGCGCGATTGCCCGCTCGATGATGATCTCGGCGGACAACGCTCATGGTATCCACCCCAACTACATGGACAGGCACGACGAGAACCACGGCCCGCTTCTGAACCAGGGGCCAGTGATCAAGGTCAACCATAACCAGCGTTACGCCACCAACAGCCGCTCAGCAGCGTTGTACCGCCACATCAGTGATGAGCTTGACCTGCCATATCAAACTTTTGTGGTGCGCAGTGACATGGGGTGTGGAAGCACGATTGGCCCGCTCACTGCCGGTAATCTTGGGGTGACAACGCTGGATATCGGTGTGCCACAGTTTGGCATGCACTCAATCCGGGAAATGGCAGGAACCAGAGATGGGGTGACGTTGTTCCGGGTGCTGCGGGAGTTCATGCAGCGAGAGGAGGTGCTGTAAATGGCTCCCCGAGCTGGGCTCGAACCAGCGACAAACGGATTAACAGTCCGTTGCTCTACCAACTGAGCTATCGGGGAACAAAGTCGGAATGGCGCGCATAATAGGGACTTTGCCCGGCGGCGTCAACCCCATGAATTGAAAGGTTAAATTTTGTACGACCACAATCTGTATTACAAGCCACCGCTGTGGTTGCGCAATGGCCACGTCCAGTCTGTCTGGCCGACTCTGTTTCGCAAGGTGTCACTGACAGAGCCGGTCAGGGAATCGCTGCCAACAGAGGACGATGACGAGTTACATCTGGATTGGTATCGCCAGGGGAACGACCGGTTGGCAGTGTTATCCCACGGCCTGGAAGGGCACAGTCAGCGTCCTTACATGCAGGGATTGGCGCGGGCGCTGTTGAACGACGGCTGGGATGTATTGGCCTGGAACTTTCGTTCGTGCGGCGGTGTGATGAACCACCAGCCCCGCTTTTACCACAGCGGCGCAACTGGCGACCTGGACAGGGTCGTGCAGCATGGACTTGCTCAGGGGTATGGAAAAGTGATGCTCTCGGGCTTCAGCATGGGCGGTAACCTCACTCTGCTATACCTCGGGCAGAAGTCAGAGCAGGTGGATAGCCGTATCTGCGGCGCTATCACCTACTCCGTACCCTGTGACCTGGCCGGTAGTGCCGATACGCTGGCCCGGCCCAGCCGGCGTATCTACATGCAACGTTTTCTGCGTGACCTTCACGCGAAGATGGAAGAGAAGTCGAAACGATTCCCGGGGCTGATCGATATTACCGGGTTCGAAAAATTCGCAGTTTCCATGAGTTTGATGATCGCTACACCGCCCCGTTACACGGTTTCCGAGATGCCAAGGACTATTGGGACAACTGTTCTGCCTTGTGGACTTTAAAGGACATCCGTGTGCCGGCGCTGATGATTAACGCAGCCGATGACCCGTTCCTGTCCCGGCAATGTTTTCCGGAATCCCGTGCGCAACTGGGCGCTTACGTGCGGCTGGAAGCGCCCCGCTGGGGCGGCCATGTAGGCTTTGTTGAGCACGTTCAGGATGGCTATTACTGGTCGGAGCGGCGGGCTGTGGCGCATGCCCGCACGCTGGTGGCTTAAAGCAGGGCTATTCCCTGAGCATGGGTTCCAGTACTGGCCAGATGTTATCGAGCAACTGACCCTGCGCTTCTGCCGTTGGATGAATGCTATCGCCCTGCATCATGCCTTCCTGGTCATAGATACCTTCCAGGAAAAAGGGGAGTAGTTCGGTCTCGTACTGGTCAGCAAGTTCGGGGTAAATGTCCGCGAAGGCGCGGGTATATCGCTGACCGTAATTGGGCGGAATCTGCATGCCCACCAGCAGGGTTTCGGCGCCCGCCTCCTTTACCTGCTCAATCATCCGGGCCAGGTTCTGGCGGATAACGTTGGGCGGAAATCCCCGCAAGCCATCGTTACCGCCGAGCTCGATGACAACAACGGCGGGTTCGTTCTTATCCAGAAGATCCGGCAGGCGGCGTAGAACGCCGTCGGTGGTTTCGCCGCTGATGCTAGCGTTCACCACCTGCCAGTGTTCCAGGCCCTCGCCCTCGAGCCGTTCCTGAAGCAGAGCCACCCAGGATTCCCCGGTTTGCACGCCGTAGGCTGCGCTGAGGCTGTCGCCAACGATCATCAGTGTGCTCTGGCTGGCCTGAGCCTGGGCACCAACACACATTAAAGCGAGAAAAACTATTGATCTCAGGCGTAAAAATACCGTATGCATAGAGGTCCTGTGTTCAAGACAACCGTTGTGGAGAGCTCGTGAGCGACTTAAGTGATCACAAACCGGATAATGTCAGCCCCATGCTGAAAGTCAGTAACCTGACGCACAAGGTCAGCCTGGAGACAGATACGTTGACGATCTTGCAGGGGGTCAGTCTGGAAATCAACCGGGGTGAATCCGTCGCCATTGTCGGGCGCTCCGGCTCCGGAAAAACCACGTTGTTGGGGCTGTTGGCCGGATTGGATACCCCATCTGATGGCACTGTTGAACTTGATGGTTCGGTGATCAGCAAGCTCAGTGAGGATGAACGCGCGAAACTCCGATCCCGCCGTGTTGGCTTCGTGTTCCAGTCGTTCCAGTTATTGCCGGCCCTGACCGCGCTGGAGAACGTTATGCTGCCGCTGGAGCTGGGTGGTTTCGATTCTCCGAAGGCCAAAGCAAAGGAGTTACTGGAACGGGTCGGGCTTGGCGAACGGCTCTCTCACACCCCGAGGCAGCTTTCCGGTGGCGAACAGCAGCGGGTGGCCATTGCTCGCGCCTTTGCCTCCGAGCCGGCCATCCTGTTTGCCGACGAACCCACGGGCAATCTCGACAACCGCACTGGCGCTGACGTATCCGACCTGTTGATGACCCTGAATCGGGAGCAGGGCACAACATTGGTCATGGTGACCCACGACGAACGGCTTGCCGCCCGCTGTGGCCGACAATTCAATATCGAGGCCGGTGTATTGACCGAGCCCTCGACGGCCCCTCAGCCAGAAGCGGTGAACTGATGGCGGCTTCAAAGAAACTCATGTCGGTCAAACGTGACTGGCGGGAACGGGATGTTCGTGTCGTGCTCTCGGCACTGATCATCGCGGTTGCCACGGTAGCAACCATTGCCCTGTTCGCCAGCCAGTTGCAGCGTACCCTGGTGTCGTCAGCCAGCTCTTTTCTTGCCGCGGATCGCCAACTGGAAGCGGAAAACGGCCGCCCGATTCCTGAGGGTTGGATGCAGGAAGCCGAGCAAAGAGGGCTGGAAACGGCCCGTATGGTCGAATTCTCCACGATGGTCTTTGGTGCCGGGAATTTCCAGCTGGTGTCGGTCAAAGCGGTGAACAACGCATACCCGCTGCGGGGCGAAGTGGAATACCAGGAGGGTGCGGAGGCGCCGAGGCAAACGGTTGCCCATGGACCTGCGCCGGGCGAGGTCTGGATCAACCCGCGTTTGCTGCGACTCCTGGAGCTCGAATTGGGAGACACCCTGGAGGTTGGCAATCAGGGGCTGATCATTTCTGGCCTGCTGGTGCGTGAGCCGGACGGCGGCTTCAATATGTCCGCTCTGGCGCCGCGGGTAATGATGCACGTGGATGACGTTGGCGCCACCGGTGTGATTCAGGAGGGCAGTCGGGTTGAATACGTGTACCTGTTTGCCGGTGAAGAAGCGCTGCTCGACGATTACTACGGTTGGCTGCAGCCACGTCTGGAGCCCAGCCACGAGTGGGAGGGTGTGCGAGACGGCGAGACCTTCTCCCGCTCCCTGGAACGGGCTGAGCGTTTTCTGTTGCTGGGTGGCAGCCTGGCGGTGATGTTGGCGGCGGTCGCCGTGGCGGTCGCCAGCCGTCAGTACGCGTTATCGCAACGGGATACTGTCGCGCTGTTGAAAACCCTGGGGGTTCGCAGCCAGGGAATAGGCCGCCTGTACCTGCGTCGATTGGCTCTGTGGGGTATTGTTGGTGCCGTTGGCGGCCTGTTGGTGGCCTTACCTCTGTATTGGCTGCTGTCCAGCGTGTTGGGGGATGTGCTGGAGCGGCAGATAGACTACCAGATTGATCCCAATGCGTTGGCGCCGGCGTTGTTGACAGCGCTGGTGTCGCTGTTTGCCTTTGCGTATCCGCCCATCCGAAGGCTGCGGAATGTACCGGCGATGCGGGTGTTGCGAAGCCAGCCTGGCGAATCCGGCCGTGAAGCGATTCCTGACCTGGTGATTGCAGTCGTCGCAATCTTTGGCTTGGTATGGATGTACGCCAGGGAAGTGTCCCTGGTGTTGTCCCTGCTTGGTGGGCTTGCCTTGCTGCTCGGTACTCTGGGCCTGCTTGGGTGGTTGATGGTCACTACGCTGCGCCGCATCAGTGGGGGTGGGAACGCCTGGCGGCTGGCACTTGTGGGTCTGTACCGGCATCGCCGAGCCAGCCTGTCCCAGATTGCGGTCTTCGCCATGACGTTGATGCTGGCGGCCACGCTGATCCTTGTCAGAACGTCCCTGCTGGACGACTGGCAGTCGCAATTGCCTGAAGACACGCCCAATCACTTCCTGATCAACATCGCCCCGGAGGCGGTGGATGAGGTGGATGCATTCTGGGCGGAACGCGGGCACCCACTGGAGAAGCTGTATCCCATGGTCCGTGGCCGGCTTACCGAACTGAATGGGAAGCCGGTGAAGGAAGCCGTGACCAAGGACGAGCGGGTCGGTGCCCTTAACCGCGAGTTAAACCTGACCTGGATGGAAGAATTGCCGGAGGACAACGGTATTGTCGCCGGCCAATGGTTCACGAAAGGGCAGACCGACGGTGTCTCCATTGAAGCGGAGCTGGCTGGAAAGCTCGGTGTTGAGGTGGGGGATGAGCTTGGCTTCACCATTGGCTCAGAGAAGATCACGGAAACCGTGACCAGTGTTCGTACGGTCCAGTGGGACAGCATGAAACCCAATTTCTACATGGCGTTTCCTCCGGGAGGTGGGCTGGAATACATGCCCGCCACGTGGATTACGGCGTTCTATCTGCCGGCGGACCTGAAATCCCAGCTCAACGATTTTTCACGCCGGTTTCCCACGGTTTCCGTACTTGAAATCGACCATGTGATTGAGCGTATTCAGGAAATCGTACGGCAGGTTACCCAGGCTATCGAAGCGATATTGGCGTTGATCCTGGCCGCCGCTCTGGTTGTGATGGCTGCGGTAGTCAGTGCCACCATGCAGGATCGGCAACGGGAAGGTGCGCTGCTTCGGACTCTGGGTGGCCGACAGACACTGCTGGTAAGGAGTACCATGCTGGAATTCGCGTTGCTGGGATTCTTTGCCGGTATTCTCGGCGTTGCGGCTGCGGAAGGCGCCGTCTGGGCGTTGCAGTTCCGCATGTTTGAAGGCGAGTTCCGTTGGCACTGGCAGACCATACTGCCCATCCCACTGTTCAGTGCCCTGGTGTTGGCGCTGTTCGGTCGCTGGCAATTGAAGCCCGTATTGAGCGTATCGCCGATGCTCCTGCTCAGGCGGCTGGAATAGCCGGGTTGCCCCGAGGGGGGAGCTTAGCGGTACCTGGAGAGAATCTTATCCAATATGCCGTCCTCTCGGAGCGCCTTAAGTTCGCCGTTAAACGACCTGGCAAAGGGTTCCAGTTCTTTTCTCAGCATCAACCGGAAGCCATATTCACTGAGTTTGGTTGAGGTAGTCCGGAATTCACCCTGTAGGCCTTCGTTCAGCAGAATCCACTGACCAACCAGGCGGTCAGCAATTGCGGCGTCAAGGTCCTCACCATGGAGTACGTAGAGGAACATGTCCCGGTCCTTGGAGACGTCGAACCGTTTAATGTCACCGGATGCAAAGTAAGGCTCCAGGACTGGATGATTGTATCCAAGATGTGTAACCAGGGTTTTTGAGAACAGATCCTCAGGCACTTCGAAGTCCAGTGCAGAGCCTTTTGGAATAAACAGGACTTCCTCAACGTTAACCACGGGATCTGTGAAGACAAAATCCTCGGGGTTATCAGTCCATTCCTTCGCCCGGGTGGTGCCGTCTATGTAGCCGTCCATCAGCATCTGATCGACCCGTTTGCGGGGAATTTTTTCGGCGACAACGCGATAATC
>JGI24662J20072_1000515_pt1 | contig 8558 bp, 6 predicted proteins | sample MalvirmetaMSP146_FD_20072 | JGI IMG/M metagenome (IMG submission 20072) | reverse complement strand
TTTTATCCGGCTGCCGGAACAGATTAGTGCTGGTCTCCTCCCACACCAGCTTTCCTGCGGACCAGGCTTCAGTAACCAGATCGAATTCCAGTCCCCTCGATGTATTGTTCTGATCGTCCAGCCGTACGGCGATGTCCAATGTTTCCCCCGTGCCTATTGCGCGGTGCTGCGTGATGTTGTTGCGAAGGTGGACGAGCCCGAGCAGAGGCAGCGGGAAGGCCTTTTCGGTCAGCAGTTTCAGATGCAACGGAAACGCAAGGATGTGGGGCCAGGTGATGGGCACGGTAGCCTGTGTATCGAAACCACATACCCTCTGGTAGCGTTTCAGGTTATGGTTGGCCGTACTGACGCCGATTAATCGGGCGGACAGACCAGGTATCCGTAGGTCGTCGCCGGATGGCTTGTTTTTCGGGAGTAGGGCCTTGCTGTAAAGCGACCATAGGCCGGGCGGGTGACTGTAGTAGATTGAAGTATCTGTCATATTGCTTTCTCTCCTGGTACACCTGTGCGTCTCTGGCCTGATATGCTCTAATGTAAGACTAAGGTCTCAGAGTCTGGCAAACCCGGCCAGTATGAGCATTGACCTGGCTTGCCAGCAAGGGTTGTCCGGCCGGCCAAGCCAATTGATAAACAACTACAAAGCGGGATTTTATGCAGGAACTTCGCGATGCGGGTGTGATGTTGCGCTTGATTTATCAGGCCATGAAACGCAAAGGGATTGATACCGATGCCATTTTTGTCCGGCTGGGAGTGGATGAAGACTATGTCTACACCGAGCAGCTAAGAACACCTCACAGTGCCCAGTTGTATTTCTGGCAGGTGGTTGAGGATGTGTCGGGTGACTCCGACGCCGGCCTCCACCTGGGTCAGTTGTTACCGGCCTACAAGGGGCAGGTACTGGAATATCTGTTTCTGAGTAGCCCCACGTTTGGCGAGGGCCTGCGGCGGGCTCAGAACTATCAGCGCCTGTTGAGCGATGCTGCCAACACCGACTTCTTCATCGAGGGCGACGAGGCTTGCATGGTTCTGGATGCCGCTTCCAGCGAAGTCAGCCGTCTGCGGCACTTCAACGAATGCTTCGTGCAGGGTCTGATTACCTTTTTCAAATCGATCACCGATGACCGCTTCTACCCGTCGCGCATCGAGTTTGAGCATCAGCGTGAGCATGGCCAGGAGCATGTGATCGACGTGCTTGGCTGCGATGTCATATTTGGCGCCGAGGAAAACCGGCTGTATTTCCCTGCCACCCTGCTGTCCCACGCTTCACCCCATGCGGAACCGGAGTTGCTGGACCTTCATGAGCGGTTTGCCAGTGAGCAGGTGGCCCGTCTTGAGAAGAAAGACATCGTCGGACAGGTCGAGCGGATTGTTGCGGAACTGCTGGACAGCGGCGAGGTTACTCTGGATGCCGTGGCCGAGCGTCTTGGCATTAAGCCCCGAACCCTGCGTACCCGCCTGACTGAAGCAGAAACCAGCTTCAACCAGGTGCTGGCGGATTTCCGTTATCGCCTGGCGCGGCAGTTGCTGGCAACCACCGACGAATCCATTGACGAAATCGTTTATCTCACCGGCTTCTCGGAACCCAGTACTTTCTACCGGGCGTTCAAGCGTTGGTCGAGCATGACGCCCATCGAATACCGAAAGACCGCACAGGGAAAGGATGCCATGGTTGATGCCATGTAAGAGCCTCCCGGAAACCGAACTTTTTTCATGAAAAACGTTGACATGCAGGGCGGCCTCTTTATAATGCGCCCTCGTTGTCACCGAGCAGTCACACCCTTGATTGCGCCCGAGGTGGCGGCTCACGCGGAGCGGTAGTTCAGCTGGTTAGAATACCGGCCTGTCACGCCGGGGGTCGCGGGTTCGAGTCCCGTCCGCTCCGCCATTTTCCTTTCGTTTATTACCTCTTTGCATTGTCATTCCTGGTTCATCTCTGCGTAATATTTCGCATGTTATCGTTTTCCTGTTTGAAACATGGAGACGAATAATGTCCGATTATGAAGAAGAGCTGATGGACTGTCAGTTTGAAGACTACGATGACGACGATGCTCTGGACGACGCTACTGAACTGTAGGGACGGATTCAGAGTTTATAGAATGCCCTTGGCAGCCTGCTCCGCCAGGTACNGTTTTCGATGTTCCCCCGGGCTGGTGTTGAACCAGCGACGCCACGCCTTATGAAATGCTGCCGGATTGGCAAAGCCCAATAGCCACGCAATTTCTGACAGCGATACCCGTGTTTCCCGTATGTACTCGACAGCCAGCTCCTTGCGGGTGTCGTCCACCAGTTCCCGAAATCCGGTGTTCTCCTCTGCCAATTGCCTTTGAAGTGTCCAGGGCGCGACGCCGAGCTTATGGGCGACGGTCATCAGGGTCGGAGTGCCGCCCTGTAGCAGGGGTGGGAGCTGGTCTTTCACCCGGTCAGCCGTGCTCCACCCGGCGCGGATACGTGACAGTTCCAGCGCGCACTGCCCTGACAGTGACTCGAACATGGCGGCCTGCGCCTGTAGCGAAGCGGCTTCCGCTATTCCCGGGGCCAGTCTGAGGCTGTTGCCTTCGGCACCGAACTTCACCGGGCACCCGAACCACTGTTCAAACACATCGTCGTAACCCTGGGAAGGGTACTCAATGCAGACCCGCTCAACGACCCGGTCGTGGCCGGTAATGAGCCTCAGGAATTGGGCCCAGGCTGCAAGGACCGAATCCACCACGAAGTAATTAAACACATTGTAGGGTTTGATGGAGTAAAAATGCGCTTCACGGCCCTTGCCGGCTGTCCAGGGAACACCCCTGCTGTTGCGGCTGTTGAGTAGGGAATAATGAATCAGCGTGCTGATGGCTTCGCCAGCTGTGGCGGCAGATTGGGCGGCAAGCCCTGCGATACCCGCGTCCACGGGGCGAGACAGCTGGCCCATCGTCAGGCCGAGCGCGGGGTTGCCGGTGAGGGCGATAGCCGCCTGACCCATTCTCATGAACCGGGGGATGCTGATCCGGGCCGCAGGCGCTCCCAGTGCNTGTTCGTCCAGCCCAAACCGGCTCAGCAGGTCTGTGGGGTCCCGGCCTTCGGCCCGAAGTGCGCGGGCCATGACGGCGACGTACAGCACGCTGATATCGCCGAGGGGGTTTTTGTGTCTGGTGCTCGTTTTCATGATGCAGGTATTGTCCGACAAGTCGTTACAGGATATCAAACTGTTGTTTCGGGATATTGTTTGGGAAGGGCCGGATGGCTAATTTAGAGCCCATATCACGGCATTGCCGATCCAATAACAGGAGAGAGATCATGACCGAATCGACACCGGGCGTTAAACGTTACCCCAATTTGCTGGAGCCGTTGGATCTCGGGTTCACGCGTCTTCGCAATCGTACACTGATGGGGTCCATGCATACTGGCCTGGAAGAGGCGAAGAATGGTTTTGATCGGCTTGCCGCTTTCTACGCCGAACGTGCCCGTGGCGGTGCGGGTTTGATTGTGACTGGTGGTATTTCCCCGAATGTGGAAGGTGCGGTGTTCCAGCACGCGGCCAAGATGAACACCCAGGAAGAAGCGGACAAGCATCAGGTGATCACCCGCGCGGTGCATGAGGCCGACGGCAAGATTTGTATGCAGATTCTCCATGCCGGTCGCTACGCTTATCATCCGGAGCTGGTGGCCCCGTCCGCGATTCAGGCGCCCATCAACCCGATGAAGCCTAGAGAGCTGGACGAAGCGGGTATCGAAAAGCAGATTGAGGATTACGTCAACTGCGCGGCGCTCGCGCGGGAAGCCGGGTACGACGGCGTGGAGATCATGGGTTCGGAAGGTTACTTCATCAACCAGTTCATCGTGGCCCATACAAACCATCGTACTGATCAGTGGGGTGGCAGCTACGAGAACCGCATTCGACTGCCGATCGAGATTGTTCGCCGGGTTCGCGAGCGCGTGGGCAGCGATTTCATCCTTATTTACCGTTTGTCGATGCTGGATCTTATCGAAGATGGCAGTACCTGGGATGAAGTGGTGCAATTGGCGAAAGAAATCGAGAAAGCCGGCGCAACCATTATCAACACCGGCATCGGCTGGCATGAAGCCCGTGTACCGACCATTGCTACCTCTGTGCCTCGAGGCGCGTTTACCAAGGTAACGGCGCGCCTGAAAGACGAGGTCAGCATTCCCCTGGTGACCACCAACCGCATCAACATGCCGGATGTTGCCGAGAAGATCCTCGCGGAAGGCGATGCTGATATGGTGTCCATGGCCCGTCCGTTCCTGGCGGATGCGGACCTTGTTCTGAAGGCTGCCGAAGACCGCGCGGATGAAATCAACACCTGCATCGGTTGCAACCAGGCCTGCCTGGATCATACCTTCAGCGGCAAGCTGACCTCTTGTCTGGTCAACCCCCGTGCCTGTCACGAAACTGAGCTGACCTACGTCAAAACCGCCGAGCCCAAAACGATCGCGGTGGTTGGGGCCGGCCCCGCAGGCCTGGCGTTTGCGACGGTAGCGGCGGAGCGTGGTCATAAAGTAACGCTGTTTGACGCCGGTAGCGAAGTGGGTGGTCAGTTCAACGTGGCCAAGCGGATACCGGGCAAGGAGGAGTTCTACGAAACCCTGCGTTATTTCCGGGTCATGCTGGACAAACACGGGGTGGACGTACGCCTGAATACCCGTGTGGATATCGATGCCCTCAAGGCTGGTGGATACGACCATGTGGTGCTGGCCAGCGGCGTCAGCCCGCGCACGCCGGAGATTGAGGGAGTGGATCACCCCAGTGTCATTGGTTACCTGGATGCGCTGTTGGGTCGCAAGCCCGTAGGGCAGAAAGTGGCGGTGATTGGTGCCGGTGGCATCGGTTTCGACGTCTCGGAATTCATCGTCCACAAGGGCACCTCGGCGGCACTGGACCCCGAGCACTTCATGCGTGAATGGGGAGTGGACCTGAGCGTTGGTCATCGTGGCGGTATTCAGGGCATGGAGCCGGAGGTGCCGGAGCCGGCCCGCGAGGTGTACCTGTTGCAGCGCAAGGCATCGAAAGTCGGTAAAAACCTGGGCAAGACCACAGGCTGGATTCACCGCACTTCACTGAAGAATCGCCAGGTGCAGATGGTTCCGGGCGTGAGCTACCGCAAGATTGATGATGACGGGCTGCACATAACGGTGACCCCGAAAGGTGCCGAGCAGGGAGAGGATAGGGTATTGCCGGTGGATACCATTGTTGTGTGTGCCGGCCAGGAGCCTTTGCGTGAGTTACAGAGTGGGCTTGAAGCCGCTGGAATGAAGGTGCACTTGATCGGTGGCGCCGACGTGGCCGCGGAACTGGATGCCAAGCGCGCGATCAATCAGGGCAGCCGCCTGGCAGCGGAGCTCTGAGTGCCACGGGCGTGCGGGCCCTGATCACAAAACGTTGCAGTTTTGCTCTACCTTCAGAGGTTTGACCCGCTAGACTATTATCCGTAAGTCTGTCAGTTTGAAGCCGGCCCCGCGCACTGTGCAGGGCCGGTTTCTGGTGTCTGACGAAAAAACGGAACACTTTTGGTGTGTTTGTCGTGTAGCGGTCGGGTTTTCGGAGAGTGGGGAGTTAGCAATGGGGTCTGCCGACCAGGCAAGCGATGGTTATTCGGCGGTGTTTTTCATGGACGGCAGCGACGTGTCGCGCCAGATGCGTGCGTCTGAGTTCGGAGCCTTTCTTGATGGCTACGTTGGCCTGTCCGACCTGGCAGATACCGATGTAAAGGCCGTTTACGTATTGCTTGGCAGCGACCTTCTGGTGCGTTCGCTGGTTTTTTCCGAATCTATTTTGATGAAGAAGGCAGGGCTGACAGCCATTGGAACTTGCCCGTAGAAAAACTGGCCCGCAAAGGTGCCAAGGGCCCGGATATGGGGGCTGGTCCGATTCGGTTGGTGTGTCGCAGTCAATGCCCGAAGTCTGCCAGTGCCGAGGATTTCTGGGATCCTGATATGACCCCGGGAAGCAACCACTTCCAGGCCATTCGGCGCGCCGTGGATGCGAACACACTGAGGTTCCGCAAGGTGGAGCCCACGCCGGAAGAGGATATTCCTGTGTTGGGTGCCGAGTCCCGTTCCCAGGAAGAACCTGAGGTTTCCGCAGACCGGGTGCGGCTTGCCCGTGTTATCCGGGAACAGCGGCTTCGCATCAAAACCCTGCAAAGTGTTCATCGCGATGCGCTGTCTGATCTGCAGCGTGAAAACCGCCATGAGATGCAGGCCCTGCGTAATGAAACCGCCGAACTCCAGCAGAAGTATGAGCGCCAGAAACTCAGCAATGAACAGCTGAAAAAGCGCCTTGCTGAGCGCAATGAGCAGTACCTGATGATGCAGGAGCAGATCGCCAGTGGTGAGGCCCGTAATGAGCGCGAGGGTGCTACGGCGGATGCCGAGGTGGTGTTGCTGCGGGAGCAACTGGAGCGCCGTCAGCGCGAACTGGAATTGAGGGACGAAAAGATCGTGGTGCTGGAGCAGGAAAACTATGACTTGCGACACCAGCCGCCAACCGAAAATTCAGTCATGGATCACCTGCAAAACCATTCGGTCTTCCTGGTGGCCTACCACGCCGGGGTAGGTCATATTACCCTGCCTTACGATGATATCGAGAGCTATTTTCGCAACCCTGTGGCCTACGCTGCCGAGCGTTGCGGGCTCAATGAGCCGGCCTACCGGCAATGGCTTGACCACTACGAACACCCGGTCTGCCATCATAAGCTTACCAACGGTAAACCCTGTGGTGAGCCCGTCATGCGCATCAGTCAGCCGGCTGAGTTTCGGGCAGAGGTGGATGATCGCTGCGAACAGCACCGGCCGAAGGACTCCAACTAACCTGCCTCTAGCGATTTCCTGCGGGATCTTTTTTCAGAATCGGGCCGTATTTCGTTACTATGGGTGCTGATACGCCCCCGGGTGATGAATCAGCTCCGCCCCGGCCCAACCCAGACACCCACAGGAAGCTACATGGATCAATTCAGAAACATTGGCGTGATTGGCCGCATGGGCAGCGTAAAGGTGGTCGAATCGCTGCGTCAGCTCAAACAGTATCTGGTGAGCAATAACTATCACGTGATCATTGAGGAAGACACCGCCAGTATGCTGCCTGGTCATGGTCTTCAGGTGGCCAGCAAGAAGCTGCTGGGTGAAATTTGTGACCTGGTTATTGTGGTGGGTGGTGATGGCAGTCTGCTGGGCGCTGCCCGGGAACTGGCCAAATCCAAGATTCCGCTGCTGGGTGTGAACCGTGGTCGTCTTGGTTTCCTGACCGATATTTCTCCGTCTGACCTGGAGGAACGGCTGGGCAAGGTCCTGCAGGGGAAATACATCGAAGAGACACGTTTCCTCCTGGATGGGCACGTGGAGCGCAATGGCCAGCCCCTGGGCTTTGGAACCGCCCTGAATGACGTGGTGCTGCATCCCGGCAAATCGACCCGGATGATCGGGTTCGACCTCTACATCGACGGACATTTCGTATACAGCCAACGCTCGGATGGGCTTATCGTGGCCACACCGACCGGGTCGACCGCCTATTCGTTATCGGCGGGCGGGCCGATCATGCATCCGAAACTCGATGCCGTCGTGCTGGTACCCATGTTCCCGCACACGTTGAGCAGTCGCCCGATCGTGGTGGACGGCAAGAGCGAGATCAAGCTGGTGATCGGTGAAACCAACGAAACCTATCCGCAGATCAGTTTCGACGGGCAGATGAACATTGCCTGTGCCCCCGGCGACATCATCCGAATCACCAAGAAACCCTTCAAGATTCGCCTGATTCACCCCGCGGATCATAATTTTTACGCCACATGCCGGGACAAGCTGGGCTGGGCCAGTGAGATTGCAGCGAGCTAACAACATGCCAGGACAGGAAAGATCCGCGAGCCGCGGCTACGACATTATCGGCGATATTCACGGATGCGCTCATACCCTGGTGCGGCTACTGGACCAGATGGGTTACCGCAAGGTTAACGGCGTCTATGAGCATCCCCGGCGCCAGGCCATATTCATTGGTGACATCATTGACCGCGGACCTCGCATCCGTGAGGCGCTGCATCTGGTCAGGGACATGGTCGAGCACGGGTCTGCTCGCATCGTGATGGGAAATCACGAGTATAACGCCCTGGGCTACTGCACCCGCGCCCGCCCGGGCAGTGGCAAGACGTTCCTGAGGGAGCACAATGCCCGTCATGACCGGTTGATCCGTGAAACGCTCGAGCAGTTTGAGCATTACCCCCACGAGTGGAACGAATTTCTGGAGTGGTTCTACACCATTCCCCTGTTTATCGATGAGCCCGATTTTCGGGCAGTGCACGCCTGTTGGGACAGCGACCTGATCATTAAATTCAAGGAGAATCAGGGGGGCGCCTGTATCGATGACGAATTCCTCCATGCGTCGGCAGCGATCGAGTCCTTCGCGGGCCAGGTCATGGATACCCTGCTGCGCGGTACTGATCTTCGATTGCCGCCGGGCGTGAAAATTACTGGCAAGGACGGCTACGTCCGGGAGTTTTTCCGCACCAAGTTCTGGGCTGATAACCCGAAAACCTACGCCGACGTGGTGTTCCAGCCCGACCCCTTGCCGG
>JGI24662J20072_1000513_pt1 | contig 8599 bp, 6 predicted proteins | sample MalvirmetaMSP146_FD_20072 | JGI IMG/M metagenome (IMG submission 20072) | reverse complement strand
GGCTGTCCGGACTGGCCCGGTTGTTACGGGTTTCTGACGGTGCCCCATGATGAGTCGCGGATGGCCATCGCCAATGCGCGCTTTCCCGACACGCCCGTCGACGTGGAAAAAGGCTGGCCTGAAATGATCCACCGATACGCCGCCGGCACGCTGGGGCTGGTGGTGTTTGGCCTGGCGGCCTACGCGTTCCGTCATCGTCGTGACGGCGTGCCGCTTCGGTTGCCACTGTTTATTGCTGCCTTCATTCTGCTCCAGGGCGCCTTCGGCATGTGGACAGTGACCCTGAAGCTCTGGCCGCAGGTGGTTGCCCTGCACCTGTTAGGGGGCTTTACCACCCTGAGCCTGCTGACACTGCTCACGCTTCGCCTACGCCGTAGACCGCAACCTGAAGGGGAATCACCCGGCGCAGGCCGGCCCCCCGGGTTGCGCCGTTTCCGGCCGTGGCTATACGGTGGTCTGGCGCTGGTTGTTATGCAAATTGCACTGGGGGCCTGGACAGCGGCCAACTACGCTGCTGTGGCCTGTACTGACCTGCCCACCTGCCAGGGCGAATGGTGGCCGGCTGAGATGGACTTCCAGCATGGGTTCGATGTCACCCAGCATGTGGGGCCGAATTACCTGGGCGGGCAGCTAACGGCTGACGGTCGTGTCGCCATCCATGTCAGTCACCGGCTGGGAGCGATGATAGTGCTTGCGTACTTCACGGTTTTTCTGGCATTACTGTGGCGCAGGACAANGCGAACACCACTGGCGTGGCATGTGCAGCTGGTGGCCGTGGCCCTGGTTGCGCAGATTGCGCTGGGCCTGGCCAACATCGTGTTTCATATACCTCTGTCAGTGGCGGTGGCGCACAACGCAATGGGCGCAGGGCTTTTGCTGGCAGTGATCAATCTGCTCTGGCGATTTCATCAACAGGCCCTGCCAGAGGCAGCGAAAACAGAACCTACAACAACAATCGAGCGAGAGGTGACGGCATGAGCGAGCACGTAAAGGCGCTGCCGGCGCAGGGAACGACCAACGAGTCCGCTGCCGCGGGCATTTCCTGGCGGGATTTTCTGGAGCTGACCAAGCCCACTGTGGTGGCGATGATGATCCTCACCTCAGTCATAGGCATGCTACTGGCCACACCGGGCGTGCCGGGTTGGGAGGTTATGCTCTACGGTAACCTGGGCATCGCCCTGCTGGCGGGCGCGGCAGCCGTGGTCAATCACGTGGTGGATCAGAAAATCGACACGGTCATGGCCCGTACCCGCAAACGGCCCGTCGCCACCGGGAAAATCTCGCCGCTGGACGCACTGCTGTTCGCAACCGTGCTGGCGGTTGCCGGCATGGTCATCCTGGTGTGGCAGGTGAATGCGCTGACAGCCTGGCTGACCCTGGCGTCACTGGTGGGGTATGCGGGCGTCTACACCCTGTTTCTCAAGCGTATGACCCCGCAGAACATCGTTATCGGTGGCCTGGCCGGCGCGATGCCGCCTTTGCTGGGCTGGACCGCGGTGACCGGGCAGGTGGAAGGCCACGCCCTGTTGCTGGTGCTGATCATCTTCGCCTGGACGCCACCGCATTTCTGGGCACTGGCCATCCATCGCAAGGAAGAATACGCCAAGGCCGGTATTCCCATGCTGCCAGTCACCCATGGCAACAAGTACACAGAGTTACATATACTCCTGTACACCCTGATGCTGCTTGCTGTCAGCCTGCTGCCGTTTGTCACCGGTATGTCTGGCGTTATCTATCTGGTGGGTGCACTGGCCCTCGGCCTGCGTTTCCTGCAGTATGCCGTACGGTTGCTCAGAGGTGATGACCGTCGTGTTGCGCTCAACACCTTCAAATATTCCATCACCTATCTGATGGCCCTGTTTGTGGTGCTGCTGGTCGACCACTTTGTGTTTTTCTGAATGCTGATTTACCGGAGATTTCATGGACCGTTCGATTCGCCTGACGCTGATCCTGCTGCTGTTGGTTGTCGTGCTGATCTTCGGGCTGGTGGTTGGACGGCAGGTGTTGCTGGTCGGAAATGACCAGCCTTCACCCCCGCCGGAACTCAGCAGTATCAACGCCTACGTGTACGAAAACAGTCGTAAACTTGCAGAGTTCGAGCTGCTTAACGAACAGGGCGAAACGGTCACCCGGGACAGCCTGAAGGGCAAATGGACGTTTGCTTTCGTTGGTTATACCAATTGCCCGGACATCTGCCCCGCTGCCATGGCGACCCTGCGCAAAACCGACAAAATGCTACCGGAGGAGCTACCGCAGCCGGAGTTCCTGTTGATTTCCGCCGACCCGGAACACGATACGCCCCAGAGACTGAAAGACTATGTGGGCTTTTTCGGCGACGACTTTCACGGCCTGACTGGCGACATTGAGACACTAAGAGAGCTCGCCAGAAGCATGAACGCGGTTTTCTCCCAACGTCAGGTGGATGGCGAACGGCTGGTGGAACACAGCGGGCATTTCACGCTGATCAACCCGGACGGCGAAATGACCGCCGTGCTTCAGCCTCCCCACAAGCCGGAAGACCTGGTTGAGGCCTATCGTGAGATCTACGAGTGGGCCCGGGAAAATCATCCGCGAGCGTCCCAGTCATGACCCTGCGCTCCTCGCTTTGACTCGGCTGACTTCCTGCTCCCACTGACTTAGACTGCCTACCGGCTTTCCCCAGGGGTTCTGTGATGCCAAATTCCCACCCTTCCTGCACACCGCCGCGGGATCTTTATCTGGTCGTGGTAGCGGGTGCCATCCTGTTGCTGGTCACCCATGGCCTGGGCCGTTTCATCTACACGCCGCTATTGCCGTATCTGGTGGACGATGGCCAGATCACTGCCGGGCAGGGTGCTGCGGTGGCCACCTGGAACTACCTTGGCTACCTCCTTGGCGCCTTGCTGGCCATCCGCTGGCACACCATCAGCCACATTCGCATGCTGCTGCCAGCGTCCCTCGCGGTTCACCTGTTGACCACCCTTGCGATGACACAGACTGACCACCTTGGGGCCATGTCCACCGCCCGCCTGTTTAACGGCATCGCCAACGGCGTTGTCTTTGTCCAGGCTCCGGCGTTGATCCTGGAATGGCTGGTGCTGCGCAACCGCGCCACTCTGAGTGGGCATCTCTACATTGGTGTAGGCCTGGGCCTTTTGGTATCAAGTGGCCTGGTCAGCTCCAGCGCCCACTGGCTTGAGGGAACTGAACGCTGGTGGCCTGCCGTCGTGCTTTCCATCCCCCTGGCCTGGTGGGCCACGGCGCGGTTACTCCGACTGGACGTACCGGTGAGGGCGCAAAGCGACGGCGAAACCCCGCCGGGAAAATCGCCCCTGTTTGACCGGGCAAGTGTGCCCCTGTTTCTCTCCTACGCCGGGGCTGGTCTCGGTTACATACTGCCGATGACGTTCTTGCCATTGCTGGCCAAGGACCAGTTACCGGCCGACCACTGGCTGCTGGATGGCGCCTGGTTCCTGGCGGCTGTGGCGACGATCCTGTCACCCTCGATATGGAACTATCTTGGTGCAAAAATCGGCGATCTCCCTGCATTGCGCATGAATTTCGTGGTACAGCTTGCCGGCGTCCTGGCAGCAGTGATCTTGCCTGGTGCCTTGGGCCTGGCGGTTTGTGCCGCCCTGGTGGGCAGCACGTTCGTGGGTACGGTGATGCTCACCCAACGCATCGGCCGGGCCCTGCATCCGCACCAGGGGCCGCGACTGTCAGCGGCAATGGTGTCGGTCTACGGCTTCACCCAGATGGCCGGCCCGTGGCTCACCAAGCAATGGCTGGAAGCCGGTGGTACCCTGACCACGGCCTTTGGCATCGGGGTGGTGGCGTTGGCTCTTGGAGCGGTGTTTGCGTTTTTTGTGCCTTTGCCTGGGGGGGGCTGGCAGGACTGATCGTTAGGGGGCATGAGCGGGGTGGTGGAATTATTTTCCTTGGGAATGGAACTCGCTTCGCTCAGACACCCATTCCTGGCGGAAAATAATTCCACCACCCCACTCTTATGTAACGCACAGTTATCGCGTCTGAGGAGGTATGAGCATCGCTGTTTCGTACAAACCGGAGCAGGCCCATAGTACGCTTTTGAGAAATCGACGAGTTACCTAAGGGTGTGGGTGTGTTTTATCTTTCAATAAAGAAAATGGTGTCCGAGCGAAGCGAGTTCATTTTCATTTGAAAGATAAAACACACCCACGCCCCTCCCCCAACCCAACCAGTCCTGAACACAGCCAAAAACAAATGCTCCCAATCAACAACATCATCCCGGACCTCCTGAACACCCTGGAGTCCCAAACAACCATCCTGCTACAGGCACCACCGGGCGCCGGCAAAACCACCAGGGTGCCACTGGCTCTGATGGATGCTCCCTGGCGTGAGGGTCGCAAGATCCTGATGTTGGAGCCGAGACGTTTGGCAGCCCGGTCGGCGGCAAGGTACATGGCCGGGCAGATGGGAGAGAAGCCGGGCCAGGCGGTGGGTTACCGCACGCGGCTGGATACGCGGGTGACGTCGGCGACGGTGATCGAAGTGGTCACCGAAGGCATTCTCACGCGGTTGATCCAGAATGATCCGGCGCTGGAAGACTACGCCGTTGTGATTTTCGATGAGTTTCACGAACGGTCATTGCAGGCTGATCTTGGGCTGGCGTTGGTGCGGGAAGCCCGCCAGGCCTTGAGGGAGGACCTGCGGATCATCGTCATGTCCGCCACGTTGGATACCGCACCCATGGCCGGGCGTTCCCTGTGGAGGTGGCGTATCGCCCCATTCCGCGTAATGGCCGGATCGAGCAACAGGTGGTGTCCGTTATTCATGAGGCACTGGCGGATCAGAGTGGGTCGTTGCTGGTGTTTCTTCCCGGTGCGGGCGAGATTCGCCGGGTTGAGCGTCAGCTTCAGAACCAGACAGGCAATGATGTGATCGTGGCGCCGTTGTACGGCAACCTGAAAAGCGAGGAGCAGGATCGGGCCATCGCGCCCGCGCCCGAAGGTTATCGCAAAGTGGTTCTGGCCACGGCTATTGCCGAATCCAGTCTCACCATTGAAGGCGTGCGCGTCGTCATCGACAGCGGTCAACAACGCCGGGCGGTGTTTGATGCCAACAGCGGTATGACACGGCTGGTGACGGGCTGGGTGTCAAAAGCGTCTGCGGAGCAGCGCAAGGGACGGGCCGGGCGTATTGAGCCTGGCGCTGTTACCGGCTGTGGAGCGAGTCCGCCCAGTTTGGTCTGGCCGAGTTCACCCCGCCGGAAATACAGGAAGCGGACCTGGCACCCCTGGTGCTGGAACTGGCGCAATGGGGCGCGCGGTCGCCGGATCAGCTGGACTGGATTGACCCGCCCCCTGCTGCGCACTGGCAGCAGGCTGTGGCGTTGTTGCAGTGGCTGGATATGCTGGATGCCGACAGCGCCATTACCGAACATGGCAAGGCGGCGCGGGACATGGGCGTTCATCCACGGCTGGCGCACATGATTCTACGCGGACGGGACATTGGCCATGGCTATCTCGCGGCCGAGTTGGCGGCGCTGCTGGAAGAACGGGATCTGGCGGGCCGATCAGCCGGGGCGGATATGCAGGAGCGGGTCAGGATGCTGCGGGGTTCTGGCCCGAGACAGGGTGTGGATACCGCCAGGGTGATATCGATCACCAAGTCGGTGTCCCGCCTGGCGGCAGGGCTTGAACGACCACAGGCGATGCCCTCCGAGGATGAGGTAGGACGCGTGCTCGCACAGGCCTACCCGGACCGGATTGCCCGTAAACGGCGGGGCGAAGCGCCGCGATACCAGCTCAGCAACGGCCGCGGCGCAGCCCTTCGCAGCGACGACAGGCTGGCTCGCTATGAGTGGCTGGTTGCCGCTGAACTGGACGGCAAGGCCAGGGAGGCCACGATTTATCTTGCTGCACCGGTTACCCCAGCGGTGCTGGAACAGGACCTGTCCGGTCACATTGAAGAATACGAGGAGGCGGTCTGGGACGAGCGACGCGGAACCGTGGTGGCCCGTCGCGTCCGAAAACTGGGGCAGTTGGAGCTGGAGGAAACAGCCTTGCCGGCCCCGTCACCGGAACTGGTGCAGCAGGGGCTGCTCGCCGCCGTGCGCAAGAAGGGCCTTGGGAGCCTGCCATGGACGCCGGCGGCGGAGCAGTGGCTTGCCCGGGTCACCCTGCTGGCAGAGTACTTTTCCGGAGAATGGCCAACGGTCAGCGAGCGCTGGCTGACAGATAACCTGGAAACCTGGCTTGGTCCGTTCCTGGCAGGGATGACCCACTGGCGTGACCTGGACAAGCTCAACCTGAGCCAGGCTCTTGCCAGCCTGCTGGAGTATCCGCAACAACAGGCACTGGAAGACCTGGCGCCCACCCGCCTGACGATCCCAACCGGCCAGTCCGTGGCGCTGGATTACACCGCAGAAAACGGCCCTGTATTGGCGGCCAAGCTCCAGGCGCTGTTCGGCTGGACCAAAACTCCTACGGTTGCCGGAGGCCAAGTGCCCGTGGTGATCCACCTGCTGTCCCCAGCCCAGCGCCCTCTGGCCGTCACGGCCGACCTGGCAAGCTTCTGGCAGAACGCCTACCCGGAGGTCCGCAAGGACATGCGCGGTCGGTATCCCAAGCACCCCTGGCCGGAAGATCCCCTGACGGCCGATGCGAGTCAGGGGACTAAGAAGCGTCCTCCCCGCTCTATTGGCAAAGGGTGATGTCGTTACGAAAAGCGAGGGTTTGGCGGTGCTTTGATTTCGAGCTCTCCGACAAACCCAGGAAAAATCAGGGTAAATTGTCGCGACAACTGTTGTTAACTAAGGGTATGGGGGTGTTTTATTTTTCAATAAAGAAAATGGTGTCTGAGCGAAGCGAGTTCATTTTCATTTGAAAAATAAAACACCCCCATGCCCCTCCCCCTAAACCCCCAGTCCAACTCAAAGCCAAAGCAAACAATAAACATTGCACCCAACCCAAACCTGTATAAAATGCGACCAACCCAACCACGCACCCAACCCAAATGAAACTGGTCTCCTTCGACATATTCCGCACCCTCGGCTTCCCGGACACCAAAACCCTCAAGCCCGAACAGTTCCTGGCCCATAAAGAATTGCTTAAAGACGCAGACTGGGTACTGTTCCCGGAATACTGGCAGCTGAATGCCCTTGTTCACGGGCTGAAATGTCGCGTGTTCCCCAGTGTCGCCAGCTATCGCATCGGCCACGACAAGGTGGAAATGACCCGGGCTTTCCAGGCGGTCGCACCTGAACACACTCCGTGGACTCTGATTGAAGCCAATGGCCCGGAGGAACAGCAGGCGGTGTGGGATGCCATGGTCGTGCCCTTCGTGGCCAAGCTGCCCAAAGCCAGCATGGGCGAAGGTGTGTGGTTAATCGAAAACAAAGCCGACTGGCAGCGTTATTGTGAGCGGACCCATGTTCTTTATGCCCAGGAATACCTGCCGATTGATCGGGACGTGCGGGTGGTGATTGTCGGGGACAAAGTGGTATCCGCCTATTGGCGAACCCAGGCGGACCAGGGGTTCTACAATAACGTGTCGCAGGGTGGGCGCATCGACCGGGGGCCAGTGCCTTCCGTGGTAACCGATCTGGCACTGCGCCTTGCGCGGGAGCTGGAGGTGGATCACGCGGGGTTTGATATTGCCCTGGTGGAGGGGTATCCCTATGTGCTCGAGTTCAATCGGCTATTCGGCAATCAGGGACTCGGTCAGGGTAGTGATCTGAAAACTGCGATTCTGGATTACCTGCAGCGCCAGGCCGAGCCCGAAGACCCGAACGGCCCCACCGGGCCGGCGCCGTTGTGGCCAGTCGCAGTGTGAGCTGAAGGCAAAAGGGCCAGACGGTGGTTATGGGTAGATATGCTCATATCACGCCCCCGGAAAAGAACCGATGATCGCGCGATTGACGGGTACCGGATCGGTACCTATGTTGTTTGAACGACCCGTTTGCCCTTTGGAGGGAAACCCTATCCATGACCGAATCCACCAACGCCATCATCACTGACTACTACGACGCCGAGACCTTTGCCCGTATCAAGGCATTTGCCGATACCAAGGACACGCCCTGCGTCGTGATTGATACCGCGACCATCAACCGCCAGTACGATGAACTGGTGGAAGGCTTTCCCTATGCCAACGTCTACTATGCGGTGAAGGCCAACCCTGCCCCGCAGGTTCTGACGATGTTGCGGGACAAGGGCGCCAGCTTTGATATCGCGTCGGTGTACGAACTCGACAAGGTCATGGGCCTGGGTGTGACGGGCGACCGCATCAGTTACGGCAACACCATCAAGAAGGCCAAGGACATCCGCACCTTCTACGAGCGAGGTGTTCGCCTGTACGCGACGGATTCGGAAGCGGACCTGCGCAACATCGCGAAGGCGGCTCCGGGCTCGAAAGTGTATGTTCGCATCCTGACCGAAGGCACCCTGACCGCTGACTGGCCGCTGTCCCGCAAGTTCGGCTGCCAGACCGACATGGCCATGGACTTGCTGATCCTGGCCCGCGATCTGGGTCTGGTGCCTTACGGCGTGTCCTTCCACGTGGGCTCCCAGCAACGGGAAATCGGCGCGTGGGACGCCGCCCTGGGCAAGGTGAAGGTGATTTTCGAGCGTCTGAAGGAAGA
>JGI24662J20072_1000511_pt1 | contig 8616 bp, 5 predicted proteins | sample MalvirmetaMSP146_FD_20072 | JGI IMG/M metagenome (IMG submission 20072) | reverse complement strand
AGCTTGATATTATCGAGCATTTCCCGGAACAGCATGAAGGATTCGCGCTTGTATTCCTGTTTGGGATTTTTTGCCGCGTAGGCCCGCAAACCAATACCCTGGCGGAGGTGATCCATGTTCGATAGATGCTCTTTCCAGAGGGTATCCAGCACCTGCAACATCACCTGCCGTTCAATGGTGCGGATATCCTCGCCGATGCTCTGAGCTTTTTGCTCATAGCGCTCGCTCATCGCCTGCTGGATACGATTGCGAAGACCCTCCTCGTGCAGTCGGGAATCCTCATCCAGCCACTGTTGAACCGGCAGTTTCAGCCCGAATTCCGTGGAGAGGTGCTCCTCCAGTCCGGGGATATCCCACTGTTCAGCGAGACTCTGGGGCGGCACAAAATAGTCGATCGCCTGATTGACCACATCGGCCATGATGTTCGTGATCACATCGGCGATATGATCGGCCGACAGCAGGTCTTCGCGCTGCTGATAAATGACCTGCCGCTGATCGTTGGCAACATCATCGTATTCCAGCAGGTTTTTCCGGATATCAAAGTTGCGACCTTCGACCTTGCGCTGCGCCTTTTCAATGGCACCGGTCACCATGCGGTGCTCAATGGCTTCGCCTTTCTCCATACCGAGGGCGCGCATCATGTTCTTGACCCGGTCCGAGGCGAACAGGCGCATCAACTGGTCTTCCAGTGATAGATAGAAGCGGGTAACACCGGGATCGCCCTGACGTCCGGCCCGACCACGCAACTGATTGTCAATACGGCGGGATTCATGGCGCTCGGTACCGAGAATGTGCAGACCACCGGCGGCAATGACCGCATCGTGACGCTCCTGCCAGGCTTCTTTGACTGCTGCAATTTTTGCCTCGTCCGGATTAGTCAGCTCGGCAATCTCGGCCTCCAGATTGCCTCCCAACACGATATCCGTGCCGCGACCTGCCATATTGGTGGCAATGGTGACAGCGCCCGGCCGCCCCGCCTGGGCGATAATCACCGCCTCTTTTTCATGCTGCTTGGCGTTCAGAACCTGATGGGGTATTTTCGCTTCCCGAAGGCGGGCCGCCATGGCCTCCGAGGTTTCGATGGAAGCTGTACCCACCAGTACCGGCGCCTTTTTTTCAATACAGGCGCGGATATCTTCCACCACGGCATCGTATTTTTCCTCGGTGGAGAGGTAGATAAGGTCATTGAGATCTTTTCGGGCCAGCGGTTTATTCGAGGGTATGACCACCACCGGAAGGCCGTAAATCTGATGAAATTCGTAAGCTTCGGTATCTGCGGTGCCGGTCATGCCCGCCAGTTTTTCGTAGAGACGGAAGTAATTCTGGAAGGTGGTGGAGGCCAGTGTCTGGCTCTCGCTCTTGATCTTCACTCCTTCCTTCGCTTCGATGGCCTGGTGCAAACCCTCGGAGAGACGCCGGCCCGACATGGTCCGCCCCGTGTGCTCATCGATCAGGACGACCTCGCCCTCCTGAATGATGTACTCGACATCCCGGTGGAATAGGTAGTGGGCCTTGAGGGCGGACTGCACATGGTGCAGCATGCCCAAATTGGATGCGTTGTAGAGGCTATCTCCAGCCTGAAGTAAGCCATCACTTTCAAGCAATGACTCTATCTTCTTGTGGCCTTCTTCGGTGAGTTCTATCTGGCGGGTTTTTTCATCAATGATGAAGTCGCCGGGTTCTTCATCGCTGTGGGGCTTCAGCATCGGCATCATACTGTTCATGCGCTTGTACAAGGCCGAGCTGTCCTGGGCCGCACCGGAGATGATCAGTGGCGTCCTGGCTTCATCGATCAGGATGGAATCCACTTCATCCACGATGGCAAACTTCTGGCCCCGCTGAACCCGATCATCGAGCCTCAGCACCATATTGTCGCGCAGATAATCAAAGCCGAATTCGTTATTGGTACCGTAGGTAATGTCCGCCTGGTAGGCCCGTTTTTTGTCCTCTGGCAACTGCTGGGACATAATCGCGCCCACACTCAGACCGAGAAATTCGTAGACCGGAGACATCCATTCGGCATCCCGCCGGGCCAGGTATTCGTTCACGGTAACCACATGGACGGCGTCACCAGCGAGGGTGTTGAGATAGGCCGGCAGGGTCGCCACCAGCGTTTTACCCTCACCCGTGCCCATTTCCGCAATGCGTCCCTGATGCAGCGTCAGACCACCGATCATCTGCACATCGAAGTGGCGCAGCCCGAGGGTTCGTCTGGCGGCCTCGCGCACTACGGCAAAGGCTTCCGGGAGCAGCTGGTCGAGAGATTCCCTCTCGCTGACACGTTGTCTGAACTCGGTGGTTTTGGCTTTTATCTGGTCGTCGGTGAGCTCCACAAGAATCGGTTCAAATGCGTTGATCTGACGAACAGTCTTCCACATTTTTTTGATTTCACGGTCATTTTTACTGCCAAGAAGCTTCTTTAAGAGTTTCATTATCAAATCCAGTATCACAAGATGCGCCAATGCGCCCTGAAAAACGTGCGGGTGTGGGGTTTGAACAGATGGGAGCGCTAGCGGATGGTGCGTCGGATATAACTGGCTGGATCGACCGAACGACCATTCTTGTAGACTTCGAAGTGAACGTGGGGACCGGTTGAGCGGCCGCTACTGCCCATCAGGGCAATCACATCACCCTGCTTGACGGTATCGCCCGCCTTCACCAGGTTTTCGCGGTTGTGGGCATAGCGTGTCAGGTAACCTTCACCGTGATCCACCTCGACCAGTTCACCATAGCCGCTGTGTCGACCCGCCCGGGTGACCACACCAGAGGCAACCGCAACGATCTGATCCCCTTCCTGGCCGGCAAAATCGATGCCGTTATGCCAGGCGCGGTGGCCACTAAAGGGATCGGTTCGCCTGCCGTAGCGGGAGGACAGCCAACCTTTCAGCACCGGCCGTCCAGCCGGTTGGCTCTGACCATTAAGCTGGCGGTCCAGCATCAGTGATTCGAGGACACCGAGCTGGCCTTCACGGTTTTCTACCTGGGACTGAAGCTGGGCGAACATGAGGTCCAGTTCAGTGTGGCTGTACTCAAGCGCGAGGGGCTCCAGCTCTGGACCACCGATAGCCGGTTGTAGGCTGAAATCAAACTCACCGTCTTCGAGATCGGCGAGGCTTGCCAGCCGCGCTCCCAGTGCATCCAATCGCAACAGGCGGGTTTGCAGGGCAGCCAGTTTTTTGGTGAGAGCCGCCACCTTTTGTCTGGCCTCTTCACGGCCCGCGTCGAGATTGGCCTGCTGCTCGGCCAGCTCCTGCTGCATGTAGTCCATCAGCCGGTCATCCACCTTGCTTTCACCGAGCTGCATGCCGAGGTATATGCCACCGGACACAGGCAAACCCAGCAGGCACATGGACAACAGGAATTTGGCCCAGTTGTTCAGGGTCAGCGTCCAGGTTTTTCCCTTGCGGTTACCGATAAAAATGATATTCACGGGTTGACGGCCACCCTCTTTGGCTCTGCACAACAGCTCACGCTAGGCGGTGACCATTGGCTTGATATAGGAAATCGGCACATCGGCTTCATCTTCTTCGAAGGTGACCATTTCCCAGGCGTCTTTCTGCGCAATCAATTGACGCAGCGAAGCATTGTTCAGTCCATGACCGGATTTGTGCGCAACAAATTCGCCGATCAGGCTGTTGCCAAGCAGGTACAGGTCACCAATGGCATCGAGTATCTTGTGCTTGACGAATTCGTCTTCGTAGCGAAGACCGTCCTCATTTAACACCTGATACTCGTCTACGACAATAGCATTGTCCATGCTGCCCCCCCGGGCTAGGCCCATGGAGCGCAGGTATTCAATTTCGTGCATGAACCCAAAGGTACGGGCCCGGCTGACTTCCTTCACAAAGGAGGTGGTGGAAAAATCCACTTCCGCCTTAAGTGTCCGGTTGTGAAATACCGGGTGATCAAAATCGATGGAAAACGTCACCTTGAAGCCGTTAAACGGTCGCAGGGATGCCGATTTGTCCCCATCAGTCACCGTGATCGGCTTCAGGATACGAATGAACCGTTTCGGTTCTTCCTGCTCGCGGATACCCGCAGATTGCAGCAGGAATACAAAAGGTCCGGCACTGCCATCCATGATCGGCACTTCCGGCGCCGTGACATCGATAATGGCATTGTCGATACCAAGACCGGCCATGGCGGACAACAGGTGCTCCACAGTGGACACCTTGACGTCGCCGTTCACCAGGGTGGTGGACAGGGTGGTCTCACCGACATTTTCAGCCTTGGCGTGAATTTCCACCACGGGATCGAGGTCGGTTCGACGAAAGATAATGCCGGTGTTGACTGGGGCTGGATGGAGGGTCAGGTAGACTTTCTCGCCAGTGTGGAGACCCACACCCGTGGCGCGAATCATGTTGTTCAAAGTACGCTGTCGAATCATGCGTTACGAATACCTGCCAAAATTACAAAAAACTGTCGGCAATACTAGCAGAACTCTGCCCACAGCTCCATAAAGCAAACCGCCAGACATTTGAGGGGTGTCACTGGCGGTTCACCTTGTGGGTCCGGATAACGTACGACGGTCAGTCGGCCTGACGACGCAGAAATGCCGGAATATCCAGATAGTCCATGTCGGCATCGGCACGGGGGTCAAGCTTGCGTGCCACCGCCTCGCCACCACTGGACCCGCGCCGGATGACGGTGGGTTTTTCCAGGGCATCGTAGTCGGTTTCACCACTGCTCTTGCGCATGTGAATTGGCGCCACATGGCCGTTGTCGACAACTTTGGACGGGGCTTTGCGCTCCAGTGCGGGCTGCCCCAGACCAGTGGCCACGACCGTGACCCGCAGACGATCACCCATTTCCGGGTCGATCACTGTCCCCACCACGACGGTGGCGTTATCGGAGGCAAAAGCTTCTACGGTGTCACCCACATCGGAGAACTCACCCAGAGACAGGTCGGGACCGGCGGTGATGTTGACCAGAATACCGCGGGCACCCTGCAGGTTGATGTCTTCCAGCAGGGGGCTGTGAATCGCTGTTTCAGCGGCGATCCGGGCACGATCTTCGCCCGTGGCTTCGCCGGTACCCATCATCGCCTGACCCATTTCGGACATTACGGTGCGCACATCGGCGAAATCCACGTTGATCATACCGGGACGGATAATCAGGTCGGCAATCCCCTGCACGGCACCCAGCAACACATCGTTGGCCGCCTTGAAAGCCTCCAGCAGACTGGTGGTTTTACCGAGCACCTGCAGCAATTTCTCATTGGGCACTGTGATCAGTGAGTCCACCCGGTCTTTCAGTTCTTTCAGGCCCTCTTCGGCGATGGCCATACGCTTGCGGCCCTCGAACATAAACGGCCGCGTGACCACTGCCACGGTCAGAATACCCAGCTCACGGGCCACATCGGCCACAATGGGCGCAGCACCGGTACCGGTCCCGCCACCCATGCCAGCTGTGATGAACACCATATCGGCGCCCTGCAGAACATCGGCGATACGTTCGCGATCTTCCATGGCAGCATGACGCCCCACTTCAGGGTTGGCACCCGCACCCAGTCCCTTGGTGAGGCCATTACCCAACTGCAGGATGGTGGCGTGCCCCAGGTCCTTGAGTGCCTGAGCATCGGTATTGGCGCAGATAAACTCTACCCCGTCCACACAGCTGCTCATCATATGNCGGACAGCGTTTCCGCCACCGCCTCCGACGCCTATTACTTTGATTTCTGCGCTATCCGGTGCGCTATCCACGATNTGAAACATGATAAATACCCCTCATTTGGTATAACTGCGTTAAAAAATTACAAATTTCCCTGAAACCAGCTTTTCAGCCGGGCNATAAAACTTTCCTTGACGCTCTCCCGGCGTCGCACGGGACGGGTACCGTCCTGNTGNTGCTGCAAGCCATAGAGCAGCAGTCCGACGCCAGTGGAGTAGATCGGGTTGTCGACAATATCGGCCAACCCCTTGATATTGTGTGGCGAGCCAACGCGCACCGGCATGTGGAAGATCTCTTCCGCCAGTTCGATGACCCCCTCCATCTTCGAAGTGCCACCGGTCAGAACGACACCGGCGGCCACCAGGTCCTCAAAGCCGCTGCGACGCAACTCCGCCTGCACCAGGGTGAACAGTTCGTCGTAGCGCGGCTCGACCACTTCAGCCAGGGCCTGCCGGGACAGGTCCCGCGGTGCACGATCGCCGACACTGGGCACTTTGACGGTCTCGTCCGGACCAGTCAGCTTGGCCAGCGCACAGGCATACTTGACCTTCAATTCTTCGGCGTGTGCGGTGGGTGTGCGCAGGGCATGGGCAATGTCATTGGTCACCTGATCCCCGGCGATGGGAATGACCCCGGTATGACGAATGGCACCGTCAGTGAAAATCGCGATATCCGTGGTACCGCCACCAATGTCCACCAGGCAGACACCGAGCTGCTTCTCATCTTCGGTGAGTACGGCATAGGAAGAGGCCAGCTGCTCGAGAATGATGTCGTCGACATCAAGGCCGCAGCGCCGAATACATTTTTTAATGTTCTGGGCGGCATTCGCAGCGCAGGTCACCAGATGCACCTTGGCCTCCAAACGGACGCCCGACATGCCGAGCGGTTCGCGAACCCCCTCCTGATTGTCGATAATGAATTCCTGGGGCAGAACGTGGAGGATCTCCTGGTCAGCGGGAATCGCCACGGCCCGCGCCGCATCGATAACCCGTTCAATATCCAGGGGCAGCACCTCGCGATCGCGAATGGCCACGATACCGTGGGAGTTCAGGCTGCGGATGTGACTGCCGGCGATCCCCACATAGACCGAGTGNATATGGCACCCCGCCATCAACTCGGCTTCTTCAATTGCCCGCTGAATGGAATGAACCGTGGACTCGATGTTGACCACCACACCCTTTTTCAANCCGGAAGAAGGGTGCAGCCCGGTACCGACGATTTCCAGTGTGCCACCGGGTCCCGCCAGCCCCACGATNGTCACGACTTTTGATGTGCCGATATCCAGCCCNACAATGAGTTGTTCGTCATTTGAGTTCGCCATTCTCGACCTCATACTTGCTCTGGTTCGCCAGATGCCATTGATAATTGCTGTTGTTTGAGTTGCGCCTGTTGCGCAGGTTTTTTCATCCACTGCACCGCGACACCGTTGTCATAACGAATATCTACCCGTTCAACCTCTGTCGCCCGCGTCTTCAGGTGCTGATCCCAGACCAGCAGGAAACGGCGCATTTTTTCGATTATCTGATCGCGGCCGATCACCAGTTCCAGATCGTTGGTCAGTGTCAGCCGCCAGGCATCGCGGGCATCGCGCTTCAACGCTGCAATACGCAATTCGGCCGGTTGCAGCATCTGCACCATCTGCCGGTAGGAGCGCATCATCTGTCGCTCACTGCGTTCAACGCCTTCCAGCACCGGCAGGTGTGACAGCATGCTGTTGTCGCCTATTTCCAGCCGCTCCCCGCGATGGTTGAGGAACGCACTGTTGCCCCAGCGGGCTATGGGCACCTCCTCTACCAGCCGGATCACCAGACTGTCCGGCCACTGGCGACTGATGCTTGCTTCCTCAATCCAGGGGTGTTGCTCCAGACCGTCGCGGATCCTTTGCAGGTCGAGGCTGATAAAACCACCACTCAATAGCGGCTCAACCATCTTCTGAATCTGCTCCTGATCCACCTGGGTATATTGCCCCCGCACCAGGATCACCCCGATGGGCGCATCAACTTTGTTGAACACCAGCCACGCACCCCAACCGCTGCCGACCAGCAATCCACTCAGCAGCAGCAGCGACAGACCGCGTTGCAGCCAGCCCAGGTGCTCGCGCCAGGATTTCGTCTCGCCCCGTCGGTTAGCCCCTGCCATTTTTGGTAACTTGCCTGCCATCGCTCCGTTGTCTCTCCGTTGTTGTCTTGCCAAATGTTCAGGTTGTATCACTCGTCCTCAAAGCGCTGCTAAAGAGAGGTGTCGAGGATCTTCAATACCAGTTCATCAAAGCTGTAGCCCGCCGCCTTCGCCGCCATGGGTACCAGACTGTGGTCGGTCATGCCCGGGACTGTATTGACTTCCAGCAGCTGGAAATTACCGGCCTGATCACACATCACATCGACCCGACCCCAGCCACTGCAGCCGAGGCTGTTAAACGCCGCCAGTGCCAACTCTTTGAGTTCGGCCTCCCGGTCCTGATCCAGCCCACAGGGGCATAGATAGCGGGTGTCATCAGCCAGATATTTGGCGTTGTAATCGTAAAAACTGTGGTCGGTCTCCAGCTTGATCGGCGGCAAAACTTCGCCGTTGAGCACCGCCACGGTGTACTCGGCACCACTGATCCACTGTTCGGCAATCACACTGCTATCCAGTGCAGCGGCCTCAACCCACGCTTTCTTCAACTCAGCGGCACTGTCCGCCCGGGTCATGCCAAGACTGGACCCCTCATGGGACGGCTTGACCATCACCACTCCGCCCAGGGCATCGAGTGTTCCCTGCCAGTCAGTGCTGTCGTTCAATACCGCAAATCTTGCCGTGGGCAACCCCACGCCCTGCCAGAACTGCTTGCTGTGCAATTTGTCCATGGCCAGCGCGGAGGCAAATACGCCGCTACCGGTATAGGGCAGACCGAGAAACTGCAGGGCGCCCTGCAGGGAGCCGTCTTCACCACCCGGCCCGTGCAGC
>JGI24662J20072_1000488_pt1 | contig 8894 bp, 7 predicted proteins | sample MalvirmetaMSP146_FD_20072 | JGI IMG/M metagenome (IMG submission 20072) | reverse complement strand
GGCGAGCTCCGCATCGATTTCTGCGGCGGTCGCCGTGATCGAGATCGGCCGGGTTTCGCTGGCCTCGAGATTGTCCTTTGCGCCTTCGGCCTTGCGCGGAAGGATGGTCAGGGTGACCGTGTCGTTGGCGCCGGCGACAAGATCGAAGCCGAGCGAGTAGCGGGCGAGCATAGGAAGAAGGCTGGAGATCAGCATGGCGTTCGGTCCTTGTGTGAGATTGGAGAAGCGGGTCAGGCGGCTTGTCGGGAGAGCGGCTCTTCGGCTTGGGCCGGCACGGGGGGCGGGCCATATTGGCCGTCGAGCGTCATCGAGCTCGGCAGGCGGCCGGCCCAGTCGAAGCCGGTGGCGTTGAGCATGCCAGCGATCAGGTCGGCCTTCTTCGCACTGAGCAGCTTGGCGAACGCCTTTTCGCTTACATGCGCGACGAGGCCGCACTCCTGGGCGATGAACCTGAGTTCGTCCTTGGTGTAGCGCTCGAGGAATGTCTTATCGACCTGCCAGACATCGCGCAGGTCGACGTCGAAGGTCCGGGCGAGGTCGGCGACATGGCCGAAGGTGAGCACATCCTTGGCATAAGCGGCGCCGATCGCGGAAAGCACCTTCTCGGCCTGAGCCTCGGGCAACGCGCGGATCTCCGCGATCTTGGCGCTGTAGGCGAGCTCCGGGAACGAGGCGCCCACCAGCAGGCCGGCGCGGGCCTTCAGCGTCTCCGGTTTGATCTGCGAGAGCGTGCCCGACATCGCGGCGACCAGGATCGCGGTCTGGGCGTGCGCGGCATTGCCGGCGAGCGCACGGGCGAGCGCGGTGCGCCACGTCGCCTCGCGCAGGTCGCTGGTGCGGCCGGCGATCGACTTGACGGTGACCGTTGGCTTGTGCGCCTGGACTATACTGCCCTTGGATTGAACGACAGTGGGCGGCGTGGATGCGGGCGTGGCTGCCGTGCCCGAAGGCGAGGCGCGGTCGCCTGCCTCTTCCTGATCGTCCGCTTCCGGCGGGCTCTGGTCGATGGCGTCGTCTTCGTCGTCATCCTGTTCCTCGTCCTCGATGTCGTCTGCGGGCGGCGGCGCCGCTGCCTTGGCCGCGGCAGCGGCGCGCTCCTGCTCCTCGCGTTGGGCGGTTTCCCACGCCTCGGTCTTGAGCTGGAAGCAGCCCGGATTGGTGCAATGGCCGTCATCGACATGGGTTTCGAACAGGGTTCGCTGTGCGGCCGAGTTGAACGGACAGGTGGTGCAGTCGGTCTTGTCGAAGCACGCCGCGCCGAGATTCTGGGTGACGCGCATGAGGAGGTCGCGGGTCTTGCTGACATCGAGACCGGAGCCCAGGATGGTCTCGAGGGCCTTGTCCTGCTTGTCGGCGGGGATCGCGGCGAGGAGTTCAGCATGGCCGACCTTGATCCGCCGTTCGTCGAGCGCAAGTTTGACCGCCTCGGAGAGTTCGGCGAGCGCCAGGCGGCGATCGAGCTTGGCCCGCGACCAGCCCAGACGCCGCGCGGCCTCGGCGCGATCGTTACGGCATGCGGCGAGCACGCGAACGGCCGCGTCCGCTTGTTCCGTCTCCGAGGCGTCGTCGCGATTGTCGTTCTCGTCGATTGCCGCCTCGAGGGCCTCCTGGTCGGTCATCTCGCGGATGATCGCGGGCACCTCGCCGTCGGAACCGAACGCTTCCAGCGCCGCCCTGTACCGGCGCTCGCCGGCGACGATGGCGTAGCTATCGTCCGAGCTGGGTGCCGGACGAACCAGGATCGGCTGCAGGATGCCACGAATGCGGATCGAAGCGACGAGATCGTCGTGCTTTTTCCGGTCGAAATAGCGACGCGGATTGTCGCCCTTGACGATGCGCGAGAGCGGCAGCGTGGCGCAGCTCGGTTCTGGAGTGCTCAAGACGGATCTCCTCGTGGAATGGGAAGGCCGGGTCGGCCGGGGTCGCGTGCCTTCGGTTCTGCGAGCCTCACGCTCGCCTTCCCCCTCCCCTCGCGCGGCCCGGAGGGCTGGAAGAGCGCGCAGTCGATTTCGAAAGGTTGGATTTGCCCGCGGACGCGGTCAGTAATCGTCGGCGAGCATGACGGTGAGGACGCGCCGAGTGATCGAGGCATCTGCCGGGTCTTCGGAGCCGCACTCGAGCGCCATGTCGTAATAGATCCTATGCAGATCGGTTTCGGCTATTCCGTTGAACCGTCAACTTTCGCGGAGAACGTCTCATGGAGAACCAGTCATCGGATTATTGCGTTCAGACCTCTGTCATTGTCAGCGTCGAACTCAGCAAACGCACTTGGCTTGTGGCATCGCTTACGCCAGGTGCGGCTAAGATCTCGCTGCGTACGATTCCCGCGGGCGACAGCGCAGCCCTACTCGGTCACCTTCGCAATCTCGAAAGCAAGACGGGCGAGCGTATTGGTAAGCCCGCCGCCATTCGCCTATGCTTCGAGATCGGCTATGATGGCTTCTGGCTGGCACGACTGTTGCGGGCAAATGGCATCGATACTTACGTTCTTGATCCTGCCAGCTTCCTTGTATCGCGCCGCGGCAAGCGCGTGAAGACTGACCGCATCGACGCCGAAGCCATGATCGGTATCCTCAAAGCCTATCTCGCAGGTGACAAAAGCGTGTGTCGTGTCGTGGATGTGCCAACGCCGGATGAGGAAGATGCGCGCCGAGTCATGCGCGAGCGTGGCGATCTTGTGCACGAGCGCACCCGGATTATTTCGCGAATTAGGGGACTACTGGCCTTACAAGGCATCCAGTCGGTCAAAGCGATCAGCGGCGGTGACTGGTCAAAGCAACTCGACGATATGCGTACCGGCGATGGACGGCTGCTGCCGCCAAACCTTCGTCGCCAGATTGAGCGGTGCTTCGGTCGCCTCGAGCTGCTCAATGAACAGATCAAAAGCATTGAACGCGACCGCGCCGATGTGGTTCTGGACGAAGCCTCGACGTTTCCGTGCCGCGAAAAAGCGATCCGTCTCGAGCAACTCAAGGGCATCGGTGCCAACAGCGCAGTGATGCTTGTTGCCGAGGTGTTTTGCCGCAAGTTTGAAAGCCGACGACACGTCGCTGCTTTTCTTGGGCTGGCCCCCGCGCCCTACGCGAGTGGAGACGTCTCACGCGATCAGGGCATTAGCAAGGCTGGCAACCACGGAACGCGCGTTCTGATGGTGGAGCTTGCGTGGTGTTGGCTACGATATCAGCCAAGCAGCGAGTTGGCGGTTTGGTATCGCAACCGCTTCAAGGGAAACGGCGGGCGCGCGGCCAAGGTCGGGATTGTGGCGCTCGCCCGAAAATTGCTAATCGCGCTTTGGCGCTTCGTGGAAACCGGACTGGTCCCGCAGGGCGCCGAGCTCCGCGCCGTCTGATGCCTATGTTGCAACAGGCTCAATAAGGCGACGCGGGTTGGTGCGATGCGTGACCGGGAAGATTGATGGCGCCTAGAAACGCCCAGTAGTAGTTTGGTCCGCATCCGCCTTTGCTCGATCCGAGGATGTGAATACGGATTATGGTACGCGGCTTCGGCCTCGACCGGATACAAGTCTATGCACGGATTGTGCATCAGCTGACCTCGGAACGATCGAAGCCAATCGATGGGATCTGAATACGGCGGCAATGGAGCCGGAAGCCTCACGGGAAAGGATACACAGAATGTGTTCTTGACAACCGTTTCCTCATACAAGATCTTGAAGAGGACTCGCTGCCCCTGCAGGTCGAAGGCGCCGAAGTCGCGTTCGGGGCCATCACCCGGCTGGAACGCGTAACGGCGCACGGCCGCAAGCAACGCGGCCTGGGCGAGTACCTCAGCGATCCCCTCGCCGTCGCCTGAAAGCCGGGCGAGACAGTTGCGCGTGACCATGATCCGCGCGTTGGGGTCGAGGCCGTGCCGGCAGCGATCGTTGAGCTGGGTGATGCGTTCGGTGACGGGGACTGTCATGCTGCCTCCAACAGGCCGGCGTTGAACATGTCGAGCCACTCCGCCATTGTCGGTCGTTCGGGGAGCGGGACGTGCCCTGCCACGTCCTGGAAGCGGATGAGATCGGCCGGCGCATCGCGGATGATCGCGTCGATGTCGGCCGCAGGGAGCAGTTCTTCGGCGCGGATGAAGTCGGTCATTCGGCCCGGGCGGGTCGCAGTCGAACGGCGCCAGAGGCCTTCGACCGTGCGCAGGCGTGGAGCTGCGCGCGCTTCGACAAGGACGATGAGCCTGAGGCACCAGGAAGGCAGCGCTCGGACCTCGTCGGGCTTCATCGCCCCGCAGATGAAACAGCTCGATTTTGGTGGCACCGGCAGACCTGCGGCCTCTATGCGCGCGATGCAGGCGGCGCGGTTCCAGCCCCATTCGCGCAAGGGGTAGCGGCATTCGAACAGATCGTTCGCGATGGCGGACGCATGGTTATAGCGGCGCGTGTCGGCGGGCGAGGCATCATACCCGATGAGGCGTATGACCTTCTGGCCTCTGGCCCAGGCGGCCTTTGCCGGCTCCCATTGCTTCAGGAAAGCGTCCTGCGGAGCCACTTTCCACTTAAGACTGCAGCTGTGGCGCCCGAGGCTGATGCTGGGGAGTGTGGCATTGGTGAGGACATTGGCCAGCAGGTCGTAATAGGGCGGCCAGTGCTTGAAGCGCTTTGGCGTGTAGCGGACGGTCTCGTAGCGGATGCCGCGCGCGGCCATCCACGCCGCCATCATCTCCTGATAGACATAGGTCTCCGGCTTCTCGATGCCCGGGTCACCGGTGATCACGAGATCAGGCGGCGTGCCGCGGCTTTCGAGCTCGACGAGGAGCGCCGTGCTGTCGACGCCGATGCCATAGGCAAGCACGACGGGAGCCGGCTCGGCGACGCGGATATAGTCGATGTCACGGGGCCGCGCGGACGGCGCGGGGCGATCGCTGGCCAGCATGGGAGTCGCTCCGGTCTCGCGCAGCCATTCTGCGCGCCCGGCTCCCTTCCCCTCACCTCTCTGCCGTAGTCGCCGCCCGCTTTAGTCGCTGTCCTGCAGGCAAGATGTGCGATCGTAGAGGTCGAGATGACCCCCGAACTCGGCCGTTTGCGCCGTTGTCAGGTCGCGGTGGTCGTCGGCCTCTGCGGTGCTGGCCATCTCGATCATTGGATGGACGGACACGGGCGATGGCTCGTTTCGGGACGGCAATTTTACGTCGGGCTGCCCTAAGATAATGCATGTATCAAATGATGCCGGAATCGATGGATGACCGGCCTTCGCTGTCCTATAGAACTTTGTGCGAAGCGCCGAGTGCGTAGTTTGTGTGTCGGTTTGAACAAGTCCGCCGAGATGAGCATAGATGGCTGAACGTAGAATGAGCTAAGCGGCTCGATAGCGTTGCGTCAACCTGGGGCGCTTGACGTCTCGATTGTCGCAGAAGCGGTCGTTCAAGGGCTAGGATAGACCGGTAGAGAGGACCCGGCTCTTTGGACAACTCTATTATTGCAGTCCGAACCTCTAACCACGACTTGTCTGGCTAACTCGCCTGTGCCCATCAACCGGAAGTCGAAATCGAGGAGATGCTCATTGCCGCTTTTGAGCCTTTCAGGCTGCGTTGTCTCGAAAATCAGCGTTTCCGAGACCAAGCGATATATCAACGATTTTCGCCCTCGCCCGTAAACTGATCTGCTCGTCCAACCGGCATCAGGTTTTGATAGGATGAGGCATGGCTAACGAACATGAGTTGGTTGCCGATTCAAGAGTTGTGGCGACTTGGATCGAAGGATGGACCATTGCCCGCGAAACGCCGCCTCCGGTCGAAGATCACGGTGGTTTCAGAGTCGATGTGGGATGGCCGCAACAACGGACGCGCTATGTCTTTACCGATATCTCGCCGGCCCTGCACGAATTGGCCACCACGATCGAGGAGCCGTGGGTTTTTTTGAAAGCTTGTGTCTCGGCGACAGCAATGCGCGTCGCCTTACCAGAACACTGGGTAATACAGCCACCGGGCTTCATGATGAAATATCGGCGCATCATGCCCGGCGATTCCGCGCCTCCTGACGGCTATCTGCTCGATGCGGCTGAACCTCGCCCCATTGTAATCGTGCGGGCGCTTACTCCGAGCGGCGCGCTGGTCGCAATCGGACGTGTCGTTCGCGTCGGTGAGTTTGCCATATACGATCGGATCGAAACCAACGCCGCTCATAGACGGCGCGGCCTCGCGCGAACCGTCATGAAGAAACTTGAATCCATCGCGCGCATCATGGTGCGACGCGGGAGGTGTTGGTCGCCACTGCAGAGGGTCGCGGTCTCTATGCATCCTTAGGATGGGAATTGCATTCCCTCTACACCACAGCAGTCATTTTACGGGCTGACTGATATCCACAAATCGGCACGTAGGTGTTAGTCAAACGCTCTGTTCGTTCGCCTTTGCAGTAGAGGCGGGTACTTCCGGTATGGGCCGAAGCCATTGCAGCGCGACAAACGCCGTCAGCAGCAGCGCGCCAGCGGCAAATACCACATCGCCGGGGGTGCGCATCCACACGAGGAAATGGATCAGCGGCCGATCCATAAACGCGGCCGACCGCGCATAGGCGTAGCCATGATCGAGCGCCGCCTGAAGTTGCAGCACGCCCATCGGCAGCAGCGTGAGCAGGGCCATCAGGGCAAGCCCGATGTTGAAGCACCAGAAGCTCGCGCGTAGCCAGCCTTCGTTCCAATGGATATGATCGCGCAGGCCGCGCAGGCAGAAGAGCATCAGGCCGATGCCGAGCATCCCATAGACGCCGAAGAGCGCGGTATGGCCGTGCAGCGGGGTCAGGTTGAGTCCCTGGACGTAATAGAGCGCGATCGGCGTGTTGATGAGGAAGCCGAACAGGCCGGCGCCGACCAGATTCCAGAAGCTCACCGCGAGGAAAAACATGATCGGCCATTTGTAGCGCGCCATCCACGGCGTCGCGCGACTGTGCGACCAGGTGTCCATCGCCTCGAGGCCGATTAACGCGAGCGGGACCACCTCAAGCGCGGAGAAACTGGCGCCGAGCGCCACGCCCGCCATCGACGTGCCGACGAAATAGAGATGGTGGAACATGCCAAGCACGCCGCCCGACAGGAAGACGATCGTCGCGAACAGCACATTGACCGTGGCCGTGCGGCCGCGCACCAGCCCCAGCTTTACGAACAGGAAGCTGATGACGGCGACCGCGAAAATCTCGAAGAAGCCCTCGACCCAGAGATGGACCACCCACCAACGCCAATACTCAACCTCGGACAGGTGGCTGCGCGCGCCATACATGAGCCCCGCGCCATAGAAGAGACCGATCGCCACCGTGGAGAGGAACAGCAGGCCGACGATCGAGGACATCTCATCCCGGCGCCGGATCGCGGGCCAGAGCGCGCGACCCACGAGGAAGAGCCACAGCAGCAGGCCGATGAAGAGGTATATCTGCCAGAACCGGCCAAGATCGACATATTCCCAGCCTTGATGCCCGAACCAGAAGTTTTCGGTGAGGCCCATCTTCTGCATCACCGCCAGCCATTGTCCGGCGAACGCGCCGACGACGATGACGATCAGGCTGACGAACAGGAAGTTGACACCGGCGCGCTGCCACGGCGGCTCATGGCCGGAGATGGCGGGCGCGATATAGAGGCCGGTGCCGAGCCAGGCCGTCGCGATCCACAGCACCGCGAGCTGGGTGTGCCAGCTTCGAGTCAGGCTGTAGGGTAGCCAGTCGGCGAGGTTGATGCCGTAGAAATGCTGGCCCTCGACCTGATAATGCGCGGTCGCCGCCCCCAGGCCGATCTGCGCGAGCAGGAGCGCGATGACGATCCAGAAATATTTGGCGCTGGCACGCATCGAGGGTGTCAGAACGATCCCCTTGAGCGGATCGGCCGCGGGCGGGGTGAGCGGCGGTTCCTTGCCGTGCCAGACCGCATAGTGCCACGCGAGAAGGCCGATGCCGGCGAGCATGAAGAGGATGCTGAAAAGCGACCACATGAAGGTGCCGGACGTGGGCACGTTGCCGACCAGCGGTTCGGAGGGCCAGTTGTTGGTAAAGCTCACCATATCGCCGGGCCGATCGGTCACGGTCGCCCAGGCTGTCCAGAAGAAGAAGGCCGCGAGTTCCCTGCGCCGCGCCGGATCGGGAAGTGTGTTCTCCTTCATGGCGTAGGCGACGCGCAAATCGCGCGTTGCCGGGTCAGCGGAGAACAGGCTGTCATAATGCCTTGCCACGCCGGCGATCGCTGCAGCGCGCGCGTCGCTGATCGTCAGCGTGCCGGTCGCAGCGTCATAGGTGTTGGCACGGAAGCCGGGACGTAGCTCGGCCTGCAAAGCCGCCTTATCTGCCAGCGACAGCATGTCGAAGCTGGCCGCGCCCTTCGTGCGGGCAACGGCGTCGAGCTGGGCCAGCGCCTCCCGGTGCAGCCAGTCGGCGGACCAGTCGGGCGCGATCAATGCGCCGTGACCCCACACGCTGCCGAGCTGCTGGCCGCCCATCGACTGCCAAACCTGTTGGCCGGTCTCGATATCGTCGCGTGTGAAGACGGTGCGCCCGGAAGCGGTCACGACCCGTTCGGGGATCGGCGGCGCGGTACGCATAAGGTCCGACCCGAGCCACAGCATCACCGCGAATCCTGCGAAGATGACGGCAGCCAGGCCGATCCACAGCCGTTTCGTCGTCGACATCGTTCCCCGTCCCTCTTCCTTTAGAAAAGCCCGTGACTGCCGCCGACGGCGCCGATCAGCGCGATGACCGATGCCGCCAGCAGCAGACGGTGCATACGCTCCATGCGTGCGAAGTCGGCCGCCGGATCGGGGGAAGCGGCCATGCGGCGGTGCAGATAAAGCGGCTCGATGACGAACAGCATGGCGACGAACACCAGCCAGATCGCCACCATCGCTTGCATCCACCAGAGGCGGGGATCGGCGAAACGCTCCCACAGGTCCGCCCGCCAGGTCATCCAGAA
>JGI24662J20072_1000477_pt1 | contig 8980 bp, 10 predicted proteins | sample MalvirmetaMSP146_FD_20072 | JGI IMG/M metagenome (IMG submission 20072) | reverse complement strand
ACCAAACCGGAATGATAACGGCTACTCACTCGAAAAATGGGCAACGCCTGGGTTGCTCCCTGATCCAGCCAGCGTGTCGGCATTTGCGAAATTCGGGTAATCCCCACTTTGATCCCTGAACTATTCGCCAGATAAACAATATGATCCTGCATACAGACCTGAACACCCCACTCAGGTTCACGACAGGTTCCTTGAGCAAAATGGCATAACTCTGGTTTCATAAAGCACAAATCACATTGCGCCAGTTTTTGTGAACAAGGAAAACAGAATCCACCGCTATAGCTTTTCTTGGTCATTCTCTGGCAGTTCTGGCAACGAATCTCACCCGCATAAATCAGCTGTATATTCGATCCAATAAGCGGATTCATCGGGAGCTGTTGCTCTCCCAAAATCATTTGATAATTTACTGGCCCATCAGTTTCTGGCAGGGTCGCCTGCATCTTGTTAAGTTGTCCTGCTAATTCTGTCACTAGGGAAACCTTTGTCTTCAAATTAGCGGATAGTTTAACGTAGCAGGACAGCCAGACCTATCCACTGTTAGGTATTTATTCAAAAGTCTGAAAGCATTACTGTTTTGTAAATTTTATTCCGCTGCAGCAGAGGCGGAGATGAAAGATCAACAAGCCATAGAAATTAAGGAGTATTCAGTTGCGGGCAGAAACGACCGGGGAGTTAAAGACTGGTCTTTAACCATTTATTCCGGTATATATTGAGCACAATTATGTGCTTACGACATTATGATAAACCTTTATGTTAAAAAATAAAAATCGTCTATGGCCCCTGTTTGCAGTGCTTTCGGTACTCTTTAGTGGTTGTAGCACAACCCCAAAACATACTGAAACTGTCAGCGCTGAACCGTCTCAGAAAACCTCACATGGTCCATTAACAAAACACACCAACTGGAAAAAAAATCAGCTGACACAGCTGAGTCCACTGGATTTGGATTTATCGGTTCTTGATGAATCGTTAACTGATCCTCAAGTCACTGATGTCTGGCAACGTATTCGTGATGGTTATCAGCTGGCTGAATATCAGGATCTGGATCCAGAAACCCAAAGTCGCCTTACCTGGTTTGCCAACCATCCGGAATATTTCAATAAAGTCGTTGAGCGTGCCCGCCCCTATCTTTTCTATATCGTCGAAGAACTCGAAAGTCGCGATATGCCGTTGGAAATTGCTTTATTGCCAATTATTGAAAGTGGTTACCAACCTTTTGCACTCTCATCAGGACAAGCTGCCGGTATCTGGCAATTTATTCCGGCTACTGGGCGTGTATTTGGACTTGAGCAAAACTGGTGGTATGACGGTCGCCGTGATGTTATTCAATCCACTAATGCGGCACTGGACTATCTGCAGAAGTTGCATAACGACTTCAACGATTGGGAGCTTGCCATAGCCGCTTACAATGCCGGTGAAGGTACAGTAGGTCGTGCCATCAAACGCAACAGGGAAGCCGGTTTGCCGACTGACTTCTGGTCTCTTGAGTTGCCGGCAGAAACCACAGCCTATGTCCCTAAACTCTTGGCCGTAGCACAGTTGGTAAAACAACCGGCCCATTATGATCTGCAACTGGCTCCGGTGGCCAATAAACCCTATCTGAGCGTGGTAAATGTCGGTAGCCAGATTGATTTATCTCTGGCTGCGAATCTTGCTGATATCACACTTGATGAGCTTTATCTGTTAAACCCGGGCTTTAATCGCTGGGCAACGGCACCACAGGGACCACATGAACTGGTGCTGCCTTCAATCAAAGCAACCGCATTTGAAACAGCATTACTGGATATTTCGGAAAAAGATCGGCTGCATTGGAAACGCCATGAAGTAAAACCGGGAGAGTCATTGAGCAAAATCGCCGCTATGCATCACACGACGGTTGCCGAGCTGAAAAAAGCCAATAAAATTAACAGTAACTTTATCCGTGCAGGAGCACACCTGTTAATACCTGTTTCCACTGCTCTGGCAGATGAAGCTGAAGCAACTGCATTGGCGAAACGGAAATTGCAGCAGGGGAAAAAATTTAACTATTCGGTGAAAGCGGGCGATACGTGGTGGAACATTGCCAAAGCACATACTGTTGATGTGTTTGAATTAACCCAATGGAACAAAAAAACACCTTCGGATATTTTGCATTCAGGCCAGCAATTGATTATCTGGCAACCCAATCAGACTGTTTCTAAACTAAAAGTTATTAACTACACTATTCGTAATGGTGATTCACTTTGGACGATTTCCCGTAAATTTAATGTTACGGTGGATAAAGTTAAGGAATGGAATGGTTTAAGCGATCGCACTTTATTACAACCAGGACAAAAGCTGACTTTGTACGTCGATCCAACTATCCAAATCAGCCATAGTTAATCGTGTTACACATCGCGCTCTATGAGCCTGAAATCCCGCCCAATACCGGTAATATTATCCGCCTATGCGCCAACACAGGGGCACAACTGCATCTGATTGAGCCATTGGCTTTTGTTTTGGATGATAAACGTCTTAGAAGAGCTGGGCTGGACTACCATGAATTTGCACCGGTAAAAGTGCATGCTGATTTTGCAGCATTTCAACAATGGCAGCAAAATCGACCTTTGTTTGCATGTACCACTAAGGCGAAACAATTTCACCATCAGGCAACCTTTATCGATGAAAGTATTCTGTTGTTTGGTCCGGAGTCACGTGGATTGCCAGCAACGATATTGGACAGTTTGCCTGATAGGCAGAAAATTCGGATTCCCATGTATCCAGAAAGCCGCAGCCTGAATCTTTCCAATGCTACGGCAATTATTCTGTATGAAGCCTGGCGACAATTAGACTATAACGGAGCGGTATAAAATACCGCCCCTGATTTAAGATTTCTATTATCTATTGGGCCAGACTAATCATACGTGGCCCATCCTTAAGGGGAATGGAGCTGGTTTGTTTTCCTTGCTGTAAATCAATAATCGATAATGAGTTACTAAACCAATTGGTGACGTAAGCATGCTGTTGATCAGTTGATAGCTCAACACTTTCCGGCATTTTTTCAGTTTTGATAGTCTGCGTTATTTGCAGACTTCCCGCATCAAACTCCACCAGAGTGTTGTCATTCTGATTCACCACATAAAACCGCTTGCCGTCATCGCTCACCGTAACACCATAAGGCGCTTTACCAGGTTTGAGATCAGCAGTTTTTTCATAGGTTTTCGTGTCAATTACCGTCAACGAATTATCTTTCACACAAGTAACGTAAAGATGACCATTAATCGGATTAAATGCAACGGCATAAGGACGTTCCCCCGTTTCTATGGTTGCATACAGATCCGGCGTATCAGCATCAAGCACCATTACAGAATTACCTTCACGGTTAGCCACAAACACCTTGCGTCCATCGGGATCTATTGCAATACCGGCAGGGCTCTCCCCAACCGCAAGGAGATCCACCAATTGCCTGCTCGTAGTGTTAATCACTAATAATGCATTTCTGGACCAGTCCGTCACAAAAAGTTGAGACTTTTGGCTATCCAGAATCATAGCAAAAGGCTGGCCTCCTGTTTTTATCTCATTGATTAATTCAAAGCTATTCAAATCAATTACTGACAACTTGCCTTGCTCAGGATGCGAAAGATAAATAACGTCGTTGGATTTATCAACAGCAACCATTACCGGACCAGCAGAAACCTCTACCGCTTTTGTTATTTCATCTGTTTTTGAATTAAATAGAGAAAGATGATTACCTGCCTGGCTACTGATATAAAAATCGTCAGCTAATGCTACTGCAGGTAATATTCCCAGACAAAAAATAAGTGGTTTAATGGACATCACTGATTATTTTTCCAAGCTGGCTTTTAAACCTTCCAACCCTGACTTTGCGTATTCAGTCATGGCTTTAACGGCGGCTTCATCATTCAGGTTTTCCGGCGGAAAATTTCCGGTGTCAGCACGATAAAAACGACCACTCCAACTTACTTTACTACCGGTATCAGCTGCTTCTACTTCGATACCGATTGTATAAAAACTGACAGGTATAGCTTCAATATTTTCGGTTAATAAACGGTATCCGATGTAATGACGCTCAGCATCTGATTCATCAAGACTTTCGGTAATTTCCCCGCCGGATTTTAAGGTCACGATTCTGGTCGCTTCATCCTGCATGGTGATTGATTCCACTGCCGGATGCCATTTATCCAATTGGTCAAAAGCATTAACTTTTTGCCATACAGTGGCGACATCTGCATCAATATTAATGTGTTCATCAACGCGTTGTGGCGTAGGTCCATGAGCAAAAACACTGCTACTCAATAGCACTAAACCCAAACTTGCCAGCGATAGTTTATTAATCATTTTATTCACGTTCTAACCTTTTTCATCAAAAAATAAATTTACTTAGGACTTCTATTTGTATTGCCTAGAGTCTCAATATAATTATTTATAATTCCAATCTGCGTGTATTTATATGTTTTATCCGTATTGCCGACTTTAACAATATTTTTATAAACCCAGAACTCTACCGTCCCACTTTCATTTTCACGCTTCATTATCTCTGCAGGCTCCCCCAGCTTTTCTCTTACAAAACCAGCATTTTTACCTGAAAACATTTTGACAAACTCAAACTCACCTACAGGTAATATTAACGCCTCTTCAGAATAGGCAACATTCAGTGAAAATAGGGCAATGAATGCAGAAATAACGACTGTGTTTAAAAATTTTTTCATTAAATTTTTCTCCAATAAAATCTCGACTTATCCTACAGATTGTCTGCATTGGCCAAATAGAGCAGATGGCTCACATCATTTAGGGAATATGTCATGGTTATAGTTATGACTTTTTCCTGTTTTTTATTTTTTTATAACTTTCATCATTATTGGCATATACATATCAAAAATAATCGTCATAAAATAGTCGTTTATCTCAAAATTAAATATGGGCGAAATTACATGATGTCACCTAAATTATCCCCTGCAGATAAAAGCAACAGGGGCAAAATTGATTTGGCTGTCATTATGGGGGCGTCGCTACTGACCTATTTTGTTGCTGGATATTTCGACTTGGCTGAACGCTGGATTAACTGGGCAGCATTAGGAGAGTTTTACCAACTGGATGAAATTATCTTTGTATTACTGGTATTCAGTATTGGATTGATGTGGTTTGGCCGAAGACGTTATATCGAACTGCAATACACCTTAAAACGTAATCTTGAAATTAAAACCAAACTCGAAATGCAAAATGCTGATAATGCAAAGTTATTGTTACAAAACCGTGCGCTTATTAAACATATCACCCAGGTCAGGGAAGCAGAACGTAATCACCTTGCCTCAGAATTACATGATGTATTCGGACAATATCTTGCCGCAATTGATGTGAATGCTTCCGTTGCCATCAAGTACAAAACTGAAGATCCTAAACTTCAAGCTATCCTCAAGACCATCCAGGACAGTGCAAGCTTTCTGCGTAACGTTACCCGTTCACAGTTACGCAGTTTAAAACCTCCTGGTCTTGAAACCGTTGGACTTTCAGCAGCTATTGAAGACCTGATTGGGCAATGGCAAATGTCTTTTCCAGATTACGAGATCAATATCGCTATTGAGGTAGACGATCAGCTTGTTGACTATGACACCGCATTAACTATTTACCGCAGCCTGCAGGAAGCGTTAACCAACATTACCCGTCATGCAGAAGCCAGCTCAATTCATATTGATTTAATTACTCAAAACAAATCAGCCCAACCTAACGATATCAGTCTGACCATCCGCGACAACGGAATAGGGTTTGATCCCAATGAAGGTATGGGTAATGGACTTGGACTGATTGGTATACGTGAACGGGTACATGCTTTAAATGGCCAGTTCAATCTGCACCCAGCAGACCCTACAGGCACCGTTCTAGCGCTCCATATTCCGTTATGAAAATCAACGTAACCAATACATGTAAATAATAATGAGGCATCAGAAGATATGAACAAACAACGTACAACCATATTATTAATAGACGATCATGCCATTCTCAGAGAAGGCTATCAGCAACTACTCGAGTCGGCTGGTTTCGAAGTGATTGGACAATCCGGAAATGCTGAAGAGGGGTATCAGGCGTTTATCGCTTTGCAACCTAAAGTCTGCATTATCGATTTGACCATGCCTGGTACCGGGGGATTAGAGTGTGTCAGAAGGATCTGTAACCGAGATAAAGATGCCCGTATTTTAGTCTGCAGCATGCATGAAGAAACCACTTTGGCCATGCGTGCACTGGAGCTTGGTGCAATTGGCTACATCACCAAGTCATGCTCATCTGATGTACTGATTGAAGCAGTAAAATCTGTCGCCGAGAAGCGTCATTATCTAGGTGCCGAAGTTGCACGTTCCATTGCGATGGAAAAATTGATTAAAACGGAGCAGAAAATTGATTCCCTTTCACATCAGGAATTTGCTGTTTTCAGGATGGTTGCTGAAGGAATGAGTATTGAGGAAATTTCAAAAAGTCTTACATTGGCCCCTAAAACGGTATCAAATTATAAAACGAATATGATGCGTAAACTTGGCACAACCAAGCTTGCAGATATTATTTTCCTCGCCCAGAAAATTGGTTTGATACACCCACCAAATAATCAATAGCTCCGTAAAATGGCTGTACAACAAGGTAAAAGCTTATCACCCTGACAATTATGTGAAGACTTCCCTACAACAGAGGTGGCAAGGCTCTCTATCCCATAACCCTCCTAAAAACTGATGATATCAACGGTGCACAGCCGCATTTTCGAATGTGTGCTGAGACACAGGGTCAGCGAAAGCTGACATCCAGTAAAAATAGGAGGATATATGAGAGAGAAAAAACTAAGCCGGTTAACAAAAACCGGTTCAGCTGCATTGGTCAGCTCTGTCATCGGCATGATGACAGTAGGCGCTGCATTCGCCAATGACAAGCTGGTTGAACTTCAAAAGGATGAAGCTAACTGGGTTATGCAGGGTAAGAACTATTCTGCAGATCATTACAGTACTTCAAAACAAATCAATAAAAAGAACGTCAGCAAACTATCACCATCGTGGACATTCTCCACAGGTGTGCTGAATGGTCATGAAGGTGCGCCTTTGGTTGTCGGTGACATGATGTACATTCACTCACCATTTCCAAACAACACTTTTGCTATCAACTTGAATGATCCTGGCACTATCGTCTGGGAACATAAACCAAAACAAGATCCAGCAGCTCGTGCAGTTGCATGTTGTGACGTGGTCAATCGTGGTCTGGCTTACTGGCCTGGTGACGATAAAACACCAGCAATGATTGTGAAAAGTCAGCTGGATGGCCATGTTGTAGCATTGAATGCTGAAACCGGTGAGCTTCATTGGCAGGTTGAAAATGGTGATATCAGTGTTGGTCAGACCCAAACTCAAGCACCATTTGTAGTAAAAGACCTGGTCATTCAAGGCTCTTCTGGTGCTGAACTTGGTGTTCGTGGCTATGTAACTGCTTTTGATATTCACACTGGTGAAATGGCCTGGCGCTGGTATGCAACTGGCCCTGATTCAGAAATCGGTCTGGCTAAGGACTTTAACAGTGCAAACCCACATTACGGCCAAAAAGATCTGGGCCTGAAAACCTGGGAAGATGAAGCCTGGAAAATCGGTGGTGGTACTAACTGGGGTTGGTATGCCTATGACCCTGACTTAGAAATGTTCTACTACGGTTCAGGTAACCCTGCTCCTTGGAACGAAACCATGCGTCCTGGTGATAACAAATGGACCATGACTATCTGGGGTCGTGATGCTGATACTGGTTTAGCCAAATTCGGTTATCAAAAAACACCTCATGATGAGTGGGACTACGCTGGCGTTAACGTCATGATGCTTTCCGAGCAAAAAGACAAAAGCGGCAAAATGCGTAAATTGCTGACTCACCCTGATCGTAACGGCATTATCTATACGCTGGATCGTGAAACTGGTGATTTGGTTTCTGCTGACAAAATGGATGACACTGCTAACTGGGTGAAAAAAGTGGATCTGGAAACAGGCCTGCCAATTCGTGACCCGGAATTCAGTACGAGAATGGGTCACCGTTCACGTGATATTTGTCCTTCAGCCATGGGGTTCCACAACCAGGGTATGGATTCATACGATCCTGAAAGACAAAACTTCTACTTAGGTATCAACCATCTTTGTATGGATTGGGAACCGTTCATGCTGCCTTACCGTGCAGGTCAGTTCTTCGTAGGTGCAAACGTATGGAGTTATCCAGGACCTAAAGGTGATCGTCAACGTGGTATTGGTTCAGGCCAGGTTAAAGCATACAACGCCATTACTGGTGAATTTGCTTGGGAGAAAATGGAAAAATTCTCAATCTGGGGTGGCACCATGGCCACAGCTGGTGGCCTGGTATTCTACGGCACACTCGATGGCTTCATCAAAGCTCGTGATGCAGACAACGGTGATCTTGCTGTGGAAATTCAAACTTCCTTCAGGCGCTATCGGTCATCCAATGACTTACACCCATGATGGTATTCAATATGTTGCCATTAATTATGGTGTAGGTGGTTGGCCTGCAGTTGGTCTGGTGTTTGACTTGAATGACCCATCAGCTGGTCTGGGTGCAGTAGGTGCCTTTAAAGAACTGGCACGTAACACTCAAATGGGTGGTGGTCTGATGGTCTTTGCTCTGGATGGTAAAGGACCTTACGACGATCTGAGTATTGGTGAATACGAAATGTAATCACTGACTCGCAATATAGCTTAGTTCATCAAGTTATATCGTCGTATTCAATCCGGCTGGCAACACAAAGACTGTGTTGCCAGCCCCTTCTGAGAGTGTAAGACATGTTAAACAACCATACTAAAACCAATAACAAAGCAGTCAGTTCAAAACGTTTAACGCAATGCAGCCTGATAATGGCTTCACTGTTATCTGTACTGACGCCAGCACATGCAAACAACGGATTACCGGAAACCTTAAAAGTCTGTGCAGCGGCGAATGAAATGCCCTACTCAAACAAACAGCAGCAAGGTTTCGAAAATGAAATCGC
>JGI24662J20072_1000474_pt1 | contig 9041 bp, 6 predicted proteins | sample MalvirmetaMSP146_FD_20072 | JGI IMG/M metagenome (IMG submission 20072) | reverse complement strand
GATCCATTTGCTTTACATGGCTTTGCTTCGGATGGCCGACATGATGTGCAATACTTCCGCTTTAAAGATTTCAATCAGCCCTTTGATGATGAATCAAAAGCCCGTTTGGCAGGAATGAAAGGTGGTTTATCAACCCGGATGGGTGCGGCAATGCGCCATGCTGCTCAAGACTTGTTAAAACAGCCGGAAAGTCGCAGGCTATTGTTGCTGGTCACCGATGGTGAACCTTCGGATATAGATGAACGTGATCCTCAACATTTACGTCATGACACTCGCAAAGCCGTCGATGAGCTGTGGAGCAGAGGCGTGATGACCTATTGTCTGACGCTGGATGCCAATGCTGACAGCTATGTTAAACGTATTTTTGGCGAAAATAACTACACCATTGTTGACCATGTGGATCGATTGCCTGAAAAACTGCCCACTTTATTTGCCAGTCTGACCCGTTAGGGCTTGTTGATCTTTCATCTCCGCCTCTGTTGTGAGCTGAAAAAACGTCAATCAAGGCACGAGGAGCGCTTTTTTTGTTCTAAATAAGTGACGAGCAACGAAGAGTGGCGTTTTTTCAGTCACAACCCAAAGGGCTGGGGCTATTTTTCCGCCCTACGGCGTTGGAAATGACTTATGTAGAACAACTACATCGCATCATTTCCGTCTTGTAGGACGAAAAAATAGCCGCCAGCAGTGGTGGATATGAAAGATCAACAAGCCCTAGGAAAAATCATGAAAGATCAAAAACGTTACGTTGGTATTGATAAAGAAATAAATGGTGGCATGACCGACACCGGGAAAATTATTCGTGATGCCTGGGTATTCGGTTTAATACCGGAGACCGAAACCTGCGAAGGCTGGGTGGTTCAAGGTCTTGAAGATCTGTGGGGCAAGGTGAATCTGGAATGGGAAAAATATGGTTTCAAGGTGGCAAACCTGCCACCGGAAATGCAACAGAAATTTATGCATATTCATGATGCAGCAATTACTCAAGCCAAGCAGTCTGGCTGGAATGCTGAAAGGGATCTTATCGACGAAGTCTGATGGTCTTATATTGATAGCCGACATCGAGCGATTCCAGTTTTTGAAATGTAATCTGAAAGAGCAATATGCGGATTATCACTGTGATGGAGACGCCAGTATCTGCTGAATTTCAGCATATAACGTTTGTAAATCCTCAATACCTTTGCGGGCTAACGCTATTTCATTTTCTTCAAATTGATTCCGTAAACCGGCAGCAGCATGAAATAATTCGTAATAGGCTAATTTAAGTCGATCCAGCCATAACTGATTAAATAGCTCTTCCTGCTTACCCTGCTCCAGCCAGTGAGTAAAGTGGCTGCGTTTGGGATTCATTAATGGCCAGCTGTTGATTTGAGCAGGACTACTGTGCAGATTATCAATTACCCGCTGTAACCATTGCTCGCCCTGCATTTGCATTAATGCCAGCAAGCGTTGTTGGGGGGATAAGGTATTATGGGCATGATTCAGCCAACGTGATTCGGGCTGGTAATCCTCCATCCACAGGCCTAATTCATCCGCTGGCATGGGTTGGGCAATGACATATCCCTGTGCCATATCGCAACCGATAGTCATCAGCATCAAACCATGTTCAATACTTTCTACCCCTTCGGCGATGACCTGGTGCTGAAATGCATGACTTAACCCAATAACACCTTCCACTATGGTGAAATCATTGGGGTCATCCATGATGTCGCGAACAAAACTCTGGTCAATTTTAATCACATCAACCGGCAAATGCCGTAAATGGCTTAATGATGAGTATCCGGTGCCAAAGTCATCCAGTGCTATTCTTACTCCAAGGCCTTCACGGCAGGTGCTGATAATCGCCGAAATATTCTGGATATCGGTTAACACACTGCTTTCAAGCACTTCAAGTTGCAAATATTCGGCAGGCAAGTCCGGATATTTGGCCAGTAGACGATCAAGATGGTCAAAAAATCCTGGCCATTGCAGGTGATGAGCGGAAATATTCACGCTGATTTCAATGACTCTGTTTTGCTGATGAAAATTTTGTAACTGTTTTAACGTCTGATCAATGACCCAGTTACCAATACGGATTTCCAGCTCGGTGCCCGCCATTGAACTTAAAAATGTCGCAGGCTCCAGGATGCCTTGCTGAGGATGGTTCCAGCGAAGCAGCGCCTCTGCGCCATGAATACGCCCATTTCGCATATTAATTTTCGGCTGGTAATACAGGCAAAACTGATTTTTGTTGAAGGCTTGATGTAAGTTGTCCAATTGACTTTGCTTAAGCAGAATTTGCTTGTCATGCACAGCATCAAAAATTGAGTAGCGATTTCGACCGGTCTGTTTAGATTGATACATAGCCTGATCAGCATGACGCAACAACGTATCTGCATCGGACTGATCCAACGGGTAGAGGGTTACCCCCATACTGGCCCCTAACTGGATGATATCGCCATCAATCCGATAAGGCAGTTGAATGGTACGTAATAGTCGGCTGACCAATCTTTCGCAATGTTCTACTGAACTGATGTCATTGAGCAAAATAGCAAATTCATCTCCACCCAGTCGTGATGCTGTGTCATCCAGACGAATACAGGCTTTTATTCGCTGGGCCACCTCAATCAGAACTTGATCGCCTATTTCATGACCATAGTTATCATTGATCGGTTTGAACCCATCCAGATCCAGAAAAATCACACCCAGCAGACTATGTTGACGAATACTGTGTGAAATAGCCTGTTGGAAACGATCAGCAAATAATGTGCGGTTGGGCAACTGGGTGAGCATGTCATAGTGCGCCATCATCTCCAGCGCCTGCTGTTGTGCTTTAATTTCAGTTATATCGGAAAATAAGCCCAGATAATGCAGGGTATCGCCTTGATCATCCATCAAGGTGGAGATGGTTAACAATTCTGCTAATAATTCGCCATTTTTGCGGCGATTCCAGATCTCTCCCTGCCAATAGCCTTTCTCAATAAGGCTTTGCCAAATCTCCCGATAAAATGACTCGGGATGCTTACCTGATTTGAGGATCGATGGCTGTTGATTAATGACTTCTTCACGACTGTATCCAGTGATATCACAAAATGCCGGATTCACATCGACAATACGGCCATCAGGTTTGGTAATCAGAATGCCTTCATGGGCCTGGTTAAATACCCTGCCTGATAATTTGAGTTTTTCTTCAGCAAGTTTACGTTCGCTAATGTCGTAAAAAATGGTGATAAAGACATCAGCCTGACCATCATTAATCGCGGTGCTGGAAATTATCACTTGTTTGGCTTGTTGTTGATGGGTCATCACTTTTACTTCAACCGCCTCACCACGATACGGTAGTGAATGCTGCTCTGCCTGAGCAACAAATGTATCCCAGGCCAGTTTGCTACGTTGACGATACATGGGATCAGGATAGGCTTTTTCCAACCAGACCTTAAGGCTGGGCAAGTCTTCCAGGTTATAGCCAAAGCTATCAACAAAGGCTTTGTTGACGTACTGAATCCGGCCTTTACCGTCACTTAACATGTGCGGAATAGGAGAGGCATTAACAATACTGCGTAATTTGGACTCGTTTCGTGCTAATACCTGACCAGACTGTTTAAGTCTGAACACCCAGAATACAAACAGCAGAATAATCACCGCTATTGTCAGCAGTATTTTGAGCAGGGTTGACTGTGAAATGCCATTCTTGATGGTCAACCCCATCCAGGTCTGTTCAATTCGCTGACGTTCATCAACAGATATATTGGTTAATACTTTGTTAATGATGGATTGCAGCTGAGGATGCAACGGGTTTATCCCCATTCTGTATGCATTGTATTGCTGCGTCTGTCCGGAAAATTGCAAGTTGATCAGGTTGGCTTGTTTGATGGCATAGTTGGCATATGCGGCATCTCCCACATAGGCATCGGCTTCGCCGGTACTGACCTTTTTTAAAGCTTCGAGGGTAGTTTCGGTGAATATAAGCGTTATATCCGGATAATTCCGGGCCAGATTTTCCTGAACATGGTAACTTTTTTCTACCGCGACAGTTTTGCCTCTCAGATTGTCCAGGTGACCGATATAGCCGAAGCGATTCGCATTGACGATTACCACTGGATTAGTGATGAATGGCTGACTGAACAATAAATACTCGGAACGTTCGGGACTCATATGCAGACAGGAAAGCATATCCAGCTCACCCCGTTGTGCCATTGCGATAATTTCATGCCAGGGCTTATCATCTATGATGTCAAATTCCACCCCGAGTTTGGCCTGCAATAGCTGAATGTATTCAGCTGCCAGGCCTTGATAATTGCCTTTGCTGTTAACCCATTCGTATGGTGCAAAATCCCGATCAATACCGAGTTTGATGACAGGGTTATCTTCCAGCCATGACTGTTCTTCAGGCGTCAGTCGCAATGCGGCATTGGATTGGTAGATAAAGCCCTCTAATTGTGCCTCGGAGAGTGGAGGTGAAATATTCAGACGCTCATATATCTGAGCACTGCGACGAAGACGAGCCGCATCCAATTGGCCCAAAGGAATCAGGTCAGGCAAAATCAGTTTCTGAATTTCCCTGGCTTCATGTTGTAGCTGTTCGCGACTGGCCTGACTTTCATACTGATTGATTATCAAATCAATAATTTCTTCAGGATTTTCCAGTGCGTAGCGCCAGCCTTTTAACGAAGCTCGGCGAAACCGCTCTGCTCGTCCCGGATTATTGCGAAGCTCTCTATCCCCGGTAAACAAAATGTCACCATAAAAATCAAAACCATAGCTTTGGGGATTAATGATGTTGACCTTAACGCCCAGCTCTTCCAACGTGAAAAGCTGATCGGTTCGGTAAATTGAGATTGCATCAACCCGGTCATTGATAAAACTATCCAGTTGCAGGTCCTGCGGGATGAGTTTGTAATCCTGGGGAGATATACCGGCATCAGCAAACATAGCGAGGAAAACGGCATCGTTACCAGCGGAATCATCAAACATGACACGCTTATCAATCATTTCATACGGGCTGACAATACCTGACTGGGTTTTGCTGACCAGCACTAATGCATCATGCTGAAAAATGGCGGCCAAGGCTCTAATTGGTGAGCCGGCAGCATATTCTGCCAGTAGTCCGATGCCACCAATGCCATAGTCTGCACGGCCACTGGTAACTTCATTGATAACATTAATACCGGGTTGGCGTTCTCGCAGCGTAACCTGCAAATCTTCCTGTTGGAAATAGCCTTGCTGAATAGCGGCGTAATAACCGGCAAACTGAAATTGATGTCGCCATTTAAGTTGCAGCGTAACAGATTCTGTCGATGCAGCTTTGGCTTGGCCAAATAGACATACAAGCAGAATAAACAGCAGAAAAAGAGTAAACCTGTGAGGTATAACGCGCATGGGATCCGTTTTCGAATTGCTTGCTGATAATAACAAGAATTTCAATTCGTTGGCGGATTATTGGCGACATGATAAGTGATTCAATGGATTGAACCGATTTAACCTGAGTTAAGAGGTATATGCTCGTTGATTTTTGGTTTATGCAAGGTTTTTTTACGGGAAAAAATATTTTCAGGCAGATAGGCCAGAAATAATAAAAACAGCGACAAACTTGCCGGGATATAACTTAAATCGGTTTCCCGGATGTGGCGTTGTGAGAAATCATCGTGCGTGAGCGCATTCAATAATGCAGTAGATGTTTGTAAATGATGGTAGTGAAAGTTGGCCGGCTCCGCCAGTGATTTCAGATAGTCTTCTTTTACGCTGGACAGATGTTCATTTCCAGCACGACTTTGATTTCCCCACGGAGCATTTCGAGGGACATAGCCTTCAATTTTGCTGGGATCTTCCGGCAAACCAAAAGTCGTTCCCTGTGGTACATCCTCTGCCGTGTAGAAGCCAATCTGGATTCCATCTTCATCATATTTGGGGATGCGACTCAATGCATGATCACCGGTGCCCACAATCAGACCGTTGATGAATGCCTGATTATTATTTTCATCAGTGGATTGTAGTTCGGCAAGATCAGGTGCATAGCGTGAGTTCATCGGAGGCGCTTCCTGCCCATCGGTAAAAAACACCAAAGTGGCATCGGTTAATTCAACAGTGCGCATCAACTCCAACGTGTTGGCAAACGCCTGAATAATATTACTGTCGGCAACCCACGCCATTCTCCAGTCAATACGTCTGATGCTCTCGCGGATTTCAGGATAGTCTGCACACACTTCCATGGGGGTATAGAGCAGAGTTGGCATACGTTCAGTAAACACGCCTAGCCCAACTCGTGAACCACATGGAAGTTGCTGTATGGCCGCTAACGCATCCGCTTTGACTTTTTCCAGCCGGCTGATAGGGTCACCGTGATTATCACGATAATCTTCTACATTCATACTACGGGTGATATCCACCATAAAAAAATAATCATATTTTTTACTGGGGAATGGCAAGTTAGGCATTAAAACGGCAAAAATCAGTAGAACAGCAGAACTGCCCAGCAACCAGATAGATTTCATCAGACAATCCCTTAGGGTAAACCAATGGGAAAGCCGGGCATTGCCGACCATAACTCGGTACTGGCATCCTGAGACTCTTCACTGATGGTGACATCACCCAGTGGCAAATCCCGCGACAAACGTTGCGCAGCTTCCAGATTGTATTTAGCCTCCCAGAAGGAGGGCTGGTTTTTCAGTGCAGAGCGATAAAAGTCCTTTGCCACATCGGCCATCGCCACCGCCCGATCAACAGAGAGGTTTTCTGCCAAATCGATAGCCTGAACCAAATAAAGATTGCCAAGGTTATAGTGGATATGGACAAGTTGCTGCTGATTAGCCAGCCGCTCAGTGCCGCTATAGGTTTCTACTGCTTCATCAAATAAGTTCAATTTACCTTGCAGATAGGCATAAGCGATTCTGACTTCAGGCGATTGCATATTCAATTTTTCATGATCAACCAGCTCACCTTTATTCAGCAGGAGGATTTGTTGGTTGATTTGCTGCTGTTGTTGCAAGGTATAGATACTGAATATCAGTGCTGTGATAACCGCCAATGCCAACAGGCTAATCAGATAAATAAAATTATTTCGCTTCAAAAACATCATTTTGCCTCCAGCGCTTTGATGCCCAGTAAAATAAGAACGGCAAGCAGGGCAGTCAAAAAACATAAGCGCGTCATATCGTTGCGGGGTATCAATTCGTTATAAACCAGTGGCAAGCTTTCCAGATTATCCAGCTGGTGAATGGCTGCTTCCATAGATTCCGGTGTATCCACCTCATAAGCGTGATATGGGATCGGCAGGGTACGGAAAAACTGATCAAGATAACGCTCTGGCATCACCCGGGGATTATCATCTCGAGCTGATTCAGGCTCAGAGGTGATACCTAATCCATTTTCGGTACGCAGAAAAAACCAATATAAACTTACCTGATAACGCTCAAACCACTCACGCAACACCCGCTGCGCACGATGATCAAGTGTCGCTGCGCCATCAGAGACCAATACAATGACGCGGGAACCGGTATGCGGTTGATCCTGAAAGTAACTCAGGCCCATGCCGAGCCCTTTGGCTACATTGGTAAATGCCAAGCCGGGACTGGTGAGACTGTTTATCGCTGCTTGAGTGGCGGACTTGTGCTCTGTGAGCGGGCTGATAAAAAAAGGTTGCGTACTAAACCCGACGACGCCAAATAAGTCGTGCGGCCTATTATTAACAAATTCGGACAATAAACGACGTGCAACCTGACTTTTGGCAGGCGTAGCATTATCGGGTACCTTACCGCCAAATGTTTCATTCATGCTGGCACTTCGATCGAGAACAAACACGATGTGCGCGCCAGTACCTGTTCGGGTAAAAGTTTTTTCCGTTTGGTAAAGTCCGGCTAACCCCAGCACGATGCTGATAAATGCCAGTACCCCTAAAAGTTTAATGAGTCGATTAATCCATCGAGTTGTATTGGATGGTGGAATTAGCCGATTCCAACTGGTGAGTCGTTTATTGAATATACCTGCGATAAATGGCAACAAGGCTAATACTAATAAAACGAGCACCCATGGATGGGCAAATGCGATGTTCATGATTTTTTCAGCGCCAGTTTTTCCGCACCAGCCAATTGTTTGCAGAGCTTCAGTAATTGGTCAAAGTCTTTCTCTGACGCTACCTTTTGCTCGGAGTAGAGCGCTTCAGTGGATAACTGGTAAAAACTATCAATTTGATCCTGATAGCCAGAAAACTCGTTATGTTTATCAATAAACTGATCTGTTTGGTGAGCAAACAATGCATGGCCAGCCAATCTGTTAAAAGCCCTATGTACCGCTTGTAAGGCATGATTAAATGCCGACTCGTCGTTATGGTGTTTGCGTAGCTTTTTGACCTGATGATAAGCCTGTTGAAACGGTGATCGTGTCAGTATAAACAGATATCCCTTAAGGCTTAACCATAAGATCGCCAGAATCAGTAGCGTAATCGCCAGTACCCAGATTTGTTGCTGCAAATCTTTGGTAGGGATAGTTGAGGGAGGTAAATCTGCCTTCATAAAGGCATTTTGGTTGGAGTCTTTGGCTACACCACGAGGCGCAATTTCTTTCAGCGGAGACATGGTGAAGTTCCAGGCCGGTATGGTGAGCTGCTCGGTTTTATCGCCAGCGTTAAAACTTACCGTTAATGGAGGCGTTGCTAATGCTCGGACATCCAGTGGTGCATAAAATGTCTGAAACGTGAAATGCAGTCGGTATTGACGTAACTCAGCACTTTCGCTGATGAGTTCATAGTCACTGTCGAGTAATAACAACCAATAATCCAACTCCCCGTCGGGAGGAAGTGAGGCTGGCGTTAAGCTATATTCTACTGGTACCTGAACAATATAATAATGTTCAATAACATCACCGACCAGAATACCAAAATCTCTTCCCAATGATTGCTGCACAATGCCGGTACGGACTTGGTCAGCATACAAAGCTGTGTGGCAAAAAACAGCTAACAGAACAGCCATAAACATCGGCATGCACACTTTTTGTTTTAATCGCTTATGAATGGCCATGAAAGAATTCGCTTAATTGTTGTGCTGAAAATTGATCAATCATCCAAAACGCTC
>JGI24662J20072_1000472_pt1 | contig 9052 bp, 9 predicted proteins | sample MalvirmetaMSP146_FD_20072 | JGI IMG/M metagenome (IMG submission 20072) | reverse complement strand
TGTCGGTTGATCACTTCTGCCACCCGAGCCAGTGTTGCCTCGCGATTGGCAAGCTGGAGCTGGTCAAGCTGCACACGGGCGGAGGCCGCATCCAGCGCTGCCGAAGGTTGTCCTCCGGCTGGCCGCTGAAGGATCGGCGCCGGTGACTCGGTTTTAGGCGGTGGTGTAGGGTTACCGTTTGGTAATTTCATTGCCACTGATTTGATGTCAGACAAGAGTATTCCAGAGGCGCTTTCGCTATAATACGCCCCGCCGGTAAGTATTGCCTTTCCGAACGTCTGAACCCACCGGGTCAGTAATGTGTACACCAGCTCTGGGGCCCCGATGTCTGAGCCGTTACTACAGGCTGTCAATCTGCAGTGTGAGCGTGATGACCGGATACTGTTCCGGGACCTCTCTGTCTCCATAAGTTACAGTGGTGACCTGCTCTGGCGAGGAAGGCCTCGTCATACCTACCGGGAGGAATTCCTCCGCAATATGCTCTACCTTGGCCATCGCCCGGGTATCAAGCCGTTGCTTACCCCCATGGAAAATCTCCGCGCCCTGATGGCCGGGCGTCGGTATGTGACCGATAAGGTGCTCTGGCAGGCATTGGAAGGCACCGGCCTGGGTGGTTTCCAGAACGTACCCAGTCGTAACCTTTCCGCCGGGCAGCAACGTCGGGTGGCACTCGCCAGATTACTGGTTGCAGATGAACCCCTGTGGATTCTGGATGAGATATTTACCGCCATTGATGCCCACGGTGTGGCTGCTCTCGAGCGATTGCTGGTGGACCGGGTCGCAAGTGGTGGCGCGATCGTAGTGACCACACACCACGACCTTAATCTGCCTTCGATGCACCGAATTACCCTGGGGGGCAGTCATGACCATGGCCTCTGAAGCCAGGCTTCCTGTTCGTACACCGGAGGAGTCGGTAAGCGTATTGTCGGCCATGAAAGCCGTATTCTCGCGGGATCTGAAAACCGCCTTTCGCCAGCCCCAGGATTTGCTCAATCCGCTACTGTTTTTCGTCATGGTCGTAACGCTGTTCCCCCTCGGGGTTAGCCCCGAAGTATCATTCCTGCGGGAGGCGGGTAGCGGTATCCTGTGGGTTGCGGCCTTGCTGTCCGTGTTATTGTCACTGGATCATCTTTTCCGTCATGATTTCGACGACGGCACGCTTGAGCAACTGGTATTGCAGCCGCAGCCGCTGTTTTTGCTGGTACTGGCGAAGTCACTGGCCCATTGGGTACTCACTGGCCTGCCACTGGTGATGCTGGCGCCTGTTCTGGGGGTGATGGTGCATCTTGAGGGGAACTCTGTTGCCATTCTGTGTCTAACGCTGCTGATCGGAACACCGGTCCTCAGCTTGATCGGTTCCATTGGTGCGGCATTGACCCTCGGACTGAGATCGGCAGGCGTGCTCTTGTCCCTGCTGATCATTCCGCTGTACATTCCGGTGCTGATTTTTGGCACAGGCACGGTAATGGCTGCGTCTGAGAGCGCGCCGGTGGGTGGACAGCTCGCGTTGATGGGGGCGTTTCTGGTGTTGGCGCTGACACTGGCGCCGTTTGCATCGGCGGCGGCCCTGAGGATCAGTCTGTCCAACAGTTAAAGGTAAAAAGGTAACAACCTGATGTGGCAAATCTTTCACAAGCTGGGGTCGCCAAAATGGTTCTTCGGCATTGCCTCAACACTGATGCCCTGGCTGCTTGTGGTGGGGGCAGCGCTGTTGTTGACCGGTATTGTCTGGGGGTTGGGGTTTGCGCCACAGGATTACCTGCAGGGTAATAGTTATCGCATCATTTTCATTCACGTACCGTCTGCGTTTCTGGCCCAGTCGGTGTATATCATGATGGCCGTTGCGGCGTTGGTTACGCTGGTTTGGCGTATGAAACTGGCCGATGTTTTCGTCAAGGCCGTGGCACCGGTTGGTGCAGTGTTGACCTTCCTGGCTCTGTTTACCGGTGCGGTTTGGGGTAAGCCCACCTGGGGAACCTGGTGGATCTGGGATGCCCGGCTTACCTCGATGCTGATCTTGCTGTTTCTTTATTTTGGGGTGATGGCGTTGGGAGCGGCCATCTCCGATGAGAAATCCTCGGCACGTGCCGTTGCCGTGCTGGTACTGGTGGGAGTGGTCAATATACCGATCATCAAGTATTCCGTGGAGTGGTGGAATACCCTGCACCAGCCAGCGACGTTCAAGCTCACGGAAAAGCCCAGTATGCCCGCGGAAATGTGGGTGCCCCTGTTGCTCTCGGTATTGGGGCTTTATCTGATATTTGGCTGGCTCGCCTGTCTGCGTATGCAGACCAACATTTTGGCGCGTGAAGGCCGCACCCGCTGGGTAAAAGAACTGGTTCAGGCACGGGAGAACTGACGCAATGGCCTTCGACTCTTTTGGTGCTTTTCTGGCGATGGGCGGCCACGGCCCGTATGTCTGGGCATGCTATGCAGTGTTTTTCCTGCTGATGGGAGTCATGACGTGGTGGTCGCTGCGTCAGCGGCGGGTCGTAATTGCGCAACAGCGACGCCGTATGGCCCCCGCTCCGTCGGTCGACGAGCGCCCGGCGGCGGCCAGCTTTACCCGAATCGAATCTTCTCAAGACTGACTGGTAGATCAAACATGCACCCGATCCGAAAAAAACGGCTTACCATTGTCCTTTTTCTCCTTGTCGGGGTGTCGGTGGCCGTGGCCCTGACGACCTACGCGCTGCGGCAGAATATCAACCTGTTTTACGACCCAAGCCAGATTGCCGCTGGCGAAGCGCCGGTGGACGTCCGCATCCGTGCCGGCGGCATGGTGGAAGAAGGGACTGTGCAGCGTGATCCGGAAAGCCTGAAAGTGGAGTTCAAGGTGACGGACTTTACCTCATCGGTATTGGTGGAATACACCGGGATCCTGCCGGACCTGTTTGCCGAAGGGCAGGGCGTTGTCGCCATGGGGCGCATGGACGGTAATGGCCGTTTTGTCGCGGACCAGGTGCTGGCAAAGCACGACGAGAATTACATGCCACCGGAAGTGAACGACGCCCTGGAAAAGGCCGCCGGCAAGCGGGCCGCCATGCCTGCGACAGCCGGTGAATCCAGCGCCGGTTACTAGCGTTGCTGGCCCACGTTTAAGAGAGTTGGAGAATCCTGATGTATCCGGAACTCGGACAGATCGCCCTGATACTCGCGCTGTTGCTGGCAGTGCTCCTTTCCGTGGTCCCCCTGGTGGGCTCGGTGACGGGTCGTGACCAGTTGCTGGCCTTCGCCCGGCCGCTGTCAGCGGGCCTGTTCGTCTTCGTTGCCCTGGCCTTTGGTCTTCTGACTCACGCGTTTGTGACCGATGACTTTTCCGTGGCCTATGTCGCCAACAACAGCAATAGCATGTTGCCCTGGTACTACAAATTCAGCGCGGTTTGGGGCGGCCATGAAGGCTCACTGTTGCTCTGGGTGCTGATGCTCGTTGGCTGGACGCTGGCGGTCGCCATATTCAGCCGGCGCCTGCCGTCGGTGATGGTATCCCAGGTGTTGTCGGTGCTTGGTATGGTCACGGTGGGCTTCCTGTTGTTTACCATCATGACCTCCAATCCTTTCGATCGTACGCTCCCCAATGTGCCGGCCGATGGCGCCGACCTGAACCCGCTGTTGCAGGATTTCGGGCTGATCGTGCATCCACCCATGTTGTACATGGGGTATGTGGGCTTCTCCGTGGCTTTTGCCTTTGCCATTGCCGCGCTGATCAATGGCAAACTGGATGCGGCCTGGGCTCGTTGGTCCCGCCCCTGGACCACAGTGGCCTGGGCTTTCCTTTCCCTGGGCATTGCCCTGGGTAGCTGGTGGGCCTATTACGAACTGGGTTGGGGCGGCTGGTGGTTCTGGGACCCGGTCGAGAATGCCTCGCTGCTGCCCTGGTTGTCGGGAACGGCGCTGATGCACAGTCTGGCCGTCACCGAGAAGCGCGGCGTATTCAAGAGTTGGACCGTGCTGCTGGCCATCGTAACCTTCGCCCTGAGCCTGCTGGGAACCTTCCTGGTGCGTTCCGGGGTGCTGACCTCTGTCCACGCCTTCGCCTCAGACCCCGACCGGGGGACATTCCTGCTGGCGCTACTGGCGATTACGATTGTTTCGAGCCTGACCCTGTACGCGTTCAGGGCGCCGGTGGTGCATGTGCGCTCCCGTTACGGCAGCCTGTCCCGTGAAATCTTCCTGCTGATGAACAATGTGTTGTTGGTTGCCGCAACCCTGTTGGTGTTGGTGGGGACTCTTTATCCATTGGTTCTGGACTACCTGGACATGGGGCGGCTATCCATCGGTGAACCCTTCTTCAACCTGACCTTCAGCCCCCTTGGAATTGCCGCCGGCTTGCTGTTGGGGGCAGGTATATTCTCCCGCTGGAAGAAAACCGACGGCGGCTGGCTGGGCCGCAAACTGCTGTGGCCGTTGGCTGTCAGTATGATCGGGACCAGTGCTGTGCTGGTTGGGTACGGCAAGTTTGAGCCCTGGGCGTTTGGGGGCCTGTTCTCAGCGATGTGGATTACGGTGGCCACCTTTTGGGATCTCTGGGAAAAGTCCGGGTCACGGAAGGGGCGCCTCCACGGCCTCAGGCGTCAATCCCGCAGTTACTACGGCATGGTGTTCGGGCATCTGGGGCTGGCCATCACCATGGCGGGTGCGACGGTCGCGTCCAACTACGGTATCGAGCGGGACGTACGCATGTCGCCCGGGGACACCGCGATGGTCGGTGATTATCGGGTTGCGTTTGCCGAAATTGGCAACCGAAGAGGGCAGAACTTCACCGCGGAATACGGCCGTTTTGAGGTTTACGATTCGGATGGCGATCTGATATCCACGCTATACCCGGAGAAGCGCCGATACATGGTTCAACGTAACACCATGACCGAGGCTGGTATTGACGGCGGTCTGTTCCGGGATATTTTTGTTGCCATCGGTGAACGGGTGTCTGACGATGCCTGGGCGATCCGGCTTCAATACAAACCGCTGGTCCGCTGGTTGTGGCTGGGGGCGCTGTTTATGGCCGCTGGCGGCTTCCTGGCCATTTCGGATCGCCGCTATCGCATTCGCGACAAGGTTGCGGAAAACGGTAAGGCCAAGGCACCGAATGCAGGCGGTGAGCGCGGCGCAGACCCGGCAGGAGCGGCGTCATGAAGCGGCTGCTGCTGTTCACGCCGTTGATCCTTGCTGTGGTACTCGGAGTGGTCCTGTTCGCCGGTATTGGTAAGGACCCCAACAAGCTGGAGTCGGCGCTGATCGGCAAACCGGTGCCCGAGTTTTTGTTGACGGATCTCCACAACGAAAGTCGCGAGCTGACTCGTGAGGTTTTTGAAGGGCATGTGTCCCTGCTGAATGTCTGGGGTACCTGGTGCCCGGCCTGCCGGGATGAGCATGGTGATCTGGTCTGGCTGGCGGAAGAGAAAGGCGTGCGTATCGTTGGCCTTAACTATAAGGACAACCGGGATGATGCCCTGGTCTGGCTTGATCGGTTGGGCGACCCGTATCAGGTGTCGATCTACGANCCCCGTGGCAGCCTCGGGTTTGACCTGGGGGTTTATGGCGCGCCGGAAACCTATGTCATTGATGCNGAAGGTATTGTGCGTTACCGCCATGTTGGCGTGGTNAACGAAAAAGTATGGGAGCAGGACATCAAGCCCATCGTCGACCGGTTCAGGGNGAAGATCTGATGTGGCGCCCGGTGTTTGCATGGCTGNTACTGATGACAATTGCGCCGANGTCNGTAGCGGATGCCCGCGACGTTTACGGGTTTGATACTCAGGCGCAGGAGCANAGGTTCCAGACCCTGATTTCGGAGTTGCGTTGCCCGAAGTGCCAGAACCAGAACATCGCCGATTCCAATGCGCCGATTTCCAAGGACATGCGCGACGAGGTGTACCGGATGATGTCTGATGGCGCCAGCAACGAGGAAATTGTCGGAGCACTGGTCGACCGCTTTGGTGAATTCGTGCGATACAAGCCGGAGGTGGATAGCCGCACCATCCTGCTGTGGGCAACGCCAGCCATTGTGGTCCTGGGTGGCCTGATGGTGGTGGCCGGGATTGTCATCCGTTCCCGCAGGGCCGGCCAGGACGAGCCAGCCCTGACCGACGAAGAGCGTGCACGGGCATCCAGAATGCTCGATGGCGATGACTCCAGCCGCACCTGACTTCAAACAACACTCTTTCTCAACCGGATTAATGACCGTTCTATGACACAGACCTTCTGGCTGACGGCCGCTGTATTAATCGTACTTGCCCTGGCGTTTGTAGTGGCGCCGTTGTTCCTGCACCGTTCCGGCCGGCGCGCGGAAATGGATCTGCGCAACCAGAACCTGCTGGCATATCGCAGCCGAATGGCGGAACTGGATCGCGAGTTTGAAGCCGGCGCGCTGGACGAGGAAAGCTATCAACAGCTCCGGGAAGAGCTGGCCGGCAGTATGCTTGATGATGTCCCGGATGCTGAGCGTGGTGTTATTGCTTCACCGGATCGGGCCAGGGGCGGGAAAAGCGCCATCGTCATTGCGATTGCCAGCCTCGCGGTTATTCCCGCCGCTGCGGTATACCTGTACGGACAGTGGGGCGCCATGGACGACGTCGAGCAGTTCCGCGCCATGCAGGAAATGATGGCAGCCGACAGCGATCGCCTGGGCCAGATGCAGGAACTGACGGCCCAGCTTCGCGAGCGGTTGGAGGACAATCCGGAGAACACCGAGGGCTGGGCCATGCTGGGGCGTAGCTATATGCGCATCGAGCAGTATGAGGATGCGGCGTGGGCCTTCGAACGGCTGGCAGAGAGTATTGAGGACGATGAGAGCGGTAAAGCTGTCGCCTGGGGATTGTCAGCCCAGGCTGCATTTTTCCTGAGTGAGGGTGACCTCAACCCAGAGGTGTCGAACGCCATTGAAAAAGCCAGGTCGCTGAATCCCGACGAGGTCAATTCCCTCGGCCTGCTCGGCATCCATGCCTTCAGCCAGCAGAACTTTGAGGAGGCGATCCGGTATTGGGAGCGCATTGTGTCGGTGGCGCCCAATCATCCCCAGATTACGTCCATCCGCCAGGGCATTGAACAGGCCTATCAGCGCCTGGGTCGGGAGATGCCGCAGGAGCAGCCGTCAGAGGTATCCGGGGCCGGCGTAACCGTCCAGGTGGAAATAGACGAAGCATTCCAGGGCGAGATTCCTGACGATACCACCCTGTTTGTTCTGGCGCGTCGCGCGAATGTTCAGGGCGGGCCACCTCTGGCTGTGGCACGGCTGAGTGCGGGCCAGTTACCGATGGAGATCCGATTGGACGACCGCTTCAATATGTCCGCGAATGCAAAGCTGTCGGAGGCGGGTGAAGTGCGCCTGCAAGCGCGCCTGTCGCGCTCTGGCAACGCCAGGCCCCAGGCGGGTGACTGGCAGGGCGAGGTGGATCAGCCGGTGCCAGTGGGTGAAGGCGAAAACGAGCCTGTCACCCTGGTAATTGACACCCAACTGGTGCAGTAATCTGTCACCGGCTGGTGCTCAGGCCCTGCGGGTAGAGCGGCGGCAGCTGATCCCCGGGAGCTGACTCACTGGCGGTTCCGCGCACGCGGATCAGCGCTGCCACAAGCCGTTCTCCCTGCCAGGGCTCCGACGTAGCCGATTCACCGGGTGTCCCGAATAATCGCTGCTGAAGCTGTTCGATCTCGGCGGCCAGTTCCGTGTCGTCCAGAAACCGGTTCACATCCGTTACGCTTTGGAAAGTGCGTTCCGGATGCCTTTGAGACATCCAGCGTACAAGCAGGTCGGTCGTTTTGGGCGATCCCGCCTGCGCTGCCTCGCACAAATCCCGGAATAGCACCTTTTCCCGGTTGTCTCCCTGACTCGCCACGACCTTGCCAGCACTGGTGCGATGCCTGCTGTACCACCAGGCCGCCAGTGTGATCAGCCAACCCACCAGAGCGGCCAGTGTGGCCAACGGCCAGAAGCCAGCGCCGGATTCCCCGTCAGTCTCACCTGATACCGGGTCATTGTTGGTCCTGGTGTCCGTTTCCGATGCGTCTTCCGGATTACTGGGCACCGAGTCGATCTGGCCGGGTATCCCCTCAACGACCAGAGTATGCGCTGGAATAACCGCTACTTTTTCGCTGTCGCTTTCAGTATCCCACCAGGGGATCCGGATCTCGGGCAAGGTTAATTTTCCAGGCTGCACTGGCACCAGTGCCGTGGTCTGGGTCAGTGTCGAAGTCAACCCTTCTGTGCCGGGTGTGGTCGTGCGCTCGGGCTTTTCCGGGTAAGCCCGTATGCTATCGGGCGTCTGTTCCGGGAACGGAGGCAGCGATTCGGCAGGCAGGCCCTCCGTCCTCATGGTGAGGCTTCTGGTAAGGTTCTGACCCGCTGTCAGGTTCTGGTTTCGTGGCAGTCCGGACTGGGTCAGCTCCAGCGTGCGGGCGGGCAACCAGGTGTCTCCGCTGAATTCCGCTGGCACACCCTTGACGGTGATATCAAACAGGTTGGCGCTGTCGCGGAGAAACTTCAATTGGCCCTGTTCATTCCGGGCCTGGCCCTCAAAGCGGATGGGCTGCAGACTGAGCTGTCCTTCTCTTTGGGGAAACAATGCGTAACGGCGCTCAACCACACGATAGCGAACACCGTCCCGGTAGCGGGTGTACTCGCTCTGCTTGCCCAGCGATTCGACAATGGCATTCGGGTGCTCCGGTTCGGAGAGCTCGCCGCGAATGAGGTTGCCGGTGAAAAACAGCTTGATGGTGAGCACCAGCTGTTCCTGAACGTACACTTCGTCCTTGTCTGCGGCCAGCTCGATGAAGCTGTCTCTTTGGGCCTCGGTCTCCTGATCGGGTGGGGTGCCGCTGATAACCTCAATGGTGACGGGGGTTGAACGGGAATCTCGGAAGCTCAGGGGCGGAATGGTCAATTCACCGGTCTTTTTGGGCGCGAGCTGGTACGTCCATGTGATCTCGCCCACCATCTCATTGTTGACGGTGCGAATGGAGTATTGCTGGTTGCGGGCGAGAATTTCGAAGTCGTCTTCTACCTTTTCGATGTCCGGTTTTGGCAGACTCGACAAGTCGAAATCGAACAGGTTTCCCA
>JGI24662J20072_1000459_pt1 | contig 9201 bp, 8 predicted proteins | sample MalvirmetaMSP146_FD_20072 | JGI IMG/M metagenome (IMG submission 20072) | reverse complement strand
CCGCTCCCCCATCAGCAGGTAGTCCGCAGACGTCAGCTTGAAGAAGGAAATCGGATCGTCCTCGAAGGTGTCTACTCCCAGAGCGATCACCAGTGCTTCGGGCTGGTATTCCGTAATGCGCTGGCAAGCGGTTTCCAGCCCTTCGCGCCAGACCTCGAAGGGCGTGCCGGGTGGATACACCAGGTTCTGGTTATAGCCGTTGCCGTCGCCTTCGCCGGTTTCATCCTCAAACCCCAGGAAGTGAGGGAACACCAGGTCCGGGTCGCCGTGCAGACTGATGGTCAGCACGTCGCTGCGCTGGTAAAAAATGGCCTGGGTACCGTTGCCATGATGGAAGTCGACATCCAGTATCGCCACGCGTTTGGCGCCCTGGTCCCGAAATGCCTGGGCGGAAATAGCCGCGTTATTGAAAAAGCAGTAGCCTCCGAGCAGATCGGCATGGGCGTGATGCCCAGGTGGGCGGCATAGTGCAAACGCGGCAGGCTCCCCGTTGGCCACCAGTGCCTGAGCGGTCAGTGCGACGTTTGCCGAGGCGCAGGCGGCGTCCCAGGTACCCTCGGTGATCGAGGTCTCGGCGGCAAAGCTGTAGTAACCCAGGCGGCCGTCGATGTCTTTTGGCACCCTTTCCCGCATCCCCCGGCCCGGCCAGACGGCGGGAATGGCCTCGCCGGGTTTATCCTCGGCTTCCCAATCCTTCCAGCAGGTCTGGAGGAAGTTGACGTAATCCGGGGTGTGCACGCGCAGAATCGGTTCCAGGCCGAAGTCGTCCGGTGGAAGAACGTCTCCCAGTTGTTCCTGCTTGACCCGGCCCAGTATGGTCTCCGCCCGGGACGGTTTCTCGTGGGGGGCGATCAATACGCCGCCGTCCAGCTCGGTCGTGGCGGTACGGCGATTGTGCAGCGGGGAAAAAACGGTTTTCATGGAAAACGATTCCGTTCTGGTTGTGGAAAGTCAGTCGTTGGCGGTTTTCTGGATACTGGAATAGAGGCAAACCCGGTTTCGTCCGCCGGCTTTGGCCTGATACAGAGCCCGGTCTGCGTAGAGCAGCAGGGTATCCAGATTATCCGACTTGTCTGGCCAGAAGGTGGCGACGCCGGCGCTGATGGCCAAAGTAAGGTGCCCACTCTCCAGCGGAAGCGGGTTGTTCTCGATGAAGCTTCTCAGGCGTTCGGCGACCTCTTCCGCGCCCGGTTCGTCGGTGTTCTCCAGAAGCACGGCAAATTCCTCTCCGCCCACACGGGCAACAATGTCGATATCCCTCAAGGCTTCCGTTGCCAGCTTGCTGAGATGGACCAGCGCCTTATCACCGACGCCGTGGCCATGGGTGTCGTTCACTTTTTTAAAGTGATCCGCATCGAACATAATGGCCGACAAAGGCGCCCCTGATCGAACTGCTTTTTTAACCGCTGTCCGACCCAGTTCGAAATAGTGTCTCCGGTTTTTCAGGCCGGTGAGTGCGTCGGTGCGCACGGTTTCCTCCAATTGGCGGATCAGTGTTTCTCGCTCCCTGCGCATGGCGTCCCGCTGGATGATTTCATCCTCCAGCAGGGTGTTGGTGTTCTCCAGTTCCCGTGTTCGTTCCTCGACACGGTATTCCAGGGTTCTATTGAGCTCGTTCATTGCCCGGGTTTTCTCAGTCAGGTTCAGGATCAGGTTTCTGAGAGTGGACGATAGGGTTTTTACCTCCTCGTAGTCGTCTCTCTGCTTAATCAGAGTGGAGGGCTGATCCGGGTCCAGGTTTCGGGCTTCCTCGGTCATCTTGATTAAGGGCCGAGTGGTCCAGCGTGCGGCCAGGGATGCAAACAGGATCAGCAAGAGCGAGACAACAAAACCTGTGGCAATCAACGTATGGCGAAGGTTGTTGGCCGGGGCAAAAGCTTCTTCAGCGGGCTGTCGTACCAGCACTCGCCAGTTGAAGCTGGCGTATTCCTCACGATCACGCAGGCGGCTGAAGCCAATCAGATATTCTGTCTGTTCGTCTGAAGCTCCGGCGGTCATCGAGTCCGTCACATAGCCGGAAGGGTTGCGGCTCGCCGCATCCGCCAGTGAATCCGGAATGGCCTGACCAATGCTGTCTGTTGGCCCGATCAGGATGGTGCCTTTGTGATCGGCGACGACGAGTTCTGCCTGCAGGCGCTCTTGCAGTGGGGCCAGCAAGGACTGGCCAATGGACGCCACCCAGTCCAGGTAGAGGTGTGCACCAAGAACGCCCATGAGCTCGCCGTTGTCCCGATACAGTGGTACAGCAACATCCACAAACCGAAGGGGAACAGAGGATGGGTTATCGAGTTTGGACTCCAGCAACACCGCGAGGTGAGCGTCTCCGAGAAAGGGCCCTTTGGAGGCTTCACGGAACCAGGGGCGCTCAGACACATTGGCGCCCTGAAGCAGGTTGTCCGTGCTCGTGATGACGGTACCTTCGGGTGATACCAGGCCGATCCAGGCATAGCTTGGGAAGGCGTCCTGAAGTGCATTGAGGAGAGTCGGTACGCTGACGGACTGGTCGTTCTCAATGGACTGACTGGCAATCGCGGCTGCGATGCTCAAGTCGCTGTAACGCTCGTGCAGATCAATTTCGATCTTGTCCCTCAACTGCACCGCCACTTCCTGGAGGTTTCGGCTGGTGGACTTGCGCAATTCTTCAACAGCCAGATTGGAAGCCAACCAGGTGCCAATGGCGGTGGTAACGAGAATCAACCCACCGAACAGAAGAATCAGTCGGCTTTTGAGGGTGTTGAATGGCTTGATGGCAATGGCCCCATTGGTGCTTGTTATTCGTCCCAGTCGTTGACGCTGGCACTCCCTGGCCACTATCTGACAGTATATTACCCATCCGATCAAACCACGAACGCGTTATAGGACTTCGTTATGAAAATCGCTGTCTTCTGTGGCTCCAGCCGGGGAAATGATGAACGCTTTGCCCAGGCTGCCGGAGCGTTTGGCCAGTATATGGCCAGCCAGGGTATGGACCTTGTGTTTGGTGGTGGCAAGGTGGGCCTGATGGGCGTGGTTGCCGATGCTGTTCTGGCCGGCGGCCGGGAGGTATATGGCGTTATCCCCGAGTCCCTTCGCGACCGCGAGTTGGCCCATCAGGGCCTGACCCGCCTGGATGTGGTGAGCAGCATGCACGAGCGCAAGGCGCTGATGGCGGACATGGCCGACGCTTTTGTGGCGCTACCCGGCGGGCCGGGTACTATGGATGAAATTTTCGAAGCCTGGACCTGGGGCCAGCTTGGATATCACAGCAAGCCCTGTGCGTTTTACAACGTGGATGGTTACTACAATGAGTTGCTGGCCTTCATCCGCACGATGTCCGGAGCGGGCTTCCTGAAGCCTGAGTATGCCGATATGGTGATCGTGAAAGACCAGCCCAACGAGCTGGTATCCGCCCTGAAAACCTACCAGCCGCCCTCGCGTAAATGGTCATGAACTCGCTGAAGGCTCAGGTTTTCCGCTGCCAAGGACCGTGAGGTCACACAGAGTGCGCCACAGACCGCCCCGAGGCGAAGGCAGGTCTTCAGGTTTTCACCGTTAAGGTGGCCGCACAGAAAACCACTGAAGAAGGCGTCACCCGCACCATTGGTGTCCTGCACCTGACCGACCGGAAACGCGGGCTGTTCCAACCATTGCCCGTCCTGGCTAAGCAGGGTGGCACCGTCACTGCCATGGGTGCACACCACCAACTCCTTGCCCTCATCGATCATCTTTTCCATGAAACTGCGATAGTCCGGCAGGTTGTCGCTGGACAGGAAAATGACGTTCGCCGCATCGATAAACGGCTGATGATGTGGGTTTCGACCGTCGTAGTCATGCAGGTCGGTCCACACCGGTTTGCTCGCGTTTTGTGCCAGGGCCAGCGCCGGCTTTGTGTAGCTCAGGATATTGATCACCACCCGTTCGCAGCCCGAGATTGCGGAGGTCACCGGTGCCCAATCAACGACACTTGGGTCAGCCGGAGGTTGGACAAACAGCGAAACCCGCCCGCCATGCGGGTCCATCAGGTTTACGTGCTGTTCTGTCGGTGTGTCGGTGGCTTCTGCAAGCAGTTCGATGCCAGGCTTATTCAGGGCGTGGCGCACCAGATCGGCCTCCGTGTCCTGCCCCAGCAGCGAATGCAGAACTACGTTGCGCCCCAGCGCCGCAAGGTTCAGCGCCTTGCCAGCACCGGTGCTGCCCACGGATCTGTAACTGCTTTTGGGCCACAGGGTTTGCGGTGTCGGGGTTGGCAGGGCATCGAGCTGGATGATGGTATCCAGCGATGCGCCGCCGATGATGACGATGGGTTTGTTCATGGGTTGGCCTCGGCAGGAAGATTGGCCCATCTTATCCGGTGTGGAACGGGTAAGGCTCCTCCCTGAGGCTACGCCCCTTGATGACCATCCACCGACTGCTTCCGCTGAATTACGCACTACCCTGCCAGTGAGTGGCCGGCTTTAGGGTATTTTTGGGCCAGGGCGTGTGATTGTCTCACTCCCATAGTGATACTATAGTATCACTATGGATTCGGATCAGGGTGAGCCCATGAAAGTTGAGCTTGTTACAAACCTCAAGCGCCAAGCCACAAAAATCTTGGCAGATCTGCACCTGTCCAAAGAGCCGGTACTGATCACTGAACATGGTCAGCCGTCCGCATACCTTGTCGATGTGCAGGATTACGAGTTCATGCAGCGTCGGCTTGAGCTGCTTGAAGGGCTCTCACGAGGAGAGCGCGCTGTACTTGAAGGAAGAACGTACAGTCAAAGTGAGGCCAGGGAGAAATTGAGTAAATGGCTGAAGTAATATGGGCTGAGCCGGCCCTTCAAGAATTAGACGCAATCGCCGAGTACATTGCTCTGGATAATCCTGTCGCCGCCGGTCATCTTGTTCAGGAAGTTTTCGATAAGACCGAGCGTTTGGAAGATTTTCCCCAATCCGGGCGGACTCCTCCAGAGCTCCCTGATTCGGTATACAGGGAGGTAGTGGTTCCACCGTGCCGCATTTTTTATCGTGGGGATGAGGAGCGGGTTCTCGTCCTTTATGTCATGCGAGAGGAGCAGCAGCTTCGTGCGTACATGCTTGGGAACAGCTAACCAGGCGTGTCACCTTGAATGGGGCTTGAAGAGGGCGTGCCTGTTATTGCAACAAGGACAAAGGACATAAGAATGCTTATAGACCTTGAGTCGATCGAAGCAAAGCACATCCACCCGATCCTGACCCAGACCGTAATCCCGCGGCCAGTGGCGTGGGTGTTGTCGCAGAACCCGGGGGATGACTACAACCTGGCTCCTTATTCGTTCTTTACCGTGGTTACCGGTAAGCCGCCAATTCTGATGGTGTCTGTGGGCAAGAAGCCCAGCGATGGCAGCTTCAAGGACACGCGGGTGAATATTGAGGCACGTAAGCAGTTTGTGGTGCACATTGGGAACCGCAGCCAGGCTCAGGCCATGACGGAGTCGTCCCGCCATCTGGACCACGGCCAGTCTGAACTGGACCGACTGGATATGAAGTTGGTGCAGGAAGAAGGCTGGCCGATGCCCCGGGTCGAGGGGTGCCTGGTGGCGCTTTACTGCGAGTTGCGAGAGGTCATTGAAATGGGTGACACGCCGCAGTCGCTGGTGTTTGGCAATATCAAGAAGGTGTTTGTGGACGATCAGGTTGCCAGCATTAACGACCAGGGGCGTTACATTATTGATGCCAAAGGCATCGACCCGATCTCACGGCTGGGGGGCAGCGAATACGGCACCCTGGGCGATATTCTCAATGTGCCGCGCCCGGACTGAGGCAGACGGCAACAGGCTCAAACGAGCTGACAGAACTGACCGAAACGGCGCCGAATTCATCGCATGGGGCCAATTTCGGCGTTTTCCCTCCTGGGCTATTCTCATCCTGTTGGCGTGTGATCCGCGCTGAAATGTTGAGAAAACAACGGCAGATGCCGCCAGGGTGGTTATGAGCGAACAACATGTAGACGTACTGATTGTCGGCGCCGGCGTTTCCGGCATTGGCATGGCCTGTCACCTCAAACGAGAGTGCCCGGGCAAGTCTTTCACCATCATTGAACGCCGTGAGTCCCTTGGAGGCACCTGGGATCTGTTCCGCTACCCGGGTATCCGTTCCGATTCCGACATGTACACCTTTGGCTACAACTTCCGCCCCTGGACTGGGGGCAAGGTGCTGGCGGATGGCCCGTCGATCAAGCAGTACGTTCGCGACACGGCCAGGGAAAACAACGTTGAACAGCATATCCAGTATGGCCTGGCGGTTGTCTCCGCTGAGTGGTCAGGCACAGACAAGTGCTGGACACTGACGGCCCGCAAGGAAGCCACCGGCGAAACCGTTACCTTTACCGCCAGCTTTCTGGTGGGCTGCACAGGGTATTACAACTACGATGCTGGCTATAAGCCCGACTTCCCTGGCGAGGCCGATTTTGGCGGCCAGATTGTGCACCCGCAGCACTGGCCGGAGAACCTGAACTACACCGGCAAACGTGTGGTGGTGATTGGCAGTGGTGCTACGGCGATCACCCTGGTGCCGACGATGGCGGAGGAAACCGCACACATTACCATGTTGCAGCGTTCGCCCACCTATCTGATGCCGCTACCATCCCGGGATGCGGTGGCGCAGGGCTTTCAGAAAGTCCTGCCCGCCAACGTTGCCTATCGGTTGACCCGTGCCCGTAACGTCAGCATTGCACGGCTACTGTTCAATCGTTCCCGCAAGAACCCCAAGGCCATGCGACGACTGTTCCTGGCTATGGTGCGCCGGCAACTGAATGGAAAGGTCGATATGCGCCACTTCTCTCCCAGCTACAACCCCTGGGATCAGCGCCTGTGTGTGGTGAAGGATGGCGATCTGTTCAAGTCGATCAAGGCTGGCAAGGCGTCTGTGGAGACGGACCATATCGAACGCTTTACCGAGAACGGTATCCTGTTGAAATCTGGTAAGGAACTGGAGGCTGACATCATCATTCCGGCGACTGGGCTGGATATCCAGATGTTGGGCGGAATGGACCTGGTGGTGGACGGTCAGTCGGTCGCGCTACGGGACAAAGTGATCTACAAGAACGTGATGGTGGAGGGCGTGCCCAACGCTGGCATGATTTTCGGGTACACCAACATCTCCTGGACCCTCAAAGCCGATATCGCGGCCGAATACCTGTGCCGTCTGTTCAACCATATGGACAGGCAGGGGCAGAAGGTCTGCGTGCCTCGTGACACAGGAGACAGTCGCGCCGAAGACACCATGATGGGCGGCCTGGATTCCGGTTATATCCGCCGGGCAGACGACAAGTTACCGAGGCAGGGAACCCATGGGCCCTGGAAGGTCAGCCAGAACTACCTGGAGGATGTGAAAACCCTCAGGTTTGACCCTATCGAGGATGGTTACCTGGAGTTTGATGGTCACCTTCCGGTTCAGGAAACCAGGCCGAAACATGGGTTCATGAGGCCATTGCGTTCAGCGCTGTTTGGCTCTTGAGGGTGTGATACAACCCGATCATTGATGAATGCAACTACAAATCTGGCGCAAAATATGGCAGTCTCATTGTCCGTTTTGAACAGGCAATGATGTATGTCCGGCCGAAAGAATAAGAAGAATATGCCGTTGTGGCATCCGGTTTTGTGGCCGTCGTGGCTTCTGGTCTTCACGCTTTATCTGCTTGCACTGCTGCCAATGTCGACCAAACAGCGTTTTGGCCGGCGGCTGGGCTGTTTTCTGGAAGGCAAGCTGAGATCCAGGGCCAAGGTGGCCAATACCAATATTGCGACCTGTTTTCCGGANCTTGATNACGCCGCCCGNGAGCAACTGGTGCAGGATAACTTTGTGGCCTGTACCCGTGGNTTCCTGGANAGTATCCACGCCTGGTGGCGGGATATGTCGGGTTTTTGCGAGGGCGCCGAGGTNCAGGGGCTGGAGCACCTGCGAGAAGCCCAGGCCAGGNATAAAGGTGTGCTGTTAATTGGCGGNCACTACAGNATTTTCGATTTTGCCCTNCCGCTGATTGCCTGTCATNTGAAAAAGCCGGGGTATATGTACCGCCCCAACAATAATCCGGTGATTGACCGGATGATTGANAACGGGCGCCGNCGTCACTTCGGTATCCGNCCTTTCACCAAGCGTGAGTTGNGGCCGCTGGTGTCGTTTCTCAAAAANGGCGGGGAAGTCTGGTTTGCCTGCGATCAGGATTTNGGCAAGAAAACCGANCTGTTTGTGCCGTTTTTNGGCACCGAGGCCGGATGTATTACCTCGCCCAGCTACATTGCTCGAGTGTCCGGTGCCTCGGTCATCTGTGTGAGCCATCTGCGTATGCCTGATGGTCGCTATCGGGTGATTTTCTCGCCAATCCAGGAGGGATTCGGCGCGTGTAAGCAGAGCGATAGCGAAGCCTGGAGCCGCTACATCGAAGACACCATTCGCGAACAGCCGGACCAGTACCTGTGGCTGCATAAACGCTTTAAAACCCGGCCCGAGGGGTGCGCCAAGGTCTATTGATGCCTTGGGCCGTTTTCAGGACTATTCGCGGCCCAGGTAGCGCTGGGTAATGTCCTTCCAGCCCGACGACTCCGTGACCCCCAGTATCTGCTCGGACACCGGCCCACGCAGTGGGCTTCCCGAAGGCAGGGCCAGCCCATAGAGTTGCTGCTGGAAAATACCTGGCAGCAAGGTCAACCTTTGATCTCCCAGTTGCAGGTTGCGGTATTGCAGCAGAGCCCGGTCGTACACCACGGCATCGGTTTCACCATTGGTGACCGAGAGCATGGCGCTGGTCAGGTCTGGATAGAGTTGGTGCCGAATGCGTTGATCTCGCAGGTACTGCTCGCTGGCAGTGTTGGCGATGGTCGCCACATTGGCGCGGTTGAGGTCGTCGGGGCCCTGAATCTGGTATTGCAGGTTGCTGACCGTGAGCGATGAGGTAATCGCTGCGGTAAAGCTCGCTACCATGATCAATCCGGCAAACATCCACACCAACGCAATGATTCGACCTGCCAGCGACACCGGGGCCTTGTCGCCATAGCCGACGGTGGTCATTGTGACAGCGGCCCACCAGAAGCTTGATCCTATCCCCTGTGCGGCGGAGCCGCCAAACTGCTCCGGATTGCGCCGTCGTTCAAACAGCCACAACACAAATCCCACGGCCAGCAGCAAGCCGCCCAGAGCGATGATCACGCTCACAAACTGCCAACTGATCAGCGCGCGAAGGCTGGCGAGCAGCCCCTGCTCTGG
>JGI24662J20072_1000452_pt1 | contig 9285 bp, 7 predicted proteins | sample MalvirmetaMSP146_FD_20072 | JGI IMG/M metagenome (IMG submission 20072) | reverse complement strand
GAGGGGGCAAGCCCCAGTTTGACGGATTATCCGCGCTGGTGGTCGACGATGTGCCCTTGAACTGCGAAATTGTTGAGAGTTACCTGAGTTCGTTTGGTGTCGATGTGCAGTCTGTCCAGACGGGGGACCAGGCTGTCGAGTGCTTGGGGCAGATGGGCTTCGACCTCATACTGATGGACCTTCACCTGGACGGTGAAACCGGACAGGAGGTGACCGAGCGTATCCATGGCTGCGTCAATGCAAATGACTCGATCATCGTTGCGCTCTCGGCCTCTATTTCCGATCATGACCGCATGACGGCCAAGGCGGCTGGAATGCAGGACTATCTCACCAAACCGGTGGTTCCCAAGGATATCCAGTTACTGCTGGAAACCTACTTTGAAGATCGTCGGTCAGTGGTTTACACGCCCGAGGTGTCCGACGAGAGTGAGGTATCCGACGACACGGAGGTGGCGGTAACGGACATGCCGGACTTTATCTCACGTCAGGCTTACGATCGTCTTTTCAGTGATGATCAAGCGTTGTTCACTCGGTGTGTCAGAAGCTTTATTGCCAGTTCCGCTGAGATGGTTGCTGATGTCCGGAAGGCAACGCTGGCGGAAGATGCCCGTCACATGGCGCACAAGATCAAGGGGGCTGCTGCCAGTATTGCCGATACAGAGCTTGCGCAGGTGGCTGGTCTGATTGAGAACGCCCAGGAGGATCATACCTCGTTGTCCATATTACCCCAGTTGCTCAACCTGCTCTTGGAGCACAGCCGACGTTTGGAGCAGCACTTCGGCTTGATCGCTTCTGGCGACAATGTCGCTGAAACCGACGCAGAGTTACAAATCGTGCTCTCTCGTGTAAAGACGAAACTGGGTGGCAATCGTATCGCTGAAGATGAAGATTTGAGGGTGATCTTGAATCACCTCATTGCCAGTGGCGAGATGAAACTGGCAAACCAATTGAGGCAAGCGTTGGAAGTCTATGACTTCCCGCTTGCACTCGCGCTATTGGACGATGTTCCACTGGAGGGATAGGCCAGACAATGAGTAATGAAGAACAGCCAGTTGTACTTGTTGTGGAAGACAATCCCACTGGTATCGCCAGTCTTGTGGGGATACTGGGGGCGGCCTGCGAACTCGTTGTTGCCAAGACGCTGGCCGAGGCAGAGCGATGCCTTTCGCCGGACATGGACCTTGTACTTCTCGACCTCTACCTGCCCGATGGCAACGGTATTGAGTTTCTTAAACGCTTGAAGTCGGACCCGCTCTACCAGGAACTGCCGGTGATCTGTATGTCCGCTTCCGACCAGAGCAGCGATATTGAAGAGGCGTTCAGGGAAGGCGCTATTGATTATGTCCTCAAACCTTTCAACAAGATCATTCTGAGTGCCAAGGTTTCAACCTTTGTTGATTTTAAGCGAAAGACGAATTTGCTGGCCGCCCAGGCGTTGCGGGATACACTGACCGGGATCGGCAACCGACGGATGTTTGAGCAGCAGTTGGACCTGGAGTGGCGGAGGGCGCTTCGACAGGAACTTTCCCTCGGCCTTGCTCTGGTGGATATGGACCATTTCAAAAGTATTAATGATCAACATGGGCACGCCCAGGGTGATGTTTGCCTGCAACTGCTGGCGACGTCCATGGAAAAGGCGTTCGGCCGTGCGGGCGATCTGGTGGCAAGACTCGGCGGCGATGAGTTTGTAGCAATGCTGCCCGGTGCCACGCTCAACAGTACGGTTCGGGCGGCCAAACGTCTGGAGGAGGTTCTGGCAAACGAACACGAAAAGTGTCGCCGAAGCGGGCAGGATTGCCCTGGCTTTTCAGTGTCAGTCGGTTGCTACGCTGTCGTTCCTCACAAAGGGACGAATGCTTCAGAGTTGAAGGAAACAGCGGATCAGTATCTTTATGAAGCAAAGAGGGAAGGGGGGCGTAGCTGTGTCAGACCTGCTATCTAAGCTGGACCGAGACGACTCGATTGGAACGCGCCTCTTTCAGGTGAAACCCAAGATCATGGTCGTGGATGACGAACCCACCAATATACGCGTGTTGTCGGATGCACTGAAAAACGATCATGACATTATCGTGGCCACCAGTGCGAAACAGGCGTTGGGGCTTCTCGATAGGGGAGAACGTCCTCATTTATTGCTACTGGATATCATGATGCCAGACATGGATGGTCTGGAAATGTGTCGACGGCTGAAGATGCGTCAGGAACTTCAGCACATTCCGGTTATCTTCATCACGGCGCTCATTGACACAGACAGTGAGGAAAAGGGATTTGAGGTGGGGGCTGTGGATTTTATTCGTAAGCCAATCAGCATCCCCTCCGTGCGGGCAAGAGTGCGCACGCACATTTCCCTGAAAGGCATGCTCGATCATATGGTCGAGCTCAATCAAACGTTAAACGAAAGATTGCATCAGTCGGACCAGTTGAACTGGCGCTTGATGCAGGAGCAGAAACGGGGCCGTGCCGCTGACTCAACGAACCTCTATGAGCAGGCCTTCATGTCGACCTCGGAAGGTATCGCGGTGCTTGATCACGAGGGCAAAATCACCGCAGTGAACCCCTCCTACAGCCGCATTACCGGTTACTCTGAAGNCGAAGCGTTAGGTCGTTATCATGACGTTCTTGATGTGCGCGTGGATAAGCNCCATAACAGNACCAGNATCCTGGACTATCTGGGGGTNCATAATCACTGGTCGGGGGAGATCTACAACCGCAGAAGGAATGGCGAGGTTTATCCGGAGCTGAGAACGATCAGCACNATANGGGCNGANGACGNNCANGTNACCCACTACGTGACGGTNTTNAACGATATCACCAACCTGAAAGAAACCGAGCAGCGGCTGGAAGAGCTGACCTGGCGTGANCCCGTTACCGGGTTCCCCAACCGGGCGCTTTTCCTGGACCANCTGAGTACNGTGCTGAAGTTGTGTCATCACGGTGGCATGGCCACTGCGGTGATCGTTGTTGATATCAACAACTTCCGATATGTAAACGAGACCTTTGGTTTCGACTGCGGTGATATTGTCATTCAGACATTTGCCGAGAGGCTCAGGAATGCCTGCCATGAAGACGACTCCATCGCTCGTCTGTCGGGCGATGAGTTTGGAATCGTGCTGGCACCAAAGCAGTGGACGTTGGATGAAGCCTATCGGATAGCCCTGCAGGTGTTCGAGCGTATTCAGGAGTCTCTGCGGGAACCCGTGCCTTATCGCTCGGAAGGGGTGTTGACGATAGAGGCAACCGGTGGCATTGCGCTGTACCCAACAGAAAGCTCCGACATGCCATCCCTGGCTTTACGTCATGCCGAAACGGCGCACCGAAATGCCAAGGACTCGAACCGGGCTGTTGCGATGTTTGAAGATTCCATGAGCGAGAATATCCGGCGGCAAATGGCGGTGGAGTCGGAACTGGCCCGAGCGATTACCGAGAACGAAATTGCAATGTATGCCCAATCTCAGCATAGCCCGGACCGGAAACTGGCGGGCATCGAACTTCTGGTTCGCTGGGATCATCCGGAAAGAGGGTTGTTGGGGCCCGGCGAATTTATTCCTTTTGCCGAGCGAACCCGGCAAATTGTCGCCCTGGAGCGCCATATCGTTCGCGTGTGCCTGGGAATGTTGGCTCAGATGAGAGCAGATTCGCGAAAGCTCCGCTGCTCAATCAATATTTCCGCCAAGCACATGGCGGAAGAGGATTTTGCTGAGGCGATCCTCGGGTTGGTTGCAGACTCGGGTTACCCGCCCGCGCTGATTACGTTCGAGCTGACGGAAAGCGTGATGGTGAAAGATGTGGACGCCGTTGTCGAAAAGATGGAGAAGATACGGAACTTTGGCTGCACGTTCTCGCTGGACGATTTCGGAACAGGTTATTCCTCGCTTTCCCAATTGCGCCGATTGCCCATATCGGAAATCAAGATTGACCGGTCGTTTGTGCTTTCGGCGCTAAACGATTCCACGTCCGCCGATATCGTCGATATGGTGAAACGTATAGGTGAATCCATGAATGTTCGAGTTGTGGCGGAGGGAGTGGAAACGCAAGAACATGCTGATTTCCTGAAAACCCACCATCCGGGGGTGTATTTACAGGGGTACTTCTTTGGGCGCCCGGCACCGTTGTGGACCTTTTTCGTAGAGAAGTCGCACTGAACGCTGCGTCTGAGATGTCCCCGGCTTCTACGTCAATGCCTCAATCGCTTTCGCGTCGGTCGCGAAAATATTCTCCTCTTTGATCAGTTGGGCCAGCCCTGTCCTTGAGAGGGCCTCCCTCAACGGAAGTTTTGGGCCGGACAGGTAGAGGGTAATGCCTCTTGCATCCAGAAAGGACCAGATGTCCTGCAGGGTATCCAGGCCAGTAGAGTCGACCTGATTCAGGGAGGATGCAGAAATCAGCACGGTTCTCAAATCCGGGGCGGCATCCACTCGCTTGCGGATGGAGCGCTCCAGAACCGGTGCCGTCAGGTAAGTGAGTGAGGCGTCCATACGTACCCCGAGAACCCCCTCGGCAATGGGCGGCAGCTGGTAAAGATGTCGGTCACGAAACCCACCTGACTCATGAACCCCCAGTTCAATGATTCGCGGCACGGCATGATGATGAAGGAAGGCGAGCAAAGACGCCGCTATGCCCGCCAGAATTCCCCAGTACAGGTTTGGCACGGTGACCAGTGTCACCACCAGGGTGACGAGAGCTACCATGCCATCCTTGGGGTTTTCACGGCTCAATCGGGTAAGCGAGCGGACATCAATCAGCCGGGTGACGGGCACGATGATGATGGCGGCGAGGATCGCGGTCGGCAGGTGATACAGGAGCTCGGTAAACCCGAAAAGAGAGATCAGCACGAGCAGTGAGGCGATCAGGGAAGCTCTAGCGGTTTTTGCGCCACTGTAGGCATTTAGCGCCGTGCGGGAGAAAGAACCGCTGACAGGAAAGGCACCGCTGAAGCCGCTGGCCATTTTGGCCAGACCCTGACCGATTAACTCCTGATTCCGGTCCCACGGTTCTCCCGTTATTCGCGACATGGTGCGGCAACTGGACATCGCTTCGGTAAAGCTGATCAGTGCAATGATCGCAGCGGGCAGCAGAAGCGCCAGGTGCTGGTCAACGGAGAGAGTCAGAGGCAATGAAGGCTGGGGAAGTCCGCTTCCAACCGGCCCGATGATCGAGCCGCCAAGCTCTCCAAATCCCAGCAGATAACTGCCGGCGATGCCAATCAGCGTAACGACCATCACCGCAGGCAGGCGCGCGGTCAATTTCCCCAGTAACAGCAACGCTGCCACGCCACCGAGACCGAACCCGGCAGTTGCGACCAGCCGCCAGGGGGCGTGTTGCCATTCCTGCCAGAGAGTGGATAGCCAGCTATCGCCGGCGCCTGTATTGAAGCCCAGCAGGGCGGGGATCTGTGAAACGATAATGATGACGGCAGCCGCATTCACGAATCCCTGAACGACAGCGTTCGAGATCAGGTTGGCAAGAATGCCCATGCGGAACGCGCCCATAAGAAACTGCATGAGCCCGGAGTAAAGGGCGAGCCATATGGCCATCACCACCCATTCCGGGGATATAAGAAACTGCATGAGCCCGGAATAGAGGGCGAGCCATATGGCCATCACCACCCATTCCGGGGACCCCGCTTCGGCCAACGGTTGCAGCGCCGCGAAGGTCAGCAGGCTGGTTAATGCCACAGGCCCGACCGCAAGCAGTGACGATGAACCGAACAATGCCCCAACAATGCCCGGCAGCAGTGCCGCGTAGAGACCGGTAACGGGCGGCATCCCCGCGAGTTGGGCGTATGCCAGGGCCTGGGGGATCAGTACCAACCCGACCGTGATGCCGGCAATGGCGTCCGCCCGGTTCTGCCGTCTCGTGGGTCTGGCCCATGTCAGGAAGGGGAAGAGCCTGACGATCAGTTTACTTGAGGATGCCCGCATAACAATTCCAATTGGCAACGTGTCGGTGTAACGCACGTATCCGGTCCGGCTCTCCATTTAAGGGGCTTTGATAACCGTATAGCACATTACCAGCATCGGGATAGAGAAAGTAGAATTCGACTCAATGATCTATGCTGTCATTAGGCTGCATGGCACCGCCTCTGGCCTCTGCTGGCCTCTGGAGAGTGCACGAATAAATTCGCTGATGGAGAAGGCGTATGCAACAGATCCAGAAATACCCCGCGGGCTGGCGGGTACTGCATTGGGTAATGGCGCTGATGGTCCTGACGTTGATACCCGTCGGGCTCTGGATGGCGTCGCGTGCGGAAGCTGATATCTGGGGGGCGCTGACGAATACCTTGTACAGTGGGCACAAAGCCATAGGTTTTACCGTGCTCCTACTGATGATCCTGCGGATCGTGGTTAAGATACGGGTAAAAAGCCCACCCTATCCCGAGAGCATGCCCCGCACATTGCAGATTGCAGCCAAGAGCATGCACCACCTGATCTACGTCATGTTGGTGGTTACGCCTTTGTTTGGCTGGGCCGGTGTGACGGCGTATCCGGCTTTGGGCATCGTGGGCGATGTCAGACTGCCCGCCATGCCTTTTGTGCCGGAGGACAAGGAATTGGCTGGGAGCCTGTTTGCGATACATGGGTGGCTCGCCATAACGTTGGGGGTGCTGGTCGCAGGCCATATCGCGGCAGCGTTCCGCCATATGCTCCGTGGAGACGGTATCTTCCGTCGGATGGTTTGAACGGACGGGTAATGGCTAGTAGGGGTTTTTCTCGCGTGACAGCTTATGCGAGGCAGATACGATACCGGATGACGCCACCATCCTCTTCGCGGACCCATTCAATCCTGTGCCCGGTCAGCTCACACAGAACCTGTAAGTCCCTGCGGCCGCTGGGGTCATCGGCCAGGAAGTCGACCTGCGTGCCGCTGGGCAAATGCCGGGTGCGTTTTTTGAAACGCAGAACGGGAAGGGGGCACACCAGACCGACGGCGTCGATCTGGTGTACGTCTTCATGTACTTCTGACTGATCAGTCAAGCCGCACACTCGTTTCACTGCTCCAACGCTCGGCTGAGGACCACCCGAACTGGTCCAGAACGACCGGTGCGAGAGCGGCGATCACCAGTGCTGCGACAAATCCGGCAATCATGACTTTCACGATGATTCTCCTTTGCCTTGCTTGGCCTGAACCTCTTCTACCCACAGATCATGGTGTTGGCGAGCCCACTCCAGATCAACCTGACCGTTACCCATGGCCTCGTACGCACCTTCCATACCGACGGTACCGATATAAATGTGTGCAATGATGGCCACCATCATCAGAAACGCCACAATCGAGTGCCAGATGTTGGCGTACTGCATCTCTTCATGAGGAGCCAGGGCTGTCGGGAAATCGGTTCCCAGAATGCTGTTCACGAGCTCAAAGGTTGAGGCGAACATCGGCATTTCAAACGGAAACAGCAGCGACAGGCCCGACAGGGACACGGAAAAGCCCAGTACCATCACAGTCCAGAAAACAATTTTTTGGCCGGCGTTGAACTTCTTGGCCGAGGGGTGACCTTTGCCAATGAAACCGCCGCCTTGTCTGATCCACTGCCAATCCAGTTTGCTGGGGATGTTGTGTGCGACCCACATCACGAACGTCAGCACCAGACCCAACATAAAGGCCCACGCAATGTTGTTATGAACCCATTTGGAGCCGATAGCCAGTGGGGAAAAAGCTTCGTGCCCGATAACAGGAATCAGGAAACTGCGCCCCATTAGCGTGATCAGACCGGTCAGGGCCAATGCGATAAACGAGCCGGCCAGCAACCAGTGGCCAAATCGTTCGATGGCCTTGAATCGTTCAATCTTGGTGCCTGAAGGGCCGCCAGCGATCCTGATTTTGCCACGAATAAAATAGAACANCGCGAGCAATAAGATTATGCCCAGGATTGCACTACCGCCATATGTGAGAACCGGCCCTTCCCGTAACTGTAACCAGTCCATGCCTTCGTCCTGGATCAGGACGTCGACCGCTGGCCCCCGGACCTGCGTACTTGGGTCAATCTTGTTGTAGCGAATGGCGCGATAGTCGTCAGCAACAGAGGTTCCACCCTGGGTCCCGAGTGGACCAGTGATCGGCGCCGCATTGGCCGGATCACCCAGGTTTTCAGACCGGAAGGACTCGTCAACTTCCAACTGCTTCTGACGGGCCATGATGTCTTCCAGGGTCTGAGCGCCCCCGGTACTTGTCCGATCAACCGAGGGGGTTTCTTGCGCCCAGCCCGGGTTGAACAGCAGGGTCGTCAGTGCAAAGACTACAGCACTGAATATTTTTAGATTCATGAGAGCACTCCAACGGAATCAACGGAAAGAATTCGTTGCCTCAATGAATTCCGGGGCCTTGGGGCCCCGGAACAGTCAGGCTGGTTTAAGCGCCCTTCTTCCCGTAGGCTGTGCCCCATCCCCAGGCGCCTGAACCGAAACCACGGTGCACCACGCGTTGGCGATAGATGTCCGCCACGTCGTTGCCATCACCGGCCAACAGCGCTTTGGTCGAGCACATTTCCGCACAGATCGGCAGCTTGCCCTCCGCAATACGGTTGCGCCCGTATTTGTTGAACTCGGCTGTTGAATTGTCTTCTTCAGGACCACCTGCACAGAACGTACATTTGTCCATCTTGCCACGGCTACCAAAGTTGCCCGCTTGGGGGAACTGAGGTGCGCCGAAGGGGCAAGCGTAAAAACAATACCCACAACCAATACACAGATCCTTGGAGTGCAACACTATGCCGTCTTCAGTCTGGTAGAAGACATCCACAGGACAAACGGCCATACAAGGCGCGTCTGAACAGTGCATGCAAGCTACCGAGATCGAACGCTCACCAGGTTTACCATCTTCGATGGTAACCACGCGTCGACGGTTGATGCCCCAGGGGACTTCATGCTCATTCTTACAGGCCGTTACGCAGGCATTACATTCGATGCAGCGTTCTGCATCTAATAGAAACTTTGCGCGTGCTTGTCCTTCAAGTGCCATTTTGTACACCTCTTATTATGCTGGCATGATCGAACACAGGGTGCACTTGGTCTCTTGCATCTGCGTGACCGAGTCATACCCGTATGTCTGAACCGTGTTAGTGGATTCACCCAGTACATAGGGATCAGCGCCTTTAGGATACTTGTCCCTCAGGTCCTTACCCTCCAGGTGGCCGCCGAAGTGGAATGGCATGAAGACAACGCCTCTACCGACGCGTTCTGTAATCATCGCCTTCACCTTAATGCGTGCGCCTTCCGGACCAGAAACCCAGACGTCTTTGCCTTCACGAATGTCCAGGTTATTCGCATCGTAGGGATTCACTTCAATGAA
>JGI24662J20072_1000446_pt1 | contig 9437 bp, 9 predicted proteins | sample MalvirmetaMSP146_FD_20072 | JGI IMG/M metagenome (IMG submission 20072) | reverse complement strand
TTGAATTCTTCGGAGTAGCGCTTTCCGCTCATTACCAACACCTGTAGATTTGCGTTTAGTGTAACGCTATCAGGCGTCTACTGTATCGGGGGCTTGCCAGTCCTCGCTCAGATGATCCTTCCAGGGCAGATCCTCATGCCAGTAGCACAGCACCAGGTCACATTCGCCGCTATCCAGCGCATCCAGAAACTGCTCCCCCACCCAGTTGGTGGCTTTCAGGTTCAGTTGTAGCCGCTCGGCCAATCCCTCCTGCCGGGCCCACCCCTGATAAAAGTGGGAAAACAGCCCCTGGGTTGATCCCACACTGATCCGGGCAGACGCCTCGGACTCCATGTCGCTGATCCGGTCTTTGGTTTCACGAACGTCCCGCGTTACGCGCTCGCACAGCTCAACGAAAGCCTCCCCCGCCGGTGTCAGCGACAATGGCAGGGTCTGGCGGTTGATCAGTGTTGCCCCCATGGCTTCCTCGAGAAGCTTGATGCGGCGGCTGAACGTCGGCTGGCTCACATGCTGCAGTTCAGCGGCACGTGAGAAATGACGCGTTCGGGCCAGCGCCATGAAGTCTTCAAGCCAGCGTATTTCCATGGTGTTACCAGCGTCGGGAATGGTTGTCAGGCATCATAGCCCATCGTGGGGAACTGGCTATAGCCGCCCTTCCTCCACCGCGTGACACGCAACCTGGGCGCCGCCATCCGTCGCTATCAACTGAGGTATTTCCTGCCGGCATCGGTCGTCGGCATACGGGCAGCGACCATGAAAGACGCAACCTGACGGCAACTGCACTGGTGTCGGAACCTCGCCCTGTAACCGGATATGGTTGGGCCGGTCGTCCTCCAGCTTTGGAATGGCCGACAGCAACGCCTGGGTATATGGATGCCTCGGGGTATTGAACAGCGTTCTGGTGTCTGCCAACTCGCATACCCGGCCAAGGTACATGACCGCGACCCGGGTACCAAAATGCTCTACCACGGCCAGATCATGAGTAATAAAAAGATAGGTCAGGTTGCGGCTTTCCTGAGCTTCCATCAGCAGGTTGAGCACCTGCGCCTGAATAGAGACGTCCAGCGCCGAAATCGGTTCGTCCGCAACGATGAACTCGGGGTCCACCGCCAGCGCCCGGGCAATGGCAATGCGCTGGCGCTGACCGCCGGAAAATTCATGACCAAAACGGCTACCCCAGTCCGGGTCGATCCCCACCGACTCCATAACATCCTGCACCTTGTCACGGATCTGGGACTCCGAGGCATCCGGCTGATGAAAGCGAATTGGCTCTTCCAGGGTTTGCTGGATGGTCATCCTCGGGTTCAGCGAGGCGTAGGGGTTCTGGAATATCATCTGCATCTTGCGGCGGTACGGCAGCACCTCTTTACCGTCAAGATTGTCGATACGCTGGCCGTCGTAGTGGATCTCACCAGCGCTGGGAGACAACAACCCCATAACGGTACGGGCCACGGTCGATTTACCACAGCCGGACTCGCCCACAACACACAGCGCTTCGCCTTTCTGGACCTGCAGATCAACGCCATTGATCGCGTACACGGCTTCCTGTTTGCGGTGGAAACGACCGCCTTTGAATGAGATCTGCTCCAGCAGGCCACCGGAAAGATCAAACTTCTTCTCCAGGCCGCGTATATCGACCAGCGTGGATGACGGGGAGGTCACGATTCCACCTCCTGCATGCGTTTCTCCTGCTCAATAAGGTTGCTGACTTCGTAACAGGCCACATCCACATTACCCGACCGAACATACTCCGGCATCCGACGCTTGCACTGATCAGTGGCGAAGGAACAGCGTGGGTGGAAGGGGCAGCCTGTGGGCACATTCTTCAGGGACGGCATGGAACCCGGGATCTGGAACAGCCGCTCGCCGGGCTCACCCATCTGGGGCAGCGCGTTGATCAGCCCCTGGGTATAGGGATGCTGGGCATCATTGATGATTTCGCGGGTGGGCCCTTGCTCAATGATTCGGCCAGAATACATCACCAGCATGCGCTGGGTGACCTGAGACACCACACCGAGGTCGTGAGTGATCAGCATCAGCGCCACGTTGTCCTGCTCGCACAGCTCCAACAGCAACGCCATGATCTCAGCCTGAATCGTCACATCCAGGGCCGTCGTCGGCTCATCCGCGATGATGATCTCCGGGTCCAGCAGCAATGCGATGGCGATGATAACGCGTTGGCGCATGCCGCCAGACAGTTCATGGGGGTATTGATCCAGGCGCTTGTCCGGCGACGGAATCTGTACCTTCCGCAGCTTGTTCAGGGCGATATCCCGGGCCGCCCTGGTGCTGATCCGGCGATGCGCCTTGAGCGCTTCCACCATCTGGGTGCCAATGGTCAGCACCGGGTTCAGGGTCATCATCGGGTCCTGGAAAATCATGGCGATGCGGTTGCCGCGAATCTTGCGCAGTTCCCGCTCGCTCATGGCGGCCAGGTCCTTACCCTCGAACAGGATCTGGCCAGCGGCAATGTAACCGGGCCGGGCGATCAGGTTGAGAATGGAGAAAGCCGCTACGGATTTACCCGCGCCAGATTCCCCCACCAGCCCCAGGCGCTCGCCCTTGTCTAGGCTGAAACTGATGCCACGCAGAGCGGTAAGGTCCCCGCCACGGACAGCGAAGCGGGCCTCAAGATCTTTTACTTCCAGCAATGACATGGCGTTACCCCTTGTACAGCCGTGGGTTCATGACATCCCGCAACCAGTCACCCAGCAGGTTGATGACCAATACGAGTACCACCAGCACCAGACCGGGGATCAGGGTGATCCACCAGGAACCACTCTGGATGTAGTCAAAACCGGATTTGATCAGCGAGCCCAGCGACGGCTGTGTTTCCGGCATGCCCAGGCCCAGGAACGACAACGCGGCCTCGGAAATGATCGCGTTGGCGATCTGTACCGTGGCAATGACGAAAATCGGTGACAGGGTATTGGGCAGGATGTGGCGGAACATGATCCGACGGGTGCGAAACCCCATCACCTTCGCCGCATCCACGTATTCCTTTTTCTTCTCCGCCAATACCGAGGCCCTCACTGTACGGGCAATCTGAGGCCACTCTGCCACACCAATGATGAAGATCAGCATGTAGATAGCGACTTCGCCGAACATCAGATTGCCAAAGCTGGCCTTGAACACGGCACCGACAATGATCGCGACCATCAGGGTAGAGAACGACAGCTGCACATCGGCAATCCGCATCAGGATGGAGTCGACCCGACCGCCCAGATAGCCCGCCAGCAGGCCGAACAGGATGCCCAGCGCCGCTTGCAGGACAACCGCGCCAAACCCGATCAACAACGACACCCGGGTGCCATACAGAATGGTGGAGAGCAAATCCCTGCCCTGGGCGTCGGTGCCCAGCGGGAAGGCCGGATCGGAGCCATCCAGGCCGACCGGTGGCAGCTCGGAGTTCATGATGTTGATCTGGGCCAGGTCGTAGGGGTCGGCCGGCGCCAGCAAAGGCGCAAAGACGGCCGCCAGCACCATGGACAACAGCACGATAAAGCTGGCAATCGCCACCTTGTCGCGCTTGAAGCTGTACCAGAGGAAGGACTCGCGAAAGCGATCCCAGCGTGAAAGAGTCGCCGTCGTCATGCTTTCTTACCTGTCAGTTTTACGGTGGGATTCACCAGACCGTAGATCAGATCCACCACGGTATTGGTAATCACGAATATCAGGCCTACCACCATCAGGTACGCCACGATCAGGGGAATATCGCTGCGGGTGATGGCCTCCAGGAACATCAGCCCGACACCGGGCCACTGGAACACGGTTTCCGTAAGAATGGTGTAGGCCACCATGATGCCGATCTGCACACCGCCCACGGTAATCACCGGCAGCATGGTGTTCTTGAGCGCGTGCAGGAAATAGACCCGGGAAGAGCTCAGGCCCTTGGCGCGGGCGTACCGGATGTAGTCGCTCTGCAGCACTTCCATCATTTCCGCACGGATCAGGCGGATGAACAGCGGCAGCATGATGGACGCCAGCGATACCGACGGCAGAATCAGGTGCAGGAGGCCGCCCTGGGAGAAAAAGCCGGATTCCCAGGTGCCGAATAACGGCGTCAGGTCATCACCCCGACCGTAGGACGGCAANCCGCCTTCAGTGGATAGTGCGGCGTTCAGCCACTGCCCCCAGCCNNNATCCTGCGGGAACCAGTCGACGGTGATACCGATNGAGAAAATCTGAATCAGTACGATGGCGGTCAGGAACACCGGAATGGANATCCCGACGGTACTGACCCCCATGAAGAATTTGGANAGCCATGCCTGAGGGCGAATCGCGGCGAACACCCCGATGGGCACCGAGAACACAATAATAATCAGGCTGGCGCCGATCACCAGCTCGAGGGTGGCCGGCAGGTGCTCNAGGATTACGTCCATGGTGGGCTTTCCGTAAAAATAGGAAATACCCAGGTCACCCTGCAGGGCGTTACCGGCAAACCGGACGTATTGCACAACCAATGGGTCATTCAGTCCCATTTCCTCACGGATCGCTTCCCGCTCATCCTGCGAGACGGACATGCCCACCATCTGTTGAAGCGGGTCGCCCAGGCCATCCTGAATGGCGAAAGCAATCACACTGATCACGAACATGACCAGTACGGCCTGGGAAATTCGCTGAACCAAAAACGCTAACATGAAAAATTCCGGGTCAAGCTGCAAACAAAAGGCCGGCTCCAGGCTGATCCGAAGCCGGCCCGCCCATAAAGGCTGTTACTCCACGACCAGGTCGCCCAGGTACGGGAAGTTCATCACGTTGAGGATCGGTTCGATCTTCACGTTCTTCTTGCTGGCCCAGGCCAGGTCCTGCCAGTGCAGGGGAACGAACGCTGCGTCGTCATACAGGCGCTGCTCCACCTCTTTCAGCATGGCCGTGCGCTTGTTCAGATCCGTCTCGACGTTGGCCTTGTTGACCAGCTCATCGATCTCCGGGTTGCAGTAGTTACCGGCGTTGTACTGGCCCGAACCGCTATCCGCATCCGGGCAGAAGGTCAGGAACTCGTAGAAGTTGGCGGAGTCCTCGGTGTCTGCGTGCCAGCCTATCATCATCATGTCGGCGGCGCGGGCGTCATACTCCGGCCAGTATTGGGCTTTCGGCAGCGTTTTCAGATCCACCTTGATGTTGATACGCGCCAGCATGGCGGCAACCGCCTGGGCGATCTTGTCGTCATTCACGTAACGGTTATTGGGCGCCATCATGGAGATGGTGAAACCGTCTTCATAACCGGCTTCTTTCATCAACTGCTGGGCTTTTTCGACGTCAAACCGCGTTGCCAGGGATTCGTTGTGGCCCTGGTAACCTTCCGGCGACATCTGAGCGGCCGGGGTAGCGAAGCCCTTCATGATCTTGGCGGCAATGCCTTCCTGGTTGATGGCATAGGCAATGGCCTCGCGCACTTTCGGGTTCTTGAACGCTTCAACCCGGTCCTGGTTCATGTGGAACAGGATGATGCGGGTACCGCTCATGGTCACCAGATCGGCGTTCTTGTCACGGCGAATACGCTCCAGATCGGTCGGCGGCACCGGTGCAATGAAATCCACACCGCCAGACAGCAGCGCGGAGACACGGGTGTTGTTTTCCTTGATCGGAGTCAGCACGATCTTGCCGACGTTACCCGGTGACTCGGTGTCCCAGTAATCGTCGAAGCGCTCAAACTCGACACGCACGCCCTGCTGACGACCGGTAATGACATAAGGGCCTGTGCCGGACAGATTCTCGGAAGCAAAAGAATTGCCGTGCTTGGTGATGGCGCTCTTGTCTTTCCCGCTTTCGGTCTTACCGGTGTAAAACTCGCTGTCCAGCGGGAAGATGTAAGTCGCGGTGTTCAGCAGCAGCGGGTATGGCTCGTTGGTCACCAGCTCAAAGGTGTAGTCATCAATCACCTTGAGTTCGCTGAACGGTTTGAAGATGGCTTTATAGTCCTGGCTCTGCTTCAGGCGATTAAAGGTGAACTTGACGTCTTTGGCGGTCAGCTCGTTGCCAGAGTGAAAATTCACACCTTCACGCAACTCGAAGCGCATGGTGTTCTCGTCAATACGCTCCCAGCTTTTTGCCAGACGCGGCTCGAAGCCGAGATCCTTGGTCCAGCGGATCAGGGGATCAAAGGTCATGTGGCTTAGCTGCAACATGCCGCCGGAGAGCTGTTCGTGAATGTCCAGGCTTACAGGGTCGGCGTCGTACGCCATTTTCAGTTCCTTGTTCGCCTCGGCAGACATCGCCATCGGGGCTGTTGCCAGGGCCATGGAACCAACAAAAGCAGTCAGTAGTGTTTTCATCGCGTTTTCCGTCGCTGTTTTAAGAATTTTTGCGGCACATCGGCGCAACTTCACGCCAGATGTCTGCGCTAAAAACTAGTCGTGGAAAACCCGAACAGCAATCGAAATTGCGACTTGGCGTTATTCGTGAAGTGAATGACCCTGTTTGGGGCGCTTACCAAAGGCGAAACGCCAGCGGCAGAATCAGTGCGGTGAACACCCCTGTAAGCCCCATTCCCAGGGAGGCAAAGGCACCGGCTGTGCGACTGATCTCGAACGCTCGCGCCGTTCCCACCGCATGGCCGTTCAGCCCGAGCGCAAAACCCAGAATGCGGTCATCGGTGATCGACAGCGCCCTGGAAAGCAGGTCGACAAAGAGCGTTGCGACAACACCGGTCACCAGAAGCCCGCCCATCATCAGCGGCACCGAACCGCCCAGTTGTTCGGTAATACCAATGGCAATGGGCGCGGTCACCGACTTCGGCGCCAGGGACGCCAGCACCAGAGGTGTCGCCCCGAGAGCCCAGGCGATCACGACCGCATATACGGCCGCCAGGGTGGCCGCTATTGGCAGGGTGCACAGAATCGGACGCCACAACGCCCGCACGTGGTGCATCTGCTGGTACAACGGTATACCGAGCGCGACGGTGGCTGGCCCGAGCAACAGCATCAGCCACTGGGCTCCCTGCTGATACCGGGCGTAATCCAGTGACAGTAGCGCGATGGTGGCCGACAACAGGAAGGCCGAAAGCACCACTGGTGGTAACCAAAGCGGGCGCCCCATCCTCCGGAAAAGCCAGTTGCCCGCAAAGAAAGCGCCCAGGGTTAACCCAATCGCCAGTATCGGGCTCGCAGACAGGGTATTGGGAAGTGCGAGAAAACGCTCCAGGAGATCAGTCATCCGATGCTCTCCGCTGCCCTGCCTTGACCAGAGACGCCATCAGCAGCAGCGTGGTCAGCACACTCAAAAAGGTGCCCACCAAGAGCGCCCCCGCCACCGCCAGCCACTGGCCGCTGAACTGATCAGCAGAGAAGAACACACCCACCACGCCCGGCATGATCAGCAGCACCAGCACCGAAATCAGTCCCTGGCTCGCCGTGGCCAGGTCATCACTGACACTGCCCTTAAGCATCAGCGTGATTGTCATCAGAATCATGCCCAGCACACCGCCGCTGACCGGAATCAGGAAAACCAGTCGCAAGGCTTCGCCAAGCATGAAACATAAAACCAGAGTCAGGAAACCCCGCAACATCGACATATTGTCATGCTCATCAAGTAACGAATTGCTCTACACTAGCCCATACCCAAAGTTTGACACCAGTTCGGATACCCCATGGCGCTCAAGGCAACCATCTTTAAAGCAACACTGAACATCGCGGATATGGACCGGCACTATTACGGTGACCACCACCTCACCATCGCCCGCCACCCGTCCGAGACCGACGAGCGCATGATGATACGCCTGCTGGCTTTCATACTGAACGCCAGCGAGAGCCTGGAATTCACCAAAGGGATCAGCACGGACGACGAGCCGGATCTGTGGCAAAAAAGCCTGAGCGACGAGATCGAACTGTGGATCGAGCTCGGCCTGCCCGACGAGAGCCGCCTGCGCAAGGCCTGCAACCGGGCGGATCAGGTTATCCTATACACCTACGGTGGCCGCGCCGTGCCACTGTGGTGGGAGAAACACCAGGGCAAACTGACTCGCTTCGACAACCTCACCATCGTCGACCTGCCGACAGACGACACCGAATCTCTGGCTGCCCTGGCTGCGCGCGGCATGAACCTGCAATGCACCGTCCAGGACGGCACCGTCAATATTGGCAATGACGACACGCTCGTCAGTGTGACACCTGTACCGCTCTACCCTGAGTAAAAAATCCCCCGTCGGGGTCTACCAGATCGATCCAGTTTACGTTAAGGTAAACTTTAGCCGATATTGACCCGGGCCACACCAGGTTCCGTCAGTTTGGCTATACTCAAAGCAAGCATCGACACCCTCACAAGGGGTGTTTTGTTCCTCAGGCCACTACCCCAGGAAGAGGATTATGACAACAACAAAATCCAAAGTTGTTTATAACCCGGTTTTCACCGACGGTGCGGAGTTCCGAATTCCCACCTTCAAGTTACTCAAGCAGGACGGCTCGCTCTACAAAGGCGCCAAGGCTCCTGAGCTCGACAAAGACAAAGCCCTGCGCATCTACCGGGCGATGGTCACCACCCGGATTCTCGACGAACGTATGCTCGCGGCCCAACGGCAGGGGCGCCTGAGCTTTTACATGCAGTGCACCGGCGAGGAAGCCGCGGTGATCGGCAGTACCGCCGCACTGGATGACGCCGACATGATCATGGCTCAGTACCGTGAACAGGGCGCACTGACTTATCGCGACTTCTCCATCGATGAGTTCATGAACCAGCTGTTCGGCAACGAACTGGACTACGGCAAAGGTCGCCAGATGCCGGTTCATTACGGTTCCCGCAAGCTGAACTACATGACCATCTCGTCGCCATTGGCCACACAGATCCCCCAGGCCACGGGCTACGCCTACGGTCAGAAGCTGGCGGGCGAAGGCCATTGCACCATCACCTACTTCGGTGAAGGTGCCGCCTCCGAAGGGGACTTCCATGCCGCCCTGAACATGGCCGCCGTCCACCGCGTTCCGGTTATTTTCCTGTGTCGGAACAACGGCTACGCCATTTCCACCCCTGCCGCCGAGCAGTTTGCCGCAGACGGCGTGGCACCCAGGGCCTATGGCTACAAGATGGACGTGATCCGTGTCGATGGTAACGACATCCTGGCCGTGCATGAGGCCACCAAAGAGGCCCGCAAGCTGGCGGTGGAACACAACCGGCCAGTTTTGATTGAAACCATGACTTACCGCTTGGCAGCGCATTCCTCCTCTGACGACCCCTCCGGCTACCGCAGCAAAGACGAGGAAGCGGTATGGCGCGAGAAAGACCCGATCCTGCGCATGCGCCTCTGGCTCGAACGCAAGAAGTGGTGGGGCGAGGACGATGAGAAGCAACTGCAGGAAAACATGCGCCGGGAAGTGCTCGAAACCATGAAACGGGCACAAAAGCGGCCGCCACCCGCGCTCGATACCCTGGTGAGCGACGTCTACGACGAAGTACCACCGGGCCTGGCCGAGCAGTTCGACAAACTCAAGGCGCATATCCGC
>JGI24662J20072_1000437_pt1 | contig 9613 bp, 10 predicted proteins | sample MalvirmetaMSP146_FD_20072 | JGI IMG/M metagenome (IMG submission 20072) | reverse complement strand
TACATGATCTGGAACTCGGCCTGCTTGAACGGCGGAGATACCTTGTTCTTGACCACTTTCACTCGGGTTTCGTTGCCCACCACTTCATCGCCGTCTTTAACAGCACCGATGCGGCGAATGTCCAGGCGAACGGATGAGTAGAATTTCAGGGCGTTGCCGCCGGTGGTGGTTTCGGGGCTTAATGTATCCCCTACGAAAACACACCTTTTTGTATGAGAGACATTAACAGCTAAAATAAATCCTTCCAACAATAGTACCGGAGCAGAGGAAATTCACGATAGGACGCCAGAGCAGTCATACCTACCCTAAGGTAGTTGTACCGCCATCAGACTGCGTGACCAAACAACTTGCAGCAGTGTCAACTGTTCGCAAAGTCAGTCCTCATCTAAAATCCTACTGTCATAGCGAGGTTTGAACAACTTGACGATGAGCTTCGGAGAAAAAAACTTTGCCGCCGAAGTTCGGTAATCCCCCCCCTAAAATTCAGCGGAGTCCCTTGCATAGCGAAGCGGAGAGAAAGCCGTCCGGTGGTGGCCCGTGATGAGGACCAAACTGAAATTTCTCATTATGTCTTCGCGCTCTATTTGCAGGGGAACGCATCGTGTAGCGCCAAAGCAACCAGCGTTGCTTCTTCAAAATGATGAAGCCTGGGGTTGTCCTCCACAAATTTCACTACTACCTTCGCCAGTTGCTCATTGTTCACATTCGGTGGGCGGCAGGATGTAAGCTGTTCAACCTCTCCCGAAGCCATATCAGCAGTGACCGTAGAATAATCAGAGACTCCACCGACATAGCCCAAACAAAAACCCATTTCGATCAAAGCCGATATTGGGTTTTTATCCATTTCACTGGGATCAGATGTAAGGATCTCGCATTGTCTCAGAATCTTTTCAACGTCAGCTTGCGCAAAAGCAGGAGCTACGAAGAGCAAGGCCATCAAGAGCTTGAGCAAACTTATTCTCATAACCTGAATTGATCAATATAACACCGGTGGCAGGGGGAGCGATGTGAGGAGTTGGACTTATCCCGGTGCAGTGGACATTCCCGGCCTATGATTAGAGCATAGGACGAATTGCCATGAGCAGCCAACGTTATCCCCCGGAATTCAACGATCGATGCGGCAAGTGCTGGAACGATTGATTAGCGTAGGTCATGGTCGGCGCGACCTCCAACAGTAGCATCGAAGCAAAGAAAAACTCTATTTGGACACCCCCACAGACTCTACTGGCATAAGGTCGTTGTGCTGTTTTTTCGCCGAGTGAAGACATGGGTTGCACAGTCAAAAGGGTGTGCGAAGATAACTCCTATCTCAAGGAACGGGAGACGCTCCGTGCCAGAATGTTCAACACGCAGGAAACAGTGATATGGCAGCCAATATTACGAAACAAGCAGACCAATACTTAGATTCGCTGGCGAAGGCGCTTGAAATTCCACCCTCTCGCTACGAGCAAGCGGAGAGAAGCTACAAATCACTTGGGGAGTGGCTGCACCGGGAAGAGTCTGCGGTCGCGAATTACGATCCAGAGGTGTTCGTGCAGGGATCATTCAAACTGGGCACGGCTATCAAGCCCCTCTCGACCAGCGAGGAATATGATGTCGACTGCGGCTGCTCTCTAAAAGGCCTAACCAAGGCAGACCTATCTCAAGCAGATTTAAAAGAACTGGTTGGAGAAGAGATCAAACTCTACCGAAAGAGTAAAGGGATTTCGAAGGAGGTCCAATCCGGCCAGCGTTGTTGGCGACTGGAATATTCGGACGGCGCTCAATTTCACATGGATATAGTTCCATGCCTCCCGAATGGGACTAGCCAGCGCACCTTGCTTGAAGCGAGAGGTCTTGATACGACATTTGCAGATTCAGCGATTGCAATCACAGACAACGAAGCACCAGGGTATCCGGAAATAACGGATGAATGGCCACGCTCAAACCCAAAAGGATACTCTAAATGGTTTGAATCTCGAATTGGGGATGTGTTTGACCGTCGCCGCAAACAAGTTTTAAACGAAATGCGTGCAAATGACGTCACCGCGAGTATCGAGGATATTCCCACTTACCGGGTTCGCACTCCCCTCCAGTCAGCGATTATGATCCTAAAACGCCATCGTGATATGACGTTTAACGATGACCAAAGAGCCAATCCAAAAGACAAGCCGATCTCGATAATCATTTCTACACTTGCAGCCCACGCCTACAGAGGTGAAGAAACAATCGGTGGCGCATTGATATCAATCCTCAGTCGGATGGCGGATACCATCCAGCATGATGGACAAAGGTACATAATTCGAAACCCCACAGACCCTCTCGAAAATTTCGCCGACAAATGGGAAAAGCACCCAGAACGAGCTAAGGCTTTTGAAACTTGGCTTGAAAAGGCAAGGAAAGATTTTGCGACCGCTGCCGAGTACGCGGAGTACGAAGATATTTCGAGTATTTTAGAGAGCAGTATTGGTCGCGATCTCACCGAGACAGCAAATAACGCAATATTACGAACGACAAAACCCGGACGTGCAAGCCTTCTGCGCTCAGCGACAGCCGCATCAACATCTGCGCCTCCGACTGTATCCTTTGCTGATTCAGATGCCCGAGTACCTAAAAAGCCGGATGGATTCGCATGATTTGGTGGCTTTCTCAAAGCCGCAGACTCGCATATGAGAAGTCATCCATGACTAACCTCGAGGGCGAAAATGAATGGCTGCAAATTTTGAAGTGGTACGCCAATGAAGACCTATCTATGTGCGTAGATTTCCAGGTCAGTCATATGGGCGAAACCTATGCTCTTTTGATGGTCTATCCATCGGTCTTCCCAGACGCGCCACCTATGATTTTCACCCAGGACCTGAGCCAAATATCGCTTCACCAATATGGGCCAGAAGGCGAACTATGCCTTGAGCACCGGCCTGACAATTGGCAACAGTCAATCACCGGCGCAGATATGGTTGCCAGCTGTCATCGCCTTATCTCTGCCGAGCATCCTGAACCGGACCAGACCATTCACGCGCGATCGGCTCACGTAGGTTCGCTGGGCCGCGACTTAAGGTCTAAATCTTTTAGGTTTCTTTTAACGGAAAAAGGGTTAGAGGCACTAAATGGGTTGAGGGTTGGTTCACCTGAGAAGGTAGCATTTAAAGAGCGGATACGAACTGCCTCGGCAACCCTCACAGCCATCTCTTCTATCGACTTTATTGGGGAAAAGGACGCGCCCATTTGGGTCAGTGACCTGATTTTGCCGGAAAGCTTTGGATGCACAGGTTTCGTTGTGCGCGTCCAAGGCATTCGAAAAAATGAAAAATCGGACTGTGATAGCTTACGCGCCTTATTGGAGAAGCTCGGCCTTGGTTGGCTTAATGAAACACTCCTGGCCACAGAGAAGCATACATATCTGTTGTTAGGAGACGGAGAGGAGTGGAACCTACTCTGGTTTAATGGCACAGCAAACGCACGTAAATTGCTTCCATACACCAATGTCCATGTAGCCCAAGAAAATCGGCGAACGCCAGACTGTTTCGACACCTTGGGCGATAAAAGCGTCGGCTTGATAGGGTGTGGATCACTGGGTTCGAAAATAGCGGCCAGCCTCTGTAGATCGGGAGTTGGGCAATTCTTATTGATTGACGAAGACATATTTTTTCCAGGGAACGTAACGCGCAATGAACTTAGCTTGGCAGATGTCGGAACCCATAAGAGTGACGCGCTTAAAGATCGCCTGCTTACACTGAACCCCCAATGCGACGTCAGGGCCCTCAGATTATCTCTGGGTGGCCAGGAAAGCTCTCGGTCCATGTCTGGCACTTTGGAATCCTTGGGAGACTGCGACATCTTGATAGATGCAACGGCGGAGCCGGTCGCATTTAACATCGTCGCTTCAATATCTTTGCGCCATACGAAACCAATGATTTGGGGCGAAGTCTTTGCGGGCGGAATTGGAGGGCTAGTTGCTCGTGCCAGACCTGGAGCTGACCCTACACCATTAGCTTCAAGAAACCAGATTCAAGCTTGGTGCCAAGACCAAAATATCGAGTGGAAACGTCATACAACAGACGGCCGATACAATGGCAGAGATGGGGAGGGACGCCCTCTAATTGCAGACGACGCTGAAGTGTCGATTATCGCGTCTCATGCAGTTCGATTCGCCACCGACATTTTGGCAAGACCTAAAGACAGTATATTCCCAGTGTCCGCCTATCTCGTTGGTTTTTCCTCGGAATGGATCTTTGAGCAACCATTCGAGACGTTTCCAATAGATTTACTGCCTGACGATGCCTGGGGCACAACCCCCGACCCGATAACAGAGGATGAAATGCTTGAGATTGTAAAGGAACATCTGCCGCCAACGGGGCGGCACTGATGAAGCTGCTTCTACCGAGTGATATACGTAAATCAATGCGACGGCACATGCTAAAAGCGCACAAACGGGAAATTGGAGGTATGTTGATGGGAGAAGAGACTGGCGAGGGAGAGTTCAGGCTAGTCGACTTCTCTGTCGACACAGAGCGCGGCTCCATAGGATATTTTATGCGGGACGCGGACCTCCATGAGAAGCATCTACAGGACTTTTTTGCTCGAACGGGTTCAAACTACGGTCGTTACAACTACCTAGGCGAGTGGCATTCTCATCCAAGTTTCAGTGTTCATCCAAGCTTGACCGACATTCAGTCGATGCAAGATCTAGTTGAGGGACCTCGTGGTGTTGGCTTTGCAGTTCTATTGATCTCCAAACTGAAGTGGTTCCGGGGACTCGAGTGTGGTGCCTGGTTATTTGTTGAGAGACACCAGCCCACATCGGTTGAGATTCATAAAGAGAATATAATGAGCATGAAACGAGAGGCTTAGGTCGGTGCAATGAAGAAAAAGACGCGAAAACTAACTGAGCCAACTCGAAGGATCGTGTGGGCGAAATCTGCCGGAAGGTGCCAGTTTCAGAACTGCAATATACCGCTCATCGGTCACCTTGTTGCTGGCAACAGAGGCGCGAACAAGGGTTATGTTGCACACATCATCGCTGATAGTCCTGATGGCCCAAGAGGTGATAAAAAACTATCGGAGGAGCTAGAGAACGATCCTGACAATGTCATGCTCCTTTGTGATCCCTGCCATCGTGAAATCGACAAAGAAAATCCGGACAAATATTCTGCCGAATTACTGCGTGAAATGAAGAGCGAACACGAAGAATGGGTTCAGACAGTCCTCTCAGCTGGCCCGGAGAGTCGCTCACACATCCTCCAATTCAGCGCAACCATAGGGACGAACCGCACAGCAGTTCCAATCGACGAGTGCACAAGAGCCATAATGCCGCATAAAACTCCTGCGGCGGCAACACCAATTGAGATTAAGGTTCGCGGTACACACTTTGCAGACGATGATCCGAGTTATTGGGCACTGGAAATTGCCAATTTGAGGCACCAAATCGAGACCCAACAAATAAAGCATCGAATGGAGAAAGGAGAAATTCGTCATCTATCAGTTTTCGGCCTGGCACCAATACCATTGCTTATAGAGTTTGGGCACCTTCTTTCAGATATCTCCGCAGCAACTGTGTACCAGCTTCACCGCGAACCACCGGGGCAAGGCTGGAAATGGGCTGAAGATGAACCAGCTATGGGTCTGCAAATCAATAAAGGAAGTCCTGGAGCGGCAAAGGTCGCTCTCAAGCTGTCCCTGTCAGCAAAAATAGACGACAGCCGAGTCACTTCTATTCTTGGCGAGGATATATCGATCTGGGAAGTCACCTGCCCTAATCCCCACAACGATGTCATGCGTCGCGAAGAAGACCTCTCATCTTACAGGCGACTAATTCGCCACACACTGGAACAAATCAAGGAGATACATGGACCAGAGACGCAACTTTCGGTATTTCCAGCTATCCCTGTTTCTTGTGCGATTGAGCTTGGGCGAGTTTGGCAACCGAAGGCGCATTTAGCTTTCGATATTTTTGACCAGAGTGGGCCGAACGGCTTCCAATGTAGGCACCGCATTGAAAGCTAAGGCAACAGCCCGCAAACATTTCCGAGTTCAATGCCGTAGATGCGAGCTAAAGGGCCACCTGAAGCCAGCCAACCACAGCGGGGAGATCTGTCTCAATGATCCAGTTTCATCATTGGATCATGGCACAATAGTGAGTTTGGATGGGTAACCCTAAGCTCACCACCCAAAATTCATTCGGGTTCTACCTCGGTTCCGCAACCATGCACCTTTTTCCCGCAAGATCACTCCTCAAAAGAGTTTTTCCCAGCCTTGGCTATTTGAATCAGCTCTGACTGCAAAGCTCTATAATCATTACGGACCTCGTCAATGTCATTTTGCAATCTTTCAATTTGCTCTTTCCGACCAGCCAAATCCGCTTCCATTGAAGCTTTTTCTGCGAGAAGCTCTGAAGAGCGTGACTGCTCTTGCCCTAACCTGGCCTCAAGTTGTTCGACTTTATTGGCCTCAGCACTCAGAGCCTTTTCAAGCTTTTCCCCGATGACTTCTAGGCGTCCAACCTCATGCAGCGCCTCCTCCCTCTCCTGATCTGCGTCTTGGACCGCTTTATCGGCCTCACGCCGATAAGCCTCAACAGACTCATTTGCGAGATTTGTCGCGGTCACCCACATCCGATTGATAGAATCCTGAACAGCTCTACTCAAACTATCCGGCAGTTCAAATGCGGCACTTTCGTCAGCTTTTTTCGATTCTCTCCATTCTTTCATAATCGGAGAAATATGAGACAAAGAGCCCCTCCCAAGCTCTGCACGAACTTGTTCATTCGTCGGCCTGGAATTTCCCTTTGCGAATAAGTCATCTGCCGCGCCGATGATTGCCTCCCGCATTTCTTGACTGACTTTCATAAACTGCGCCTCAAAATGTATGTACTGTATGTATTATAATACATACAGTACCGATAAGCGCAAGTTATGCAGCAAATGAGATGAGCCAGTAGGTTAGTGGAAGAGCTAGAGGCGCTTCTCGATGACTCCGGACACAGGCCTTCGATCTGCGTCGAGTCGTTCAAACAAGACATTCAGTATCCATGCGACATCCATTCGACGATTTACGTGTAAACTCGTCACTCAGCGACAACGTATCTGTAATCAGATCCCCACCGATACACCCGACGGACGACGATCCAATTCGTAAAAATGACAGACTCAATTAGCGGTCGGCGATCTGACGTTGTTGGTAAGCAATATATGGCTGCGACGTCTATTTACCGAAACCAAAGCAGCCGTGGACAAACGCTGTTTCGTTCAGCTGGTTAAAATTTCCATCACGGCATAGAAAGGAGAAGGTCAATTATTCATGGCTATCAGCTTTTATGAAGAAGGCGAGTTATCGTCCGGCTTTCACGGATGGCGTGTTGTTGTCACTATTAGGGGCAAGCGCTACCAAAAGTATTTTTCATTGAAACGTCCGCACACCCGAATTACTCAGGAACTCTGGCATCAGTATCAAGAGACGCGATCTCGATACTATGAGGCCCGTTACATGGCACGCTCTGCGGCCACTCAATATTTGGACTTTATCAACAAGGAACACCCCACGACCCGCCCCCTCCGAGGGGTCGGATTTTGTGGCGTCACGCTTGGTATCGGAACCGGGCGAACCACAGCTCGTGAGGTCTGCTATTTCGCGGTCAATAAACGGGGAGCAGCCACCAAGTTTTATATCGATGAACAATCCTCACTCTCCCAGGCTTGGGAAGGCGCAGTAAAATACTGGGGGAAGGTCCACGAAATCAGACCGAAAGACGTTGCACAAAAGCTGACGCGAGTACCCCATCCCGACCGATTCAAGACACTTCGCAAATACATGAATACTCATGAGGGTCAGGATTTTCCGGCAAGTGTTCTACACCATGTTTATGCAGAACAGCGCGGGCAGTTAGAAACACAGAAAGTCCGGGAAACCACAGAGGGAAGGTTCGACGAAGACGAACTGCTGGATATGTATGCCAATCTGGAGCGCCAGGTCTCTGCTTACCGAAGTTGAATTGATCTAAATCTGATTGCCCACGGAACGGCCCAATGCATCTGGCCTGGACGCTAGAAACCGGATCATCGGCTGTCGCCCTTCCATAACTCCAACAATGCCAACATCACCGATGCGAGCACCCACCATGTATTTTCCAGGGCCTAGCCGATTGAAGGGCTCCAGGATCATAGTTCGCCATGCTTCAATATCCAGCAGCACCGACTTTACCTCAGGTACCAATCTGAGAATGTGTCGGTCTGCAATACCGAGCCACCGAGTGCGCTCAATACCCTTTTCGGTGACGACACCTACTGGGTCCATGGACGCGAACGCTTCGAGTGTGGCATAGACCATATTATGACGACGACGGAACTCCATGCTCAGCATGCTTGCTTTGATAGCGGATTCGATACCCAACTAAACGCAGCGAAGTCGCGCCTCAGAGCGTGGAGCCAACCATGTGCAAGTACTGACATCAGGTCTGTTACCGCCTCATGGAGGCTGACAACCGTGTGTGGCCAGGAAGCCGGATTTGACCAACGTGCAGTATTAATGCTGCGAAAATCAAATTGCGGCCTTGGCACCATGAATCCCGATGAGTATTTGTCAGTATTCATAAATTTGGCCTCACAACGATACTGTATATGCAAACAGTATTTTGTATCGCCAACAGCTCAACGTCAAGGTTCTACGGGACATACTGGACCCAGGGAAAATCTGGGAACGTAATCTCAAAAGCAGGCAGGCAAGCTGAGATTGGATGGGTGCCAGGCCTCTCCCTGGCGCGTCACACCACTGGGCAGGTGTCGCGTTTGCCTGGCATCCCTGCCGACGTTGAGCCCTGATCTTCCTGATCAATCGACTCCCAAATATACTCCCTGTTTATGTCGACCGGTTTAAGCGGAAATCACCGAAAAATTATTAGGATATCTCCTACATAGGGACAGGCTTGACCATACGCTTTACCATGTCGCTGGAACGAAATGCTCTTTGCGTCGAAGGAGAAGTAGGTGAGGCATTTCCAGTATTGGCTACTGACTCTCACTCTGGTCACTGGGTTCGCGCCCCTGGCTGCTGAGACTATCAAAAAAACGTCGTCCGGCATTTGTCATCCGCCCACAAGTTCATACTACGAGCGTACCCAGAACTTTAGCGCTTATGATTCAGTTAAGGCATGCTTGGCGAGTGGTGGTCGTTTGCCCAAAGGACTGGCCGATGAACATTCGATCCAGTCCCCTGAGGTTAACTCTGGGTCTTACGAGCGATCAGCGTTTGGTCACGGCTGGGGCGACACAGATGGCGATTGCCAGAACAGTCGAGCCGAAGCGTTGATCAAAACATCCAGCACAACCGTGCGGTTCGCCTCTGGGAACAGATGTCGAGTTGTTACAGGCCGTTGGATAAGCCCCTTCACCGGAAAGGTAATCCAGAACAGTAACGAAATCGACATTGACCACGTCGTGCCACTGAAGTGGGCCTGGACCTATGGGGCCAAGTATTGGCCCCAGGCCAAAAGAGAAAAATTCGCGAATGATATGGCCAATCTCTGGCCCGTAGAATTAGGCTTTTCGAAAGACCAATATCGAATAGGAAAAGCATTGCTTTTGTAGTCGGATCGGCAAAGTATAAGAAGACCATTCAAATGCCGGTGACGATGTGACTGTTT
>JGI24662J20072_1000436_pt1 | contig 9696 bp, 8 predicted proteins | sample MalvirmetaMSP146_FD_20072 | JGI IMG/M metagenome (IMG submission 20072) | reverse complement strand
ATAGGGCCGGCCCTCCGCTGCGACGGCCGTGTGCGTGAACAACAGCAGCAGGGCAAACAGGCACCGGATACTGTGCGGCAGGTTTTTCATGATGATTTCTCCCTTGGTTTACGACGACTCTGGCGATCAGTCAAAGCGCAGGCGGACACGCGCACCACCCTGACCGCCGGAGTCAATGGTCAGGCTGCCCTGATAACTCGCGGCAATGTCTGCCGTTACCGACAGTCCAATGCCCTGCCCCTCACCGCGGCTGTCGGCACGAAAGCCGCGCTGCAGGATAGCCCGGCAGAGCGCCGGGGCGACGCCGGGCCCATCGTCCTCAACGATGATGTCCAGCGGATGTTCCTCGCCCCCGGCGGCGCTGATACGAATGCGCCGCCGCGCGTACTTGCAGGCATTGTCCATCAGGTTGCCCAGCATCTCCATGAGGTCGCGCTCGTCACCACGGAACGTGCAGCCCGCCTCCACCAGCAGTTGGATGTCGATAGCGCGACCCGCATAGACCTTCAACAGGCTGCCGCGCAGGCGCTCCAGGACCGGTGCCACGGGAACACGCTGCAGCAGGCGGGCGCCGCCGCCGGTCGCACGTTGCAACTGGTAGCTCACGATCTCTTCCATGCGATCGGTCTGTTCCGAGACCACCTCGGGGTAATCCCGGGCCTGCGGATCTGCTGTCCTGATCACCGCCAGTGGTGTTTTCAAACTGTGCGCAAGGTCGCCCAGGGTGCGCCGCACCCGTTCGCGTCGCTGTTGCTCCCCCTGTAAAAGGGTATTGAGGTTGTGTGTGAGAACCTCCACCTCTCTCGGGTAGGGACGCTGTAGCAGGGCCGTTTCGCCCGCCTCCAGGCGCGCGATGTCAACCGCCAGCGCGCGCAAGGGGCGCAGGCCCCAGCCGAGAATCAGCAATTGACAGCCCAGCAGAGCGAGTGCGGAACCGCCGAGCCAGAGCAGCAGGCTGCGCCGGTACTGCGCCAGATCGGCCTCGATCGGCGCGGTGGTTTCAAGCACAGTGAAGCGCAGGGGCACGTCCGACCCGGACGCCGTCTCCCAGAGCACCTGTAGCGAAACCCGGAGCAGCCCATTCACCCAGGAGCTGGCAGTACCGCCCGGACGCAGTGGCGGCATGGCGAGGGGGATACGTCCGAGGTCCAGGCTCAGCGCGGAGCGCGACGACCACAGGAGAGTGCCGTCAGCGTCGCTGATCACGGCGTAGAACCCTGACCCCGGCTGCGCCAGACGCGGCTCCAGCAAATCAGCAGGCATTTCCAGCGCCGCGTCGAATTCTGCCTGTGCCAGCAGGTTGAGCAATTGCAATTCCAGGCGCTCGGCCTGGGCGGCCTCTATGCTGAGGCGATGGCTATGCTCCAGGTACCAGCCAGTGGCCCCCAGGAACACGGGCAGAATCAGGGCGCTGGCAAGGGACAGGCGAGCCGCAAGAGACAGCCCCGACCTCACTCGGTCACCGGCACAAGCGCAAAGCGGTAGCCGGCGCCACGCACCGTTTCGATCGGCTGCAAGTCGCCCTGCGGGTCCAGCTTGCGTCGCAGGCGGCCCACAAAAACCTCGATAACATTGCTGTCGCGGTCGTGCTCCTGCTGATAGAGGTGTTCGGTGAGTTCTGTTTTCGAGACCACCGTACCCGCACGATGCGCCAGGTAGGCAAGCGTGTTGTATTCAAACGCCGTGAGTTCCAGCACGGCGCCGTCAACAGTTACCGAGCGTGCACTGTAGTCAATGGCGATGGCGCCATAGTGAACCCGCTCGGTGATGCGACCGGACACCCGTCGCAGCAGGGCGTTCACGCGCGCCTCCAGTTCCTCCAGATAGAACGGCTTGGTGACGTAATCGTCTGCACCGGCCTCCAGCCCCTGCACCTTCTCCTGCCAATCTGCTCTGGCGGTGAGGACGAGCACTGGGAAGGCAAGGCCCATGGCGCGCCAGCGCGCAATCAGTTCGATGCCGGGCACGTCGGGTAAACCGAGATCCACGATGGCCAGGTCACAGGGCAATTCGCGAGCCAGATAGTCCGCCTCACTGCCCCCCGGGGCCTCGCCGACCACCCAACCCAGCGCGCTGAAGTGCCCGACAAGCCGTTGTCGCAGACGGACATCATCTTCAACCACCAGCATGCGCAAGGCTCAGCCCTTGACCGTTACAGTGATGACCCGACCGGAATCGAGCAGCAGCTTCACCCGGTAGGCGTTACCCTGCCGAGACACATTCAGGACCTTGCCACCATGCTGCGCGCGGGCCTTGGCGGCCGCCTCGCGCGGGGTCATGGTGCTTTTCTGGGCGGCGGAACCCGCCTGCTGCGCCAGCACCGGCGTGGACGCGCTCCAGCCTCCAGCGACTACCAGCAGGCATACCAGCAGCAGGAAAACCCGCAAACGATCACCCATACCTGTCCTCACACACGATTCGAGTCTGGCCGCGACATGCCGCCACAGGCAGGAGTGTGCCAGATGCCACACCCTCAGCGGTAGAGGCCATGCGGGACGCAGCCGTCCCCTGGGAAATACCCAGCATACCCACTGCAAGCTGAACCGTCGCTGAACGAGGACCGCAAATGAGCCGACCGTCGTTCAGGCGTGGTTCAGGCACAGGCATGCAGTATCGCAGCTGTAACACCGGCAACCTGGAGTCACAGTATGTACAAACATCTCGTTCTTCCCACACTTTTCACTCTGTTGGCGGCTATCCCCGCCGCGGCGGGCCCCGCGCACAGCCACGGAGTCATCACCTACTACCACAGTGCGGGTCATGCCGCGGCACTGCATCCTGCGCATCCACAGTATCGGGTTCCCGCGCGCTGGCACCGGAACAAGCACTATCGTCAGCCCTGGTATGGTGCCAGACATCACCACGACATCGACCACCGCTACACCGTCGGTGCGTTTGTGCTGGGCTCCGCGCTCACCTACGGCCTGATGCATGAACATCAGGGCGCCAGCTGCCGCGACCGCCACGAACACCCTGCGCACTACGCACCACACCGGTAGGCGCTGGCAAGAAACAGGAGACCTTGGGGGCAATCGCCCCCTTTTTTTGTCGGCGCACTTCCTTCAACGCGGAGGGCCATCAGGCTACACTCCAGTGCAGGCATTGAGAGGAGACGCGCACATGCACACAAAATCCACTTTTTTCGCGGCCGCGATGCTGCTCGCAGCAAGCGTCGCACAGGCCGCCGACCGGGCGCAGCTGGACGCCGCCTACGCGGCAGTTGAGCCGCGGGTCATTGAGTGGCGCCGCGACCTGCACCAGAACCCGGAGCTCTCCAACCGCGAGTTCCGCACCGCTGAGAAAGTGGCGGCACATCTGCGCGCGCTGAAATTCGATGCGGTCGAAACCGGGATAGCCCACACCGGTGTGGTCGGCACACTGAAGGGCGGCAAACCCGGACCTGTGATTGCACTGCGCGCCGACATGGACGGACTGCCCGTGCTGGAGCAGACCGGTCTGCCCTTTGCTTCCGCTGCCCGCGGGGAGTACATGGGCAAGGACGTGCCCGTGATGCACGCCTGCGGCCACGATGCCCACGTTGCCATGCTCATGGGCGCGGCTGAAGTGCTGGCGCAGCACCGCGACGAGCTCGCCGGCACAGTCAAGTTCATCTTCCAGCCCGCCGAGGAAGGCGCACCACCCGGCGAAGAAGGGGGGGCGGCGCTGATGGTCAAGGAGGGCATACTGGAGGGGCCAGATGCCCCGGAAGCCATTATCGGGCTGCACGTCTGGCCGGATGATTCCGGCTCTCTCGTATACCGCGGCGGCAGCTTCATGGCGGCGGCAGACAGTATCGAAATCACCATCACCGGACGCCAGACCCACGGTTCATCGCCGTGGCTGGGCGTTGACCCCATCTATGTAGCGGGCCAGGTGCTGAGCGCCCTGCAGGGCATTCCGGGACGTCATATTGACATCACACGCGGGCCCGCCGTGCTCACCATCGGCAGTATCCAGGGTGGTGTACGGGGCAACATCATTCCCGACGCGGTGACCATGCTGGGCACGGTCAGGACCTTTGATCAGGGCGAGCGCGAACGGCTGCTGGAACGCCTGGATGCCACCGTCACCGCCATCGCCGAGGCGAACGGTGCCAGCGCAACGGTGGACGTCACCTACTCGACGCCGGTGACCGGCAATGATCCCCAGCTGCTGCGGCAGATGATGCCGACTCTGGTCCGCGCCGCGGGTGAAGACCGCGTATTTGAAGGCAGCCTGATTACCGGCGCCGAGGACTTCTCCTACTACCAGGAACACATCCCCGGCCTGTTCATCCTGCTCGGCGCCGGCGACCCCAGCGTGCCGCGCAGCGAACGCCCCTCCAACCACTCCCCGTTCTTTACCGCACAGGAAGACGCCCTGATTGTCGGTGTGCGCACGCTGGTGGGCTTCGCCATGGACTACGCGGGACGCGGCGGCCTCTGATACAGACCGACGCCCGGCGCAGCGACACCGCGTCAGGCGTTGATCTGCGGGATCAATCCGGCAAACTTGTCGATCATCGGCATGATCTTCTCGGGCTGGTCCCACATGTCCACCGCGACCCCGATCACAACCCGCTCGACACCGAGGTCGCGGTAGCGCTTCAGGGTATCCAGATCGGGGGTAATCAGCGTCTGCAAGGTCACCGGGACAGTATCCGGGTTGCGGCCGTTCTCGGCGACCTGCTGACGGAAGGCGCGCAAGCCCTCCTGCACATCCCCCATCGCCACGTCCACCGGCATCCATCCGTCCGCCCACTGTGCCGCATGTTTCACACCCAACGGCCCCATGGCGCCAAAGATGACCGGCGGACCACCCGCCTGCGCAGGCTTGGGGTTGCACCACACCGGGTCGAAATCGATATAGTCACCGTGAAACTCGGGCTCTTCATCCCGCCACAGCGCACGTGTCGCCATGACGGTTTCCCGCATCACGCCATAGCGTTTACCCCACGGCTGCCGCGTACAATTGGTGAACTCTTCCTCGTTCCAGCCGACGCCGGTACCGATCATCAACCGGCCTCCACTCAAACGGTCAAGGCTGGCGATGGTCTTGGCCTGGGAGAACAGTTCCCGCTCCATGAGCAGGGCGATACCTGTCCCCAGCTTCAGCGTGGATGTCACAGACGCCGCCGCCATCAGCGTGATGTAGGGATCACCCATCAGCTTGTACGCCTCGGGCAACTCATCGCCTGCGGGGTAAGGCGTCTTGCGGGACACCGGTATATGGCTGTGCTCCCCGGTCCACAGCGACTCAAAGCCCCGCTCCTCGAGCGCTCGCGCCAGATCGCGCGGGTCCGGGTCGTGCGGGGTGTTCATAAAACTGAAGCCCAGATGCATGGGGACTCTCCTTCCCTCTCGGTTATTGTTGCGCCGTTGGCGGGCGCGAGATTATTTCACCTGCGCCCCATAGAGTACTGGAGCACCGCCAGGCTGCACAGCCTTCTCAGCGCAGCAGAAAGTCATCCGGATTGGCGTGCCGGGTCATCTTCCAGTAGTCGATAATGCGAAACGGCAGGTTGGCGGTGACCCGCCCGGCGGCGTTCTTGTACCAGTTATCGACCAGCGGTGAGCCCCAGGCGGTTGCCGCGTTCACCGCGTCAACCCGCTCGTTGTAGCGGTCGTGCACATCCTGACGACACTCCAGGCTGCGCAGGTCGCGCTCCAGCAGCAGGCGGATGCACTCAAGTATGTAGTGCACCTGGGACTCGGCGTTGTGTGCGATGCTGCCCGCCACGACGAGGTTGGTGTTCGGCCCGTAGATGCAGAACAGGTTCGGAAAATTGGGCACCGTGATGCCCAGGTAGGCGCGGCCATTGGTCTCCGACCACTGGGCGTTGAGCTGCACCCCGCCGCGCCCTGTGAACTGCATGGGGAACAGGAAGCGGTCGGCGTGAAAGCCCGTCGCACAGACGATGGCGTCCACCGCGTGATGACGACCATCTTCAGTGACGATGCCCTCGCGATCCACACTGCGGATACCGTCGGGTACCACGTCGACGTTGTCGCGTTGCAGCGCCGCGAGGTAAGTGCCATTGTCCTGCAGGATGCGCTTGCCAAACGGGGGATAGGTTGGCAGCACCTTTGCCAGCAGTTCCGGGTCCTGGATCTGGGACTCGATCCAGGCCGTCAGGGCCTCTCGCATGGCATCATTGGACGCACTCACCGAACGGGTACTGTTCCACTCCGGGTCCACCAGCGTCTTGCTGTACACACCCTCAACCGAGGTGTAGAACAGCCAGAACCGGTACCACTTGGAATAATACGGCAGCTTCTCCAGGGCCCAGCGCTGCCCCTGCCCCACGTCCGCATGGTACCCGGGGTTGGGAAACATCCACACTGGAGAGCGTTGCAGAGCCACCAGATGCGACGCGGTGGCTGCCAGCTCGGGGATAATCTGGAAGGCGCTGGCGCCGGAGCCTATGACCGCCACGCGCTTGCCGGCGAGGTCCAGGCCTTGCGGCCACGCCCCCGAGTGCACGACGGGGCCCTGGAACTCGGAAAGGCCGGGGATATCCGGCATTTTAGGCCGGTTCAGCTGGCCCACCGCACTGATCACTGCACGCGCCTGCAGCACAGATTCCTTACCCTGAGCGTCCCGCACATACACCTGCCAGCAAGCAGTCTCGTCGTTGTAGTGCGCTGCCACAACTTCGGTGCTGAAGCGGATATGGGGTGTCACGTCGAAGCGGCGGGCACAGTTGTCGAAATAGGCGCGAATCTCATCCGCCAGCGGAAAGTGGCTGCTCCAGTCGTGATTGGGCGCAAACGAATAGCTGTAACTGTGCCCCGGGACATCGACGCGACAACCGGGGTACCGATTTTCGTACCAGGTGCCGCCGACTCCCGGATTTTTTTCAATAATTGTATAGGGAATCCCCGCCTCCGCCAGGCGGATACCGGCAAGCACACCACCCATACCGGCACCAATGACAACCACAGGGAACTCGGCCGCGCGCGCCTGCAGTGCCGGATCGTCGAAGTGCAGCCCCCGCCGGTCCACACCGTCAATCGCGACCTCTTCGTCGATAAACTCGAGGTATTCAGGGTCGACGTCTGCGCCACACATGAAGCGGTACAGCGCCTGGATGGTGGTGTCTGTGAGCGGTTCCAGGGTACAGCCGCGCGCCTGCCAGTCGGCGATCGCCGTCAGCGCCCGCTGGTGCAGATCCGCTACCTGAGCCGGCGTATATCCACCCTCGAGCAGTTCCTCACCGGCCTCAGCGCCCGCAGCCACCACGTCCAGCGTACGCGGCGTAGGCAGTTCCTGCAGCAAGCGTGTATCGCCCGTCATATGCACGACGGACATGATCAGTGCCGCGGTATTGAGCTCCTTCAGGTACCCCGCTATGACCTCCGGGCTTTCAGTGATCGGCTGCAAAGCGGGTGTGGACTGCAACGCCATGAGGTGCCACTCCGAGGATAAATCGAGTGACCATGATGCCTCGGTCGCAGCGACTTGTCCTCCTTCATTTGGGTGAGGGGTGCGCCAATATGTCGCATACCACCGCTCGCGCCGGTTTCTATAATAGCGCCCCTGAATTGGTCACCAGGATATTGGCTCATGCGATTCACCCGCAATCCGAACGCGCTGGCAACAGCTGTCATGCTGGCAAGCGTCACGATGGTCGCGCCCGCCCAGGGCCACGACCTCGCCATTGAACTCGTGGAGGTCACCGCGCGCGCCGAGCCCGCCGACGGCAGCACGCTGCTCAGCGAGGCACCCATCACGCGCCCCACACATGACGCAGGCGAACTGTTGCGTTCAGTGACCGGCATGACCGCACTGCGCCGGGGCGGCCGCGGCTTCGACCCCATCATTCGCGGCCAGAGCCAGAGTAACCTCAACGTCATCGCCAACGGCGCCTACAGCTATGGCGCCTGCCCGGGCCGTATGGACCCACCCAGCACCTATGTGGGCGTTGACAGCTTCGACTCCGTATCAGTGATCAAGGGACACCGCTCGGTCATCTACGGCGCAGGGGGCAGCGGCGGCACCCTGATTTTCGAACACCTGCGCCCTGAACTGGGCAGCGACGGCATGACCGGCTCAGTGACCACCGGTTACACCGGCAACTCCGACCTCGGCAGCCTGGGTGGCGATTTCGCCATCGGCAATGACCGGGGCTACATACGCGCGTTCGGCGCAATCCGCGAATCCGGGAATTATGAAGACGGCAACGGAGACCGCGTGGCCTCCGCCTTCGAGTCAACCAGCGCTGGGCTGGTGGCGGGTATCGACCTCTCCCCCGAGACCTACCTCGAGATCAGCCACGAGCAGGCCAGTGAAGACGACGTCTGGTATGCGGGCAACGGCATGGATGCGGTATTTGCCGATTCCGCCAGCACCAGTGCCAAGTGGGTACAGCGGTCCGTGGGTATTATCGATACGCTGGAATTCACTGCCTACTTCAGCGACGTCGACCACCTGATGGACAACTACACCGTGCGCAACCGGTCGATGATGCCCAACGGTGCCGCGGCGCCGTCAAGCTCCACCACCTGGGGAGGTCGATTGCTCGCTACCCTGTCGTCGGCGGATGCGGAGCTGCGCACCGGGGTTGACTATCGCGCCAACGATCGCCGCGCCGAGCTGTATATGGACATGGGCAAGGACGGCAGCTATGACATGCTGGTGGCGCGCATGTGGCCGGATGCGCAGCAGCGCCAGACTGGCCTGTTCGCAGAAGCCGACTACCGCAGCAGCGCCGTAGATACATGGCGGCTGGGTCTGCGAGTGGATCGCTTCGACTCCGAGGTGGGCGAGGCTGAGCTGAGCGCCGGCATGATGGGCAGTGCAACCCCGGTTCGCCTGTATGAGCAGTTTTATGCGACGACCCAGACCCGCAACGACGATCACGGCGTGAGCGCAGTGCTGGGGTGGGATCGCCGCCTGGACGATGCGCACCTGATGAGCGTGAACCTTAGCCGCTCCGTGCGCACGCCGGACAGCTCGGAGCAGTGGATCGCGCGCAGCGCAAACGGCGATTTCTGGGTGGGCAATCCAACTCTGGACGCCGAGGTGCATCAACAGATGGACGTCAGGCTCATGCACGACAGCGGGCGCCTGAACTGGAACCTGAGCCTGTTTGTGAACGAAGTCGACGACTATATCGAACGCTTCGCCGCGGGCAGCGCAGACCTGTATCGCAACATCGACGCCACACTGTTCGGCTCCGAACTGGATGCTGCCCTGCAGATCAACGAGCGCTGGCGCGCGCGTGTGGGCATCGCCTACACACGCGGCTATGGCGATAACGGCGATCTCGCCCGGATCGCGCCACTGGAGACACGACTGAATCTGGACTACCAGCAACGCGGCTGGGCTCTGGGCCTGGAGTGGGTTGCCGCGTCCCGGCAGAATAACTTCGACCCCGCGGTTGATGTCGATTCACCCACCGCGGGCTTCGGTGTGCTGCACGCCTACGGCCACTGGAACCTGACAGGCCAGCTCTTGCTGGAGGCCGGTATCGAAAACCTGTTTGATCACGCCTACGCTTACCACGTCAACGCTGGCAACCTGGACCCGTTCAACCCCGAAGCGGTGCGTGTCAATGAGCCCGGGCGCCAGGGCTGGGTGAAACTGCGCTATACCTTCTGAACCCGGGGCTTTGAGTGGCGGCTGTTTACTGCTCGGCACAATCGGGATACTGTCATCGGAACAGATAGCCCGATTCCAGCCCAAGGACACCCGCGATGCCTGCCAACCTTCGTT
>JGI24662J20072_1000424_pt1 | contig 9830 bp, 9 predicted proteins | sample MalvirmetaMSP146_FD_20072 | JGI IMG/M metagenome (IMG submission 20072) | reverse complement strand
TGCCGTGTCTTTTTTGTAGCCTTTATCGCCGGTTTGTAACGGCTTGAAACACCACCGGCCAGGCTCCGGCAGCCCGTCATGACAAGTTCCATCATACCGGGCCGGCTCCGACCCAAACCATTCGAACGGATTTCTGCCCGCCAAGGCCCTGAAGTCGGCCCCTTCCTGCAGGCGAATCTCCGCGCCTTTTACCACCAGTACACTTCTGATCTGGTTGAGCATCAGCCGTGTACCTTGTTGTTCCGCCCTGCCGGCTTCGCGTTCTACAACTCCCAGTAATACCCACCAGAGGGTAAAAAGGATGCACAGGGCCACCAGAACTCTCAGGCGATGTGAGTTGATCAGCACCGACATCGCCGAATACTTCTGGCCAGTCATTCACCCACGCCCCATGGCGGCCGCTCCCAGGTCCCATATGGGCAGGAACACGCCCAGAGCAAGAATGAGAACCAGGATACCCATGGCCACGATCAGTATCGGTTCGATGGATTCCGCCAGCCGCTTGAGTCCGTAGTCCACGTCTTCGTCGTAGAAATCCGCCACGTTCACCAGCATGTCGTCCACCGAACCGGTTTCCTCACCAACCGCAATCATCTGCAGGATCAGCGGCGTGAACATGTCGCTCTGCCGGGCCGTCCGCAGCAGGCTTTCACCGCGTTCGATACCGACCCGCATGTCCTTGATGTGTTTGGATATCCAGGCGTTATCCGTGGCGTCTGCAACCACGGTCAACGCATGGGTCACGGGCATGCCCGCAGACAGCATACTGGCGAAGTTACGGGCAAACCGGCTTAGGGTGATCAGCTCCAGTAGCGGCCCGATAATAGGCATTTTCAGTTTGTAGCGGTCCCAGGTCAGGCGTCCCTGGTCTGTGTTTTTCCACTGCCTCACCAATATCGCCGTTGCAGCCATACCGAACAGTACGATGTACCAGTAGCCCAATAAAAAATTTGAGGTACCAACAAGTATCTGGGTCAGGAATGGCAGGTCGGCGCCCAGTTTGTTGAAGACCGCCGAAAACTTCGGAATCACCAGGAAGTTCACCACCATCAGCGCCCCAAACAGGGCAATCATCACAAAGGTGGGATAACGCATGGCCTGCTTAAGGCGCCGTTTGGTGTCGCGCTCCAGTTCGAGGATCTCAGACAACCGCTTGAAGGCGTCGTCCAGTTGCCCGGTGTTCTCCCCCACGTGGATCATGGCGATAAACAGATCCGGAAACACCTTGGGGTGCGCCTGCATGGCGCTGGCCATTGTGGTGCCGGCCTCGAGGCGATCCGTTACGTCGTCCAGCACTTCGCTGAGCGCGGGCGAGCGCGTCGTGTCCGCCAGGCCACGCATGGTTCGTATCAACGGGATGCCAGCCTTGGTCAACGCATGCATCTGACGGCAGAATACAATCAGTTCGTCCAGGGTGATTTTCTTGCGGAACAGCGGCAAGTTGTTCAGCCGGTCGCTAATGGATTCGCCTTGTGCCTGCTCATGGATCGCCAGGGGTGTGATGCCCCGCCGCATGAGTTCGGACGCTGCCGCCTCGGGGCTCGGCGCAGCCAGCGCTCCCTGCTGCACGGCTCCTCTGCTGTCCTTACCCCGGTACGTAAACTGCATCAGACATCTCCCTCATTGGGAGCAGGGTTGTCGGCATCGCTGTTACCAGAGGTTTGAGAGAGCACCGGCACCTCTTCCAGGGACACGTCGCCCTCAGAGGTCGCCGCCACTCGGGCCACTTCTTCCAGGGTAGTGACACCCTGCAGCGCAAAATCCATGGCACAAAGACCAAGCGGCCGGTAAAGGTGGCTCCTGCGCGCTTCCCGGGTAAAACCGGCGATGTCCTGGCGGCGCAGTGCGTCCAGCATTCCCTCGTTCATTTCCAGCATTTCGTACACCCCCAGACGCCCCCGGTACCCACTATTGCTGCACTGGTAGCAACCACGACCATGTACGAACCCGGCCTCCAGGTCGAGCGGATCAAGATCGAACTGGTTCAGCCAGACTTTTTCCTGACTGGTGGGCTCGTAGGCCTCGCGACAGTTCTCACAAATCTTGCGCACCAGCCGCTGGGCAACGACCCCAAGCAGAGAACTGGCCACCAGGAAAGGCTCCACGCCCATATCGATCAGTCGCATGGCACTGCTGATGGAGTCGTTGGTGTGCAGCGTCGAGAGCACCAGATGGCCGGTCATCGCCGCACGCAGGCCAATCTCGGCGGTTTCATGGTCCCGCATCTCGCCCACCAGGATCACGTCCGGGTCCTGGCGCAGCGCGGCGCGCAGTACACTGGCGAATTCCAGGCCGATTTTCGGGTTTACCTGCACCTGGGTAATGCGCGGCAGCCGGTACTCCACCGGGTCTTCTGCGGTGATGATTTTGACTTCCGGACGGTTGAGTTCGGTTAGCGCGCCATAAAGGGTTGTGGTCTTACCGCTACCGGTCGGGCCGGTGACCAGGATCATGCCATGGGGCTTCTTGATCATACGGCGGAAGTTTTCGAGCAGCGTTTCCGGCATGCCGGTGACGTCCAGGTTCAGCATGCCCTGGCTCTGGTCCAGCAAACGCATGACCACCGACTCGCCGTACTGAACCGGCATGGTGGAAACCCGCACATCGATGCTGCGGCCCTTTACGCGGATATTGAAGCGGCCATCCTGGGGAATCCGCTTCTCGGAAATGTTCAGGCCAGCCATCAGTTTAAGGCGTAGCACCAGAGCGGAGTTAACCCGCTTTTCCTTCATCACCTGTTCCTGCAGCACGCCATCCACCCGTTGGCGAATACGTACCACGGTCTCGTCAGGTTCAATGTGAATGTCGGAGCTGCGGGCCTGCACGGCATCTTCAAACAGCGTCTGCAGAAGCTTTACCACAGGTGCTTCCGCGCTTTCGGACTCAGCGCTGAGGTCCGCCAGGTCAAAAGCATCGTCGCCCAGTTCGTCTTCCAGTTCTTCCGCCAGCGAGGCAATTTCGTCAGTACGGCGATACACCAGATCGAGGGTATTCAGCAGTTCGCTTTCCCGCACAACGGCCTGCTTGATCGGCTGTTTCAGCACCCGCACCAGTTCGTCGTAGGCGAAGATGTCGAGCGGGTCGGCCATACCTACCAGCAATTCGCCGCTCTGTTCCGCCAATACGATGCTGCGGAAACGGCGGGCCATGGCTTCCGGCAGCTTCTTGACCAGCTCGTTGTTGAACTGGAAGTGGCGCAACTGAACGAATGGCACATCCAGTTGGCGTGACAGGATGTTGAGGAGGTTGTCCTCTTCCACATAGCCCAGATCGATCAGGGTACGGCCCAGCTTGCGTCCGGTATTTTTCTGCTCACGCAAGGCGGTCATCAACTGTTGCTCAGTGATGACATCGTTCTGGACCAGCAGGTCGCCTATGCGGATTTTTTTCTTTGCTTCAGCCATGGATCATCCTGCCCGCAATGCCTGCAGGCGTTGCTGTACGTAGTCGGCCAACGACCGGGGCANNCCCGGAAGTTCGGCTGCCTGCNGGTAGGCCCTGGCCGCTCCGGCCAGCTCGCCCTGTGTCTCGAGGGAAATNGCCAGCCCCACCCACCANGGAGCCTGGCTGTCATCCCAGGCAATCAGNNCCGCCCAGTGCCGGGCGGCTTCTGCACTGTCACCTTGTTGTTGCAGCAACGTTGCCAGCGTAACGCGGTATTCGGCNTGNCCNTCCACNGGCGGAATGCTCGACGTCAGTGTGTTGAGGGCCGCACCCAGATCATTGTTGGCGTGCAGGGCCCTTGCTCTCAGCAAACGCAAAGCCGGGTTTTGTGCGGTAACCTCCGCGGGCAGCCAGCCAAGGGCCTGATCCTGTTTGCCATCAACCAGCAATGCCCTGGCAACCACATAGCGGCTGCGGGGGGCGTCCTGCTCCCGGGTCAGGGCCGCAAGACGGCGCTCTGCGTCGGTAATACGGCCCTGCGCCACCAACCTTTCCAGGTCCCTTGCAGTGCTGCGATCGGTCGCAGCCGGCGTTTCCGGCACCTGTTTCACATCAGCCATGGCAGTCTTTTCGGGTTCCGTTTCCTTAGCTTCTGTTTCTGCCTCTTTCTCTGGCTCCGTCGATGACGGTTCAACCTTTTCCCTTTTCGCCACCGAGGCAGGGGGCGACTGGGCTGGCTCCTGCTGCGTGGTGTCGGGTTCCATGGGTTCCGGTGACAGCGGTTCCGGTGACAACGGCTCTGGCGCCGGGTTTTGTGACGCGGGTGTCTGCGGGGTGGATGCCTGTATTTGAACCGGTTCCGGCTCAACCATTGCAGGCGACGACAATGGCTTTTCGGCTTCCGCCGTTTCTGCGGAGGCAGAAGAGGAGTTGATCGAGAACAGCCAGTAGCCACCAAGGCCAGCAACGACGATCGCCAGAACCACCAACACAATCATAAACACGGGCTTGCGATTGCCAGCCTGCGCCTGACCACCTGCATAGACTCCGGGCGCCACAGGCCTGTCCTGGCGCTGCTCGGCAGCCCGCAGTGCATCATTAAGCAAACTCATAGCCACCTCACCAGAAGGTTGGGCACGCGGGCGCTGTCAGTGTCCCTGACCGCTTGCATCACGTGCCAGCGGCTGACCTGGTGGTCGCCCCGGCCCCACGCTGACAACAGGGACTTATGGGCGATAATATTGACCAACCGCGGGATGCCACCGGATGAGCGGGAAATCAAACGCAGCGCGGAGGGTGCAAACAGATCACCGCCGTTGTACCCCGCCTGGGACAGGCGATGCCTGAGATACTGTGCCACCGACACCTTGTCCAACGGCGCCAGACGGTACTGGAACGTAATCCGTTGCCGTAGCTGCCTCATGCTGTCTCGTTGGAGTATCTGGTCCAGTTCCGGTTGCCCGAACAGCACCACTTGTAATAGCCGGGCACTTTCGGTTTCCAGATTGGTCAACAGACGCAGCGCCTCGATGGTTTCCTCGGGCATGGCCTGGGCTTCATCAATCACCAGCACCACCTGGCGTTGCTCCATGGCCAGCGCAATCAGGCGCTCGTTCAGAGCTTTCAGTATCTGGTGGGTGTTGGCGCATCGCCCAACGTCCACACCCAGTTCCTCGGCCACTGCCTCGTAGAGGGTCTCCGGTGTCAGGTGCGGGTTGGGAATGTAGGCCGTATGGGCATCCCGCTCCAGTTCATTGAGCAACAACCGGCACAGCAGGGTTTTGCCGGTACCAACCTCGCCGGTGATTTTTATAAAGCCTTCCCGCTCACGCAAGGCCACCAACAGCAGTTCCAGCGCATCGCTGTGGCTGCGTGCCCGGAGGAAATACCGGGTGTTGGGCGTCAATGCAAACGGTGCTTCCTGCAGTCCGAAATGAGCTTCGTACATGCTAGCGCCTGGCTTTCTCCGGTTGGGGTTTCACAGACTCGGAAGACTCCAGCAGTTCCCGCAGAACCCGCATCCGGTCGCGACTGGCCGATACATCCGCATTCATCTGCTGGCTGCCGGCAACCACGGGGCGCAACAGGATGACCAGCTCGCTCTTGCGAGACTGGAACCGGCGCTGTTTAAACAACTCTCCCAACAGGGGAATTTCACTGAAGAAGGGCACTGCCGAGTTGTTGTCTTCGCTGGTGTTCTGGATCAATCCGCCAATCACCACAATCTGGCCACTTTCGGCGCGGATCACACTGTCGGTCTCGCGAACCGTGCTTAGTGCCAAAGGCAGCGTGACGTCCCGGTCACCCACCGTGATCACCTTCTTCTGGTCATTCACCTCACTCACGGAGGGGTGCACGTGCAGGGTAATGGCGCCGTCTTCTGAAATCTGTGGGGTAACGTCGAGAGAAATCCCGGAGAAAAACGGAGTCAGTTCCACTGAGGTGGAAGTCCGGTCAGTGGCTGTCACTGCCGAGTTGTTGTTGTTGAAGTCGATGTCCGTTACGAAAAACTCGTCGGTGCCAACCTTGATAACCGCCTTTTGATTGTTGACGGTCGAAATTCGGGGGCTGGAGAGAATCTGCACGTTGCCCTGCTCGCCAAGCAATTCGATCAACCCGGTAAAGTCACCCGCCCGGACGCTGGCCGAGAACAACCCACCGATATCTGAGGTAGTAATCACCTGCCCTGCCAGAGCCTGTGCGGTAAAATCTTCCGGCAAGCCATCCGATGCGGTCACGCTTGACGCACTCTGGATATCTGCCCAGTTAATGCCTTGCTGATAGCCTTCGTTCAGACCAATCTCCAGGATCTTGGCTTCCAGCACCACTTGCCGTTGCATAATCAACTGAGTTCGGCGAAGGTACTCTTCCACCTGCGCCAGGGACTTTCCATCGGAGCGCACCATCACCAGCCCCGCGCCGGGATTGATGATCACCTGATTGCCGCTCTCTGACCCTACGATCATTTGCAGCGCGCGCTGAATATCGGTCCAGAAATCGGACTCGGTCTCGGTGGAGATGCGAGTGCCAACGAGATTCGCCGTTGAAGTGTTGTCGGAATTGTCCTGCGACGTACCCGCACCGGTTGAATTGTCACGTGAACTGCTGACCTGCCCTGAACTGACACGGGTTTCGGAGCCGCCACTGCGCTTGAAGTGCAGGTAGTCGATCGGGAACATCCGAGTCTGGACGCTTTCTGCCTTTACCTGAAACAGTCGCCCGTTGCGCTGAATATCCAGGCCATAGAGGTCGCTGGCGATATCCATAACTTCAGGGACAGTCACGTCCCGGAGCCTCAGGTCAACAACCGCGTCAACACCGGGATGAACCACCACGTTATACCGGCTACCATCCACCAGTGCTTCGAAGAACGGGCCGGCGGCAAGGCCACGGGCATCGACATCGAACCGTTCCTCGTCATCCGTGTCAGCAGACAGCGACGGCATCAGGGCCGCACTGACTTCTTCCGGAACACCTGCCCGCGCGGCCTGTTCCCGCTCGGCACGCTGCAACGCGGATTTGGCTTCGGCCTCCGCCAGCGCGTCATCAATCGACTGGGCAGCGTCCGTTGAGGTGGCCTGGCTGGTGCGCATCAGCGGGTTATTGCTGCAGGCGGCCAGTGACGTTGCCAGCAGCACGGTCAAAAACGTTCGATTCAGTGTCATAGCAGCTCGTTTGTCTGTCATTGCGAACTCCGCACTTGCGGAAGGGGGTCCAGGCGTAGAACGCGCACTCTTCCCTGATCAACCAGCTCAACCCGGTCGGGGTAAATCCGCCGAATGCGAACCCCCTCAAACGCCTGCCCTTCCCTGCGGGCCTCTCCATCGATAACCGCCAACCTGCGATTATTGCCAATAAATATCGACGCCAGTGAAAACTCCCTCGCCGGTTCTGACTGTGGCGCACTGCCTGAAAAGCCGCTCGGCCGGGTTGGATCCTCAAGGGCAAAGGCATACCCGGCAGCCAACATCCATACGATCAGCAACACCCTCATTTCAGACTCCCAACCATGCGCGGTCCAGGCTCAATGTCCTGACCCGAACCCGGATCTCGTTGTGCGGATACTCACTGACATCATAGTCAAGCAGCACCCAACCGAGGCGGGCGTCCATGGCTTCAAGGGTCTCGAGGTAAGCCAGCACGTCCATATAGCCTCCACGAATGGCAATTTCCGCATCGTGTGCGAACAGCAACGGCTCACGGGTTTCATTGTTGTCATTGCTGTTAGTGTCTTCTGGCGTGCCGGGACCGTCCTCAAATACGGGCACAGGCGGCATCAATTCAACACCCAGCAGCTCAAGTTCGTCCTGGGCCGCCAGGATGTCCCGCAATAATCCCACCATGGCCCTCGGCGCGATCAGCCGTCCGGTGGTTTTGGCCAGTTCCTCATCGAGTTGGTCAAGACGCTGCTGGCGCGCCGCGAGCCTGTCCCGAATTTGTTGGGACGGGTCGGAGGACAAGCGTGCGGTTAACACCTGTTGTTGCTCAAGCAACGACGCCTGAGTGTTGGCCAAAGAATCCAGGCGGGACTGGAGCTGGTCGTTGCGGCCCATCACAGGCGCTACACACAGTTCCCAGCCAACAAAAAGAACCAGGACCACGGCGGTTACAGTAATCATTGCCCGCTCGCGAACAGGGCGGTCATCGAACCAGGCAGTGCCTCTATCAAATTGCTGACGAAAGGCCTGTTTCATTCAGCACCCTCCCAGTTCCTGTCCGTGGCAACCTGAAACTCGATCCAGCGCCCGTCTTCCTCTCGGTCAAGCCGGAAGCTGCCGAAGGTCTTGCCCACGAAGGCGGGCTCCCCGCTAAGCTTTTCGAGGTATATCGGCACAAGTCGCCCAGACTGCGACCTGCCAGCCAACGCAACATTCCCCTGATGACCGTCCAGACGGATGTGGGTCAGCCAGAGTCCTTGCGGCACCTGTCGGGCTAATGCCGACAGCTGTGCTGAAAACCCCGCAGCCTCGCTGGCCACAAGGTCCTCCACACGACTCAGCAATCGCTGCCTTCGTGCCAGCGTCGCGGTTACACGCTCAAGGGCGGCTTCAACCTCAGGGTCGGGTTGGCGGGCTTCCGCCTCAGTGGTCAATTGTTCCACCGCACGCTGTAGCTGATCATTCTGTGCCTGCCGCGAATCGACCTGCGCCTGCATGTGCGACGCCTGATATCGGACAACCCCTGCGGAAACCACGATCACAACCAGCGCCAGGGCCAGAATGGACAACGCCATCCGGGCCTGCAGTTTTTCCTTTCGGGGACGGAGTTCATCGGTATAGAGGTTGACCTGCTGAATCATTTCGCCCCCTTGCCGGTCGGCAACAGGCTTGCGCCCCAGGCAACCAGGCAGCGGCTATCCAGGGGCTCATCAAGACCGTAAGGCGCCCAATCCAGCGCTTCAACGGTGGCGGCTACATAGGAGGCAAGCATGGAGGGCAATGGCATCAGGTTATCACGCGCCACCAGGCGAATGACGGCAGGGGGCACCTGCCCCAACTGGCTTTCGTAATAATCGAGGGAGCGTTGCATCTCAAGGGCCAAAGACTGCACGGCATTTTCCTGCCGCGCTGCATCCCGGAGGTCATCCGAAGTCACGTCCAGCCGTCGCGACAGGTACAGTGTTTCGCCTTTACAGACGATCATCTGCCCGAACCGCTCGCGCATGTGCACCACGGCCGCCCCCCGATGATCGGGATCAATACGGGGCACCAGGTTACGCAGAGCCAACTCGGCGATATCAATGGAAATCAATGCCAGATCGCATGCCTCGACCAGAGCAACCAGCTCACTAACGAGAGACTTCCTGGCAGCAACCACGTTAACCAGGTCCCCGCGGCCACGAGAAGCATCTTCCGGAAACGGAAACACATCGCAGACTGCATCGGACGGATTGAAATCGAGAATGTCCTTGAGTTTCCACTTCAGGGCATCACCAAGCTCCGAGTCTTCCACGCCCTCAGGGCGCTCCAACTGGAACACCTGGTATTGATCCATCGGTAAAACCAGAGTGGTATCGACACCCGCCCAGGCGCGCTCGCCGACCAATGCCCGGAGAACAGACTCACGCTTTGCCGGCAAGCAATCGGCAAAAGCCGCGCTACCTCCGGATTCCGCCCACGCGATGCCGTCAGGACGAATTTCCAGATAGATGTGCTGCCGTTTATCGGAACGATTCAGAAAGCTTTTAATAAAGCTCAGGGCCACTCGAAAGCCTCGATGCCTAAAAAATGGACGATTCTTATAGTGACTTTAATAGTAGTTGAAAAAGTAAACGTAATTCCATGTTTTATTGTTCTATTTCACTGCTTTTTGCAACTCGTTAACAGAAAAGCCCCCGCTTAGCGGGGGCTCAGATTGCTGACAAACCCTCGCCATTTTGGCGGGGGTTTGCTGTAATTGGGGTATCGACTTTTCAGAGGCTGCCCCATGCTCAAAGAGCCGTCCCC
>JGI24662J20072_1000410_pt1 | contig 10051 bp, 7 predicted proteins | sample MalvirmetaMSP146_FD_20072 | JGI IMG/M metagenome (IMG submission 20072) | reverse complement strand
GGGCACACCGATTGTCATCCGACGTTCGATGTTGGAGGTCGTTTCAACAGACACTTGCATGGAAGATCCTCAAATTACAGGTTCGGTATGTGAATGAAAATAAAAGCTAAAGTCGATTTCAGGACGAATTTCCTGAAAAGGACGTAAATTTAAAAGCGGGTAGTTTATCACGGTTTGCCGTGCCGAGAGAATCCACCTGTTACAGGCAGTTTCAGGGAATGCAACCTCACCGCTCTGTCATCTTGAACGAGAATTGGGGACTAAACTGTAAAAAGAAAGGGGGTTGCGCGCGCCAACGCCACGAGAATCCTTTTCCGGCCACTTTCTATAACCCACAAAAAAACCCCCTCAGAAATTCTGAGGGGGTTTTTGATTTGGTACCTCGGGAGGGACTTGAACCCCCACGCCTTGCGGCAATAGGACCTAAACCTATCGTGTCTACCAATTCCACCACCGAGGCAAAAAAATCGGAATTCTCAATCTAAAGGAGCTGCGCATCACTGTAAGCGGGAAAGTGGGGTGGACGAAGGGGTTCGAACCCTCGACCGCAGGAGTCACAATCCTGAGCTCTACCAACTGAGCTACGTCCACCACATCCAGACTACCGCCGGGCAGACCCCAACAGGCACTTCAGGTTAAACTTTGCTGATTCGGTGTCTCCGGGACGGATCAAACCGTCTGCGGTATGGCGCGCCCGGCAGGACTCGAACCTGCGACCACCGGCTTAGAAGGCCGATGCTCTATCCAGCTGAGCTACGAGCGCATAAACCGTTCGCCCACCTGACTGTTCAATATCCTGGACTGACCAGAAAGTGGTCGGGGTAGAGAGATTCGAACTCCCGACATCCTGCTCCCAAAGCAGGCGCGCTACCAGACTGCGCTATACCCCGTCTAAACTGAACAACAGATACCTCAGCAAAGTTGGCGCGCATATTACCGGCGCCGAACCGGTCCGTCAACACGCATTTGGGGTTTTCGCCCATCGATTGGCGACGGAGCCCAAGCATGAGACAATGCTGCGCCTTTATTTTCGCACAACCGACAAGACAAAGACATGAGCGCCAAACTGATCAACGGAAAAGATATCGCCGCCTCTGTGCGACAACAGGTTGCGGCAGGAACCGAGGCCCGTAAACAGCAGGGGCTTCGTGCGCCGGGGCTGGCTGTGGTGCTGGTGGGCAATGACCCGGCCTCGCACGTATACGTAGGCAACAAACGCAGGGCCTGTGACGAGGCGGGCATCATGTCGCTCTCCTACGACCTTCCGGAAGACACGTCACAGGAGGCCCTGGAGGCACTGGTTGACGAGCTCAACGAGAACCCTGACGTAGACGGCATCCTGGTGCAGCTTCCCCTGCCCGACCATATGGACCCAGACCCCATTCTGGTAAAGATCCGCCCTGACAAGGATGTGGACGGCTTCCACCCCTACAACATCGGCCGCCTGATGCAGCGCAAACCGGCCCTGAGACCCTGCACGCCCGCAGGCGTCATCACCCTGCTGGACAGCGTAGAGACCCCTTACATGGGCCAACACGCGGTTATCGTGGGTGCGTCCAACATCGTCGGCCGCCCGATGACCATGGAACTGCTGCTCAAAGGCGCCACAGTCACAATATGCCACCGGTTTACCGACAATCTCGAGAAATTTGTGCGGGAAGCGGACATTCTGATTGCCGCGGTCGGAAAGCCAGGACTGATCAAGGGCGAGTGGGTCAAGCCCGGAGCAACGGTGATTGATGTGGGNATCAACCGGATGGAAGACGGCAANCTGCGTGGCGATGTGGATTTCGCAGCGGCGTCGGAGCGGGCTGCTTACATCACCCCGGTTCCGGGAGGCGTAGGGCCGATGACNATTGCCACGCTACTACAGAACACGCTCTATGCAGCGAACGAGCTACACAAGGATTAATCTGGCCTCATAAAAAAACCCCGCATTCGCGGGGTTTTTTTATCACCGGCCCGGATTACTGACCGTACTTCTCTTTCGCCTTCAGACGATAGGCGTGCAGAAGCGGCTCGGTATAGCCATTTGGCTGTTCACGGCCCTTGAGAACCAGATCCATGGCGGCCTGGAAGGCAATGCTGCCCTCAAACTCCGGCGCCATGTCACGGTAGGACGGGTCGTTCGCATTCTGGCGATCAACCACCGCTGCCATGCGCTTCATGGTTTCNTTGATCTGCTCTTCGGTGCAGATGCCATGGTANAGCCAGTTNGTCAGCAACTGCGAAGCGATACGCAGGGTAGCGCGGTCTTCCATCAGGCCCACGTCATTGATATCGGGAACCTTGGAGCAACCGACACCGCTGTCGATCCAGCGCACCACGTAACCAAGAATACCCTGGGCGTTGTTGTCCAGCTCCTGCTGAATTTCTTCCGCCGACAGGGATTTCGGGTCGTCCATTACAGGCACGGTCAGGATGTCATCCAGGTTGGCACGGGTGCGGCTTTCCAGCTCTTGCTGGATATCCGCAACGCTCACCTGATGATAATGGGTGGCGTGCAACGTAGCCGCTGTTGGTGATGGAACCCACGCGGTATTGGCGCCGGCTTTCGGGTGGCCAATCTTGGCTTCCAGCATACCCGCCATCAGGTCCGGCATCGCCCACATACCTTTACCGATCTGGGCAACACCTCGGAAACCGGTTTCCAGCCCGACGTCCACGTTCCACTGCTCGTAGGCCTGAATCCAGGCAGCCTGCTTCATCGGCCCCTTGCGGATAAACGGCCCCAATTCCATGGACGTGTGGATTTCGTCACCAGTGCGGTCAAGGAAGCCGGTATTGATGAATACGGCACGCTCCCTGGCGGCATGGATACAGGACTTGAGGTTAACGGTGGTGCGCCGCTCTTCGTCCATGATGCCAACTTTCAGGGTGAAGGCCGGCAGACCAAGCGCATCTTCAACACGACCGAAGAACTCATTGGTAAACGCCACTTCTTCAGGACCGTGCATCTTCGGCTTAACAATGTAAACCGAGCCGGTGGTGCTGTTCTGCAGCTTTCCAGTGCCCTTGAGGTCGTGAATCGCGATCAGTGAGGTCATGAGGCCGTCCATCAGCCCCTCAGGCACTTCACTGCCGTCTTTCAGCAGGATGGCCGGGTTGGTCATCAGGTGACCCACGTTACGCACAAACATCAGGCTGCGGCCTTTCAGCACCAGCTCTCCGCCTTCCGGCTTGGTGTAGGCACGATCACCGTGCATCTTGCGGGTGGTTTGCTGGCCGCCTTTCTCGAAGGTTTCTTCCAGATCGCCCTTCATCAGCCCCAACCAGTTGCGGTAGGCCAGAGCCTTATCATCCGCATCCACGGCAGCGACAGAATCCTCACAGTCCATGATGGTGGTCAGAGCCGACTCCATCAGCACATCTTTTACATGCGCCCCGTCATCCTTCCCGATCGGGTGGCTGGCATCGACCTGAATCTCGAAATGCATGCCATTCTTGACCAACAGCACGCCCGTGGGTGCATCGGCGGCGCCGGTGTAACCCACAAAGCCGGACTCGTCTTTCAGGCCGGTAGACTCACCGTTCTGCAACTTGACCACCAGCTTGCCACCCTCAACCAGATACCGGGCTGCGTCTTTGTGGCTGCCAGAAGCCAGCGGAGCGGAGCTGTCCAGAAGGTTGCGCGCAAATTCAATGACCTTGGCACCACGAACCGGGTTGTAGCCACGGCCTTTCTCGGCGCCGTTTTCCTCGGAGATCGCATCGGTGCCGTACAGCGCGTCGTAAAGGCTACCCCAACGGGCGTTGGCAGCGTTCAGTGCAAAACGGGCGTTCATCACCGGAACCACAAGCTGGGGACCCGCCATGGTGGCCACTTCCGGATCCACATTCGAGGTGGAAATTTTGAAGTCGCCAGGCTCATCAACCAGGTAGCCGATATCCTTCAGGAACGACTTGTACTCGGTCATGTCGAGCTTCTGGCCCTTGTGGTCACGATTCCAGGTGTCCATTTTCTCCTGGATGTCGTCGCGCTTGGCGAGCAGCTCTTTGTTGCGGGGAGCCAATTCGTGAACAATTTTGTCGAACTCGGCCCAGAATTTGTCAGCGTCGACACCCGTGCCCGGAATTGCTTCGTTATTAACGAAATCGAACAGGTTCTTTGCGACCTGAAGGTCGCCGACTTGTACGCGTTCTGTCATCGTTGTTTGCCTCAGTGGGTTACTGTATTCCCTGCCCTTTTTACGGGTTTACCCGTCAGGGCCGTTATAATTCGAGGGCGGTATTGTACGGGAATTTCCCTACAAGGTCATTCCCGCGCCAACAACACGACCTTTGGTTCACATCATCCCCTGCGCCAGCTGGTGCCTTCGCGACTGTCGTCCAGGATAATGCCTTTGTCGGCCAACTCATCCCTTATACGGTCCGCCTCGGCGAAATCTTTCTGCTTCGCGCATCGGCTCGGGCCTGGATCATCGCCTCAATGTCGTCTGCACTGAGCTCGCCGCCAGTGTCGGCCTGGAAGTAGGCTTCCGGGTCCTGCTGCAACAAACCCAGAATACCCCCGAGCCTTACAAGCACTGCCGCTTGCTGGTTAGCCTTTTCGTCGCGCCCTTCCCTGCGGTCCAGGTTGATTTCATTAGCGACAGCATGAAGAACCGCAATGGCTCCTGCGGTGTTGAAGTCGTCATTCATGGCCTCGGCAAAACGCTGGTCGTGTTCCGTTTCCGCCACGTTCTTGGCCGGCACCAGACCACGCAGGGCATGATAGAGCCGGGTGAGCGTACGCCCTGCTTCCGCGAGATTTTCTTCCGAGTAATCCACCTGACTGCGGTAATGACTGGACACCAGGAAGTAACGCACCACCTCCGGCGCATACTTCTCAAAGATCTCACGGATGGTGAAGAAATTGCCCAGGGACTTGGACATTTTCTCCTTGTTCACCCGAATAGCGCCGGCGTGCATCCAGGTGTTCACGAATGTGTGGCCATTGGCACACTCGGACTGGGCAATTTCGTTCTCATGGTGCGGGAACAACAAATCCGGCCCGCCGCCGTGGATGTCGAAGGTTTCGCCGAGGCAGCGGTTAGACATGGCGGAACATTCGATATGCCAGCCTGGACGGCCATCTCCCCAAGGCGAAGGCCAACTTACCTCACCCTCTTTGGCGGCTTTCCAAAGCACGAAATCCGCCGGGCTGCGCTTGGCTTCCTGAACATCCACCCTTGCGCCAGCCACAAGGTCTTCAAGCTTTTTCTTGCTGAGTTTGCCGTAATCGGAGTACGACTCTACGGAGAAGTAGACGTCGCCGTTATCGGCAGCATAGGCATGACCGCCTGAAACGAGCTTGTGGATCATGGCCACAATGTCATTAATGTATTCGGTCGCACACGGCTCCTCTGTAGGCGACAAAACACCCAGCCTGGCCTCATCCTCGTGCATGGCCTTGATCATGCGCTTGGTGAGGTCGCTATAAACTTCGCCATTCTCGTCAGCCCGGCGCAGGATCTTGTCGTCGATGTCGGTGATATTGCGCACGTATTGGACATCGTAGCCGCTGTGACGCAGGTACCGCGTGATCACATCAAACGCCACCAACACCCGCGCATGCCCCAGATGACAGTAGTCATATACCGTCATGCCGCAGACATACATGCGAACCTTTCCTGGTTCGATCGGCTGGAACTCTTCCTTTTGCTGACTAAGGGTGTTGTAGATTCTAATCACGCTACGCTCGTTAAAAAATTGAATGAATGGATCACCGAACTTACTTGCCCTTGCCCCAGGAATCCCTGAGGGTCACGGTACGGTTAAACACCGGACGGCCTGCTGCCGCAGTCAGTTCCTGATCGCAGAAGAAATACCCCTCACGCTCGAACTGATATGGCAAATCAGTACGGGGCTGGGCCAAACTCTTCTCTACTCTGGCGCCTTTGAGGACCACCAGAGATTCCGGGTTGATCAGGTCCACAAAGTCAGTCTCTTTATCACTGTCCGGCGACTCATGGTTGAACAGGCGGTCGTATTGATTGATATCCGTCTCAACGCTGTCAGTGGCCGACACCCAATGAACGACACCGTTCGGTTTGTAGCCTTCGGGGTTAACGCCGAGGGTATTGGGATCGTACTCGCATTTCAGTTCAACAATCTCACCGCTGTCGTCACGGATAATCTCACGGCAGGTCATGACGTATCCGCCACGCAGACGCACCGCCTGATCCGGAGCAAGACGTTTCCATTTACGGGGCGGTTCTTCCGCGAAATCTTCCCGGTCGATGTACAGGGTCTGGCTCCAGGTCACTTCACGCTCGCCCATGTCCGGGTTCTGGGGGTGAACCGGCAACACCAGGGTTTCGGTCTTGTCTTCCGGGTAATTGGTCAGTGTCACCTTCAACGGCCGCATTACGCACATGGCGCGGGGCGAACGGGTGTTCAGGTCTTCGCGGATGGCGTGCTCCAGCATCCCCATATCCACGGTGCCGCCAGCCTTGTTGACACCGATCATGTCGCAGAAGGTGCGGATGGACTCCGGGGTATAACCACGACGGCGCATGCCGGAGATGGTGGGCATGCGTGGGTCATTCCAGCTATCCACAAAGCCTTCGTCCACCAAACGCTTGAGTTTGCGCTTGCTGGTGATGGTGTAATTGAGATTCAGCCGGGCAAATTCGATCTGCCGTGGCTGGCAGGGAGCTGAGATGTTGTCCAGCACCCAATCATAGAGCGGGCGATGATCCTCGAATTCCAGTGTGCACAGGGAGTGCGTAATCCCCTCCATGGCGTCGGAAATCGGGTGGGTGAAGTCGTACATCGGATAGATGCACCATTTATCGCCAGTCTGGTGATGGTCGGCATAACGAATCCGGTACAGAATGGGGTCCCGCAGGTTGATGTTCGGGGAGGCCATATCGATTTTGGCGCGCAGCACCAGCTCACCGTTCTGATACTTACCGGCGCGCATATCGCGGAACAGCTGAAGGTTTTCTTCCACCGGACGGTCGCGGTAGGGACTGTTCTGGCCCGGTTCTTTAAGCGTACCCCGGTACTCGGCCATCTGATCGGCAGTCAGCGCGCACACATAGGCTTTGCCCTTTTCAATCAACTCAACGGCAAAGTCGTAAATGGCGTCAAAATAGTCCGAAGCGTAGCGAACCTCTCCGCTCCATTCACAACCCAGCCAATGAACATCCTTCTTGATGGAGTCAATGTACTCCTGGGATTCCTTTTCCGGATTAGTATCATCAAACCGCAACGTGCATTCACCGCCAAAGGTTTCAGCAATGCCGAAATTCAGGCAAATGGATTTGGCGTGGCCGATGTGCAGGTAACCGTTCGGCTCAGGCGGAAAACGGGTCACAACCTTACCCGTGTGTTCGCCTTTGGCAACGGCGTCTTCGATCAGGCTCTGGATGAAGTTATGGGCTTTCTTGGACTCGGCGCTCATACAATCTCGATCGTAGGGTGTGTATCTGAAACCGCGTATTATACTCACAAATCATTGCCTAACTCATGCACGCGTACAAACTCTTCAGTACAATAACAGCCACGTTGCTTCTAATACCTACTTGAACAGGAAACCCTGATGATTCTGCTGAAAACCTCCCACGGTGACATCACTCTGGAACTGGATTACGACAAGGCCCCCGAGACTGCCAAAAACTTCGAACAGTACGTTCGCGACGGTTTCTATGACGGGCTGATTTTCCACCGTGTCATCAGCAACTTCATGATTCAGGGTGGCGGCTTTGAACCGGGGATGACCCCGCGAAAGACCCGCGAGCCCATTCAAAACGAAGCCAACAACGGCCTCAGCAATATGCAGGGCACCGTTGCCATGGCCCGCACCATGGACCCGCACTCCGCCACGGCGCAGTTCTTCATCAACGTCGAGAACAACGGCTTCCTCGACCACACCGCCGAGAATGCCGAAGGCTGGGGCTACTGCGTTTTCGGCAAGGTTGTGGAAGGCATGGAAACCGTTAATGCCATTCGCGCGGTGCGTACCACTATGCGTGCAGGCCATCAGGATGTGCCTGCAGAAGATGTGGTGATCGAGAAAGCCGAAATCACAGGGGACGGAGGCGCGGCGTGACCACGCTGTTCATCTCAGATTTACACCTGGAAGAGTCCCGCCCGGACATCACCAACGCGTTTTTGGGATTCCTTGAAGAGAAGGCCCTAGGGGTGGAGCAACTCTACATTCTCGGCGACTTTTTCGAAGCCTGGATTGGCGATGACGAGCGAACGCCCCTGCAGGAGCAGATTGCGGCGGCACTACGCGCGGTCAGTGACTCGGGCACCAGGTTGTACCTGATGCACGGAAACCGGGACTTTCTGATTGGCGAGGATTACTGCAACCGAATCGGCGCCACTCTACTGGATGACCCAACGGTGGTGGATCTTTACGGCACACCTACCCTGTTAATGCACGGTGACAGCCTGTGTACCGCGGATGTGGAGTACCAGAAATTCCGCGCCAACATGCGCAACCCGCAATGGCAGCAGATGATTCTCCAACGACCCCTGGCCGAACGTCAGCAGATGGCCCGTCAATTACGGGAAATCAGCATGGCCAAGAACCAGGGCAAGGAAGAGTTCATTATGGACGTCACCGCGGATGAGGTGGTGAAGGAAATGGAGGCGCACGGGGTGCAACGACTGATCCACGGCCACACCCATCGTCCGGCTGTTCACGAGCTGGAGGCAGGCGGTAAGCCGGCAAAGCGGATTGTGCTGGGCGACTGGGACGAGAACGTCTGGTGGCTGGAGGTGGAACCGGACAAGGAACCGGTTCTTACCAAACAACCACTGTAAAAAGAGCCGGGCGACGCCCGGCTCTTTCCGTTAGGTGTTGCAGGCCGTTCAATGCTGCAGGATCTGCTTCAGGAACTTCTGGGTCCTGGGCTCCTGCGGGTTGGTGAAGAAATCGTGGGGCGGCGCCTCTTCAACGATTTCACCACCGTCCATGAAAATCACCCGGTCAGCCACCGTCTTGGCGAAGCCCATCTCATGGGTAACGCACAACATGGTCATGCCACTGCCCGCCAGCTCAATCATGACGTCCAGCACCTCCTTGATCATCTCCGGGTCCAGCGCGGACGTCGGCTCGTCAAACAGCATGATTTTCGGCTTCATACACAGCGCCCTGGCGATAGCCACCCGCTGTTGCTGACCGCCGGAAAGCTGACCTGGGAATTTGTTGGCCTGGTCCGGAATTTTCACCCGTTCCAGATACTCCATCGCCGAAGCCTCAGCTTCCTTGCGCGGCGTTTTCCGCACCCAGATCGGCGACAGGCAGCAGTTCTCGAGCACCGTCAAATGCGGGAACAGGTTGAAATGCTGAAACACCATGCCAACCTCGCGCCGGACGCTGTCGATCTGACGCACGTCGTCGGTCAGCTCCACATCGTCGACAATGATTTTGCCTTGCTGGTGTTCCTCTAACCGGTTGATACAGCGAATGAACGTGGATTTACCCGAACCGGAGGGGCCACATATAACGATGCGCTCACCATGGCGAACCGTCAGGTTCAGGTCTTTCAGCACGTGGAAATCGCCGTACCACTTGTGCATGCCCTCCACCCGAATAATATCAGCCTTGCCGCTGGCCGCAGATGGTGACGATTGTGTTTCAGGAGTTTGCGTTTGTTCTGTCATTGGTTTACCCATCAGGTTCTGTGACCGGTATCGAGTTTGCGTTCAAGGTTCTGGCTGTATCGGGAGATGCCGAAGCAAAACACCCAGAAACAGAACGCCACAAAGACATACCCCTCCACAGCCACGTTCTGCCAGGCGGGGTCCGTAACCGTCGATTGAACGGTGCCGAGAATATCGAACAGCCCGATAATCAGCACCAGCGTTGTGTCCTTGAACAACGAGATAAACGTGTTAACGATGCCGGGAATTACGAGCTTGAGCGCCTGGGGCAGGATGATCAGCCCCATTTTCTTCCAGTACCCGAGGCCCAGGGCACTGGCGGCTTCGTACTGTCCACGGGGAATGGCCTGCAGACCGCCACGAATGACCTCTGCCATATACGCGGACTGCCAGAGCGTGATGCCGATGAGCGCGCGCGCCAGCTTCTCGAAGTTCATGCCTTCCGGTA
>JGI24662J20072_1000406_pt1 | contig 10100 bp, 8 predicted proteins | sample MalvirmetaMSP146_FD_20072 | JGI IMG/M metagenome (IMG submission 20072) | reverse complement strand
AAACCCAGGTCTTCGAAAAGCATTTCTGCAAGGTCGGCTTTGGTAAGTGCTGACATAACTCGCTTAACCCCTGAGACTCGCTGAATGTTGTTCTTTTATGGCGCTGACCACTTGATCCACAGCCACCGTTATTTCTTCTTCGGTAAGAGTGCGCGAACTCTCTCTAAAGGTCAAGCCAACTGCAATACTTTTTCTATTGATTTCAACACCTTTCCCTTGGTAGACGTCAAATATCTTTAAGTCAACGAGGTAACAACCCGCCGCCTCTCGAATGGTTTCACAGAGTGTGCTGGCAGAAAGGTCCCGATCCACAATCACCGCCAGGTCGCGGCGGACTTCCGGGAACCGGCTGACACCCCGAAAAGCGGGCAGCTCACCCTCGACCACAGCACCCAGGGCAAGCTCAAAGACATACACCGGCTGGGATATATCCAGCAGCTTCTGAACACGCGGGTGCAGCAGACCGATATACCCTACCGGCTCACCATTTCGCTCAATGGCGGCACATTGTCCGGGGTGCAGCGCGGGATGTGCAGCAGGCACAAAGCGGTACTGATCAAACACATGGTTCTGCTTGAGGAGCGCTTCCACATCGGATTTGATATCAAAAAAATCCACCAGATCACGCGGGTTTGACCAGCGTTCCGGCAAACGGGTGCCGGTGACGGCACCGGCAATCATGGATTCCTGCTTCACGCCACCCGCTTCGGGCATGAAGCTCAATCCGGACTCAAAAATCCTGACACGGGATTGCTGGCGATTGAGGTTGCGGCGTACGGCCGGTAGCAGACCGGACCAGAGGGTGGTTCTCATCACCGACATATCACTGGCGATGGGGTTGGCCAGTGCGACACCCTCTATGTCTGGAAGCAGGTGTTTCTGGACGTCGGGATCGACAAAACAGTAGGTAATGGCTTCGCGGTAGCCCCGGGCAACCAGCTGCTGGCGCAACAATGACAAACCGGTGCGGGTTTCGCGACAGACTTCAATCGGCAGACTGGCGCTGATCGTAGCGGTCGGCAAGCGGTTGTAGCCGTAGATGCGGGCCACTTCCTCTATCAGGTCCACTTCAATCGCAATATCGAAGCGCCAGCTGGGAACCCTGCAGCGCCAACCGTCTTCATCCTCGGCAAGAATTTCCAGACCGAGACGCTGTAACATGCCGCTAACCAGCCCGGCATCCAGTGACAGACTCAACTGCTGTTGCAGTTTGCGCCGGGTCAGCCTCACCTCCCCGGATCGGGGCAAGTGCGCTTCTGACTCGGCCACAGTTACCGGACCGGCCTGCCCCCCGACAATGTTCAGCAGCAGTGCGGTGGCACGCTCAATCGCAAGAGACTGCAACTGCCAGTCAACGCCGCGCTCGAAGCGGTGGGATGAATCGGTATGGAGCCCGTAATTGCGTGGGCGACCGGCAATCGCCAGCGGATCAAAATAGGCGCTTTCTAGAAAAATATCCCGGGTATCCGCCGTGACAGCAGACAGTTTGCCGCCCATGATTCCGGCGATAGCCAGCGGTTTTTGGTGATCGGCAATCACCAGTGTGTCGTCGTTCAATGTGGCCTTGGAACCGTCCAGCAATTCGAGTGACTCACCCTGCTCCGCCATGCGCACCCGAATACCACCGTCCAGCGTGGCAAGATCAAAGGCGTGCATCGGTTGACCCAGCTCGAGCATCACATAGTTGGTCACATCGACCACCGGGTCGATACTGCGAATACCGCTGCGGCGCAGTTTTTCCTGCAGCCACAGGGGAGACGGGGCAGCCAGATTGACGCCGCGAATCACCCGACCGACATAACGGGGACAGGCAGCGGAGGCGTCCAGTACGACGGGCAAATGGTCGTCGACCGTGGCCGATACCGGATCAAGGGAAGGCCCGGCCACCGCAACCGTATTTAATACGCCCACCTCGCGGGCCAGACCCCGAATACTCAGACAATCGCCGCGATTGGGGGTTAAGTCGACCTCGATCAATTGATCATTGAGGCTCAGATAGTCGCGCAGATCCGCACCCGCTGGCGCATCGGAGGGCAGCTCCCACAACCCGGAACCATCACCGCCCAAACCAATTTCATCCTGACCGCAGAGCATACCGAAGGACTCCACGTCCCGCAGTTTGGCTTTACGTATTTTCATGTCGCCGGGCAACGTGGCACCCACCGTTGCGAAGGGCACTTTCAGACCCTGGCGGGCATTGGGTGCGCCACAAACTACCTGGACCGTTTCACCGGCAGCGCCGGTCACCTGACAGACTCGCAATTTATCGGCATTGGGGTGTGGATCCACCGCGCCAATTTCACCGACCACCACGCCATCGAACGCCGGGGCCACGGCGTCAACCGCATCCACTTCGAGACCCGCCATGGTCAGCTGAGCAACCAACTCTGCCGTGTCAATACTCGGACTAACCCACTCACGCAACCAGGATTCACTGAATTTCATTGCTCACCAAATCAAATTATTTACTTTATATAAATAATGTATCTATTTGTTTTAAAACTGTTTTAGAAACTGAATTTCGTTATCAAAAAACAGGCGAAGGTCATTGACCCCGTAGCGCAGCATCGCCAGCCGCTCGACGCCCATACCGAAGGCAAAACCGGAATATTTCTCGGCATCAATGCCACAATGACCGAACACATTGGGATGCACCATGCCGCAACCCATCACCTCCAGCCACCCGGTATTCTTGCAGATGCGGCAACCGGCACCGCGACAGTTAGTGCACTGGATATCCACCTCGGCAGAGGGTTCAGTAAACGGGAAATAGGACGGGCGGAAGCGCACCGGCAGGTCCGCCTCAAAAAAGGCTTTCAAAAACTGATCGATCGTTCCTCTGAGGTCCGCCATGCTGACATCGCGATCCACCACCAGACCTTCCACCTGATGAAACATCGGGGTGTGGGTCAGATCGGAATCGCAACGGTAGACGCGCCCGGGACAGATAATGCGGATAGGGGGCTCCTGCGTCTTCATGGTACGAATCTGCACCGGCGAGGTATGGGTGCGCAACACGGTATTTTCCGTCACATAAAAAGTGTCGTGCATGGCTCTGGCCGGATGGTGTGATGGAATATTCAGGGCTTCGAAGTTGTGATAATCATCTTCAATCTCGGGGCCCTCTTCCACGCTGTAACCAACCCGGCTGAAGAAAGACTCAATCCGCTCCATGGTATGGGTAATCAGGTGCAGTCCGCCGCTGTCCTCACCGCGACCGGGCAGTGTCACATCCAGTGCTTCGCTGGCCAGCCTGGCCTCCAGATCCGCATTTTCCAGATCAGTGCGATGGCGATTGATCTGACTCTGGAGCTGCTCTTTTACTTCATTAATTTTCGCACCCGCTGCGGGGCGCTCTTCAGCCGAGAGTTTGCCCAACCCTTTTAACAGATCCGTCAGCCTGCCTTTCTTGCCAAGATATTCGACCCGCACCTGATCCAGTGCTGCCAAATCCTGTGCCTGCTCTATGGCCTGCTGCGCCTCACGGGCCAGAAGCTCAAGGGTTTCCATGCTCACAACCTTATCAAGCGGTTCATATCAAAAACAAAAAAGGGAAAGAGCTGCGGCCCTTTCCCCTTTCAATCTGCATTATTTGATGCCGGGAAAACCTCGGCACAAATATATCAAGCCAGGGCAGCCTTCGCCTGTTCTGCGACAGCAGCAAATGCCGCTTTATCGTGAACAGCAAGGTCAGCCAACACACGGCGATCCAGCTCAATATTGGCTTTCTTCAGTCCAGCGATCAGGCGGCTGTAGCTGATACCCTCAGCGCGTGATTGCGCATTGATCCGGGTAATCCACAGAGCGCGGAAGGTACGCTTTTTGACACGGCGGTCACGGTAGGCGTACTGNCCNGCCTTGGTGACAGCCTGTTTNGCAACGCGNAATATACGACTGCGAGCACCGTAGTANCCCTTTGCAGCCTTCAGAATTTTCTTGTGGCGACGGTGTGCGACAACACCTCTTTTTACACGTGACATATCAATATCCTCTCAAATAATCGGTTAATCAGGAGCGCAACATACGATCGACCAGGGGCGAATCAGAACCGTTCATGGTGCTGGTGCCACGCAGGTGACGCTTACGCTTCTGCGACATTTTTGTGAGGATGTGACTTCTGTTGGCGTGTTTGTGCTTGTAGCCAGCGCCGGTTTTCTTGAAGCGCTTGGCGGCACCGCTATGTACTTTTGCTTTTGGCATTTTGTGTCTCCGTTTATAGACGGGTTAAATAATGAAGAAGTCACTCCCGGACAGTCTGCCAGGGGCTGCGCGCGGGTAGTGCCCGGTGAATCCTGATATGGCCGGAGGCCAGAGGGGGTCGGGTTACTTCTTCCTGCTTTTCGGGGCGATCACCATGGTGAGTTGCCGCCCTTCCATTTTGGGGAATTGCTCGACAGAACCCAGCTCCTCGAGATCCTGCTCAATACGCTTGAGCATTTCCATACCGAGTTCCTGGTGAGCCATCTCGCGGCCGCGAAACCGGAGGGTTACTTTGGCCTTGTCCCCATTTTCGAGAAACCGGATCAGGTTACGTAACTTGATCTCGTAGTCTCCCACATCCGTTCCCGGACGAAACTTCATTTCCTTGACCTGAGTCTGCTTCTGCTTCTTGCGTTGTGCAGCCTGCTGCTTCTTCACTTCAAACAGCTTCTTGCCGTAGTCCATGACCTTGCAGACGGGCGGCTCGGCGTCCGGAGCGATTTCCACCAGATCCAGACCGGCGGCCAGGGCTGCACTCAGGGCATCTTCAATGCTGACAATGCCAGCCTGTTCGCCATCGGCGTTAACCAGTCGAACCTCGGGGACGTCGATCTCCTCATTCATTCGAGACCGTTTTGCTGCCCCCTTGCCATAATTTTTCTTGATAATTTAATCTCCGACTATTGTCTTTAAATAACGCGACCGCGGCGCTGTACGTCTTCTGCGAGGAGTTCGGCAAAATCTGAAACCTGCATGATGCCCAGATCCTCACCACCTCGCGTGCGCACTGCCACGGTCTGCGTTTCTACTTCCCTATCTCCGATTACCAACAGGTAGGGAATCTTCTGAATTGTGTGCTCGCGGATTTTAAAGCCGATCTTTTCGTTTCTCAAGTCATTTTCCACCCGGAAGCCCTTGTTTTTCAAGGTATCAGCCACCTGATGGACATAATCTGCCTGCGCATCGGTAATATTCATCACCACCGCTTGCTGGGGCGCGAGCCAAACCGGGAAAGCGCCCTCAAAATGTTCGATCAGAATACCGATAAATCGCTCGAATGAACCGAGGATAGCGCGGTGCAACATCACCGGCACCTGGCGGGAGCCGTCTTCGGCCACATACTGGGCATCCAGCCGTCCCGGCATGGAGAAATCCACCTGGATCGTACCGCACTGCCATACCCGTTCGAGGCAGTCCTTCAGAGAGAATTCGATTTTTGGACCGTAGAAAGCGCCCTCTCCCGGCAACAACTCATAATCCAGCCCTTTTGTAGACAGCGCATCCGCCAGCGCCTGCTCCGCTTTATCCCAGACGGCATCACTGCCGACCCGTTGCTCCGGGCGGGTGGAGAGCCGGATAAGCACGTCTTCAAATCCGAAATCCCGATAGACCTGAAACAACAGATCCACAAAGGTTGAGACCTCGTCCTGAATCTGTGCTTCAGCACAGAAGATATGCGCATCGTCCTGGACAAAGCCCCGCACTCGCATCAGGCCCTGCAGGGTACCGGAAGCCTCGTTGCGGTGACAGGAACCGAACTCCGCCAACCGCAACGGCAGATCGCGATAACTTTTCAGGCCCTGATTGAAAACCTGAATATGGCAGGGGCAATTCATCGGCTTTACCGCGTAATCTCGCGATTCGGATTCCACGGTAAACATGTGTTCCCGGAAAATATCCCAGTGACCAGACCGCTCCCAAAGGGACCGATCCACCACCTGGGGCGTCTTGATTTCCCGATAGCCATTGCTGCGCTGCACATCGCGCATGTAGCTCTCAATCTGAGTGTAGATACTCCAACCCTTCGGATGCCAGAACACCATCCCCGGGGCTTCTTCCTGCATATGGAATAGATCGAACTTCTTGGCCAGTTTACGGTGATCGCGCTTTTCCGCCTCTTCCAGCCTGAACAGGTAGGCATTTAATTCCTTCTTGCTCGACCAGGCCGTGCCATAGATGCGCTGCAGCATTTCATTGTTGGAGTCACCTCGCCAGTAGGCCCCGGCCACTTTCATCAACTTGAAGTGTTTGAGCTTTCCCGTTGAGGGCACGTGCGGTCCGCGGCAGAGGTCTTCAAAATCTCCCTGCCTATAGAGAGAAAGTGTCTGGTCCGGGGGAATACTTTCAATGATTTCCGCCTTGTAGGCTTCACCGATGCCGCGGAAATAGGCCACAGCCTCGTCGCGGGACAATTCACGGCGCACCACCGTTGTATCCGCCTGGGCAAGCTCACCCATTTTGCGCTCGATGGCATCGAGATCTTCCGGGGTAAACGGCCGCTCATAGGCAAAGTCATAATAGAAGCCGTTATCAATCACCGGGCCGATGGTGACCTGCGCACCCGGAAATAACTGTTTTACAGCCTGGGCAAGCAGGTGGGCAGTAGAGTGACGAATTACCTCCACACCCTCATCAGACCTTTCGGTGATAATGGCCAGCTCGGCATCTGAGTCAATCAGATAAGACGTATCAACCAGTTCACCGCCGACTTTGCCAGCCAGCGCAGCTTTTGCCAGTCCGGGGCCAATATCGGCGGCCACGTCATGAATAGTCACAGGGTTCGGGTAATCGCGTTGACTGCCGTCAGGGAGGGTTACTACGGGCATGTTCAGATCCTTTCCAGTGGTGGCCCCTACCAAAGGCCACATGGTTTATGCTGCACGGGCAGCGCCAATTCGTGAGCCGGCCATTTTACCGGCTTGACCTGCATAAGCAAGCCGCCTTCAACAGCGGAAAAAGCGGCATAACGCTTGTCAGAGCCCCATAAAGCTTGTCAGAAGAGATGCTCGCTGGTAAATTACGCGCCTTCCTGATCATAGCAAGTCAGCAGGCACGTAGCTCAGTTGGTTAGAGCACCACCTTGACATGGTGGGGGTCGGTGGTTCGAATCCACTCGTGCCTACCAAACAGAAAGCCCATCGGCAACGATGGGCTTTTTTTATCTCTAGACAATAGATAAAAATAAATATAAGTCAATATTTTCAATTTGATAACACAATTACTTAATGCTAATTATTTTATAGTTACTGACTACCACTACGCCCACCAACCAGCTGATCACCCCATACTCCACGCAACGCCACCTATCAACAAAATACCCACAGCCACATACAGACCTGATCCAGTGCGGTAACATGTCAGTATACTTAATACTTGAGCTCCCAAACCGGGAGGCCATCAACTTGACAAAAGGTTTGGTCATTATGAAAAAAGGTATATTCGTTACCTTGTGTGCGTCACTGCTGATGAGCGCCAACCTGTACGCAAACGATAAAGAGCTCCATCTCTGCAGGTATGTTCATATCTATCAGGTAGCAACCGGCTCTGGTGTCAGCACAGATGGTGGCGACCTGGAAGTAACCATTGATGGCGATAATTTCCGGCTTCATGGTGACAACAAAGATGCATCCGGGACTTTTGATCTCAAGGTAACAGAACGATCGGGCCGGAGTATCACTGCCAAAAATGAGTCAATGATGTTCATTCTAAAACCGCTTACCGGTGACTTCATGCTTAATACCGGCATCGGAGAATTCGGATTTAATGTCAACCAGGGGGGCCATAAAGGCCGTCAGATGCGGTACGCCGGCACGTGTGAGCGCGTTAAAAACTTCTGAGGAAAAACCGATGGGCAGTGTTGCCCTTCAGGCAACCCCGTCCGCCAACCGCTTGAGCTGGCCCACTTCGTCCCGTAGTCGGGCCGCCTCCTCGAACTCCAGATTCTTGGCGTGTTCGAACATCTTGTCCTCCAGCGCCGCTATCTGGCGCCACACATCACCGCTGCTGACTATCGGCCTGTCCTTGAGTGACTTATAGGTGGCCTGCGCATCCGCCACCTTGCGCCCCCCTTTACCGGGGATCATTCGGGCCCCTTCCATAATATCCGCCACCGATTTATAGATGCCCTTGGGTGAAATACCATGGGCCAGATTGTGAGCAATCTGCTTGTCCCGACGGCGTTCGGTTTCATCCATGGCACGCTGCATGGAGCCGGTAACCTTGTCCGCATAGAGAATGGCACGGCCCGCCACATTTCGCGCTGCCCGCCCAATGGTCTGGATCAGCGACTGCTCGGAGCGCAAAAACCCCTCCTTATCGGCATCAAAGATGGCCACCAGTGCCACCTCCGGCATATCCAGCCCCTCCCGCAACAGGTTGATACCCACCAGCACATCAAATTCACCGAGCCGCAGGTCGCGGATAATTTCCACCCGCTCCACCGTTTCAATATCCGAGTGCAGGTAGCGCACGCGCACGCCGTGTTCCGCCAGATACTCGGTGAGATCCTCCGCCATACGCTTGGTCAGCACGGTAATCAACACGCGCTCTTCATTGGCCACACAGCGGTTGATCTCGGAAAGTACATCATCCACCTGGGACGTTGCCGGACGAACCTCGATCAACGGATCCACTAGTCCTGTGGGCCTGACCACCTGCTCCACCACCTGCCCAGCTTTTTCCGCTTCATACTTGGCCGGGGTGGCGGAGACAAAGATCATCTGTGGCGCCAATCGCTCCCACTCATCAAATCGCATCGGGCGGTTATCCAGCGCCGAGGGCAACCGGAAACCGTATTCCACCAGGGTTTCCTTGCGCGAGCGATCACCCCGGTACATGCCACCCAGCTGGGGAATCGTCACATGGGATTCATCAATCACCATCAGGGCATCCGCAGGCAGATAATCGTAAAGCGTGGGTGGCGCTTCACCGGGTTCCCGGCCAGAGAGATAGCGCGAGTAATTTTCAATGCCAGTGCAGTAACCAAGTTCCTGCATCATTTCCAGGTCGTAGCGGGTGCGCTCGCGCAGGCGCTGCTCCTCTACCAGCTTGTTCACCGAGCGCAACTGCTCCAGTCGCTCCGCCAGCTCGGTTTTGATGTGTTCCATCGCATCGAGTATGGTCTGGCGCGGTGTCACATAATGCGATTTCGGGTATACGGTGACACGGGGCACCCGGCCAAACACCTCACCGGTCAGCGGATCGAACATCGACAGGTTTTCCACTTCATCGTCAAATAACTCGACCCGGACGGCTTCGCTGTCCGAATCCGCTGGATAAATATCAATCACATCACCCCGCACCCGATAGGTCGCGCGCTGAAATACAGCATCGTTTCGGGTGTACTGCAACTCGGCGAGGCGTCGCAGGATAGCGCGCTGATCCACCCGGTCACCCCGCACCAGATGCAGGACCATCTTCAGGTAGGACTCTGGATCACCCAAACCGTAAATTGCCGACACGGTCGCGACGACAATCACATCCTTGCGCTCCATCAGTGCTTTGGTAGCCGACAGGCGCATCTGCTCGATATGCTGATTGATTGAGGCGTCCTTCTCGATAAATGTATCCGATGAAGGCACATACGCCTCAGGCTGATAGTAATCGTAGTAGGAAACAAAATACTCCACGGCATTGTCGGGAAAAAAGTCCCGAAGTTCCCCGTAGAGCTGGGCCGCCAGCGTTTTGTTATGCGCCAGCACAATGGTGGGACGCTGTACCCGGCTAATCACATTGGCAATAGTAAATGTCTTGCCCGAACCGGTGACCCCCAGCAGCGTCTGTGCCGCCAGTCCCGCTTCAAGCCCGGCCACCAGCTTCTCAATCGCTGCGGGCTGGTCGCCCGCTGGCTGGTAGGGGCTCTTGACCGTAAAGGGTTTTGACACGTTTGAATCGCTCCGAATCAGTGCAGAAAACCGCGTATTATACGCCAGAAAAGACCCCGGCGACGCGGCTTCGGCAGGGGTTGACTACCCCAAAATCGATCTATAAGATACGCGCCTCTTGACCGTTCCGCCTTAGCTCAGTTGGTAGAGCAAATGACTGTTAATCATTGGGTCGCTGGTTCGAGCCCAGCAGGCGGAGCCATATAAAACAAAGGGTTGCAGAAATGCAGCCCTTTT
>JGI24662J20072_1000394_pt1 | contig 10330 bp, 14 predicted proteins | sample MalvirmetaMSP146_FD_20072 | JGI IMG/M metagenome (IMG submission 20072) | reverse complement strand
GGCGAGGTTGCTGAGCGCAGTGGAGTCGCAGTCTCAGCCATACACTTCTATGAGAAGAAAGGACTGATCGACAGCTGGCGCAATGCCGGAAACCAGCGACGTTTCCATCGGGGCGTGTTGCGTCGAATCGCCGTTATCAAAGTAGCGCAACGGCTTGGCATTCCGTTGTCGGAGATCGGCGAAACCCTGGCAACCCTGCCGACCGACCGCACCGTGACATCCCACGACTGGCAGCGGCTCTCCGAGCAATGGAAGTCCGATCTGAATCACCGCATAGAGTTACTGGTCGGACTTCGGGATCAACTCACAAGCTGCATCGGCTGCGGCTGCCTGTCCATCGACGCCTGCCGGCTACGCAATCCCTGGGACGAGCTTGGCGATGAAGGCCCCGGCGCGAGATTGCTCGATAGCGACGCTCCCGAGAAATAGACGTTATCAAGGCTGCTTTCCGCTCTCTGTAGCAGGTTTTTCCGATTCATGTCCCACACAGCACTCCTCCTTGAGAAACCCGGTCAGTGCTTCCAGTAGTTCGAAATTTGGCAAGCAGGTAATAACACGGCTGTGCTTCACCTGCTTGATAAGACCCGCGTTGGCCATGCGCGACAGATGGTGAGAAAGAGTTGACCCGGGAATTCCAAGCTGGCGCTGCACATCGCCGACGGACGCGCCGTCGTGGCCCGCCTTCACCAGATACCTGAAAATCGACAGCCTGTGAGTATTTCCAAGCTCTGCGAGACACATAGCCGCTTCTTCATTTGTCATAGCCATCACTCTTAATTCGATAATTCTAGAAACTTACTTGACAGCAAAGCCAAGCGCAATTTAGATTTATATTTCCATATATCTAGAAATATAGAGGTTACCATGTCACAGGAAATGCAAGACACCCTGGGGATGTTCGCTTTTCTCGCCCTGGAATTATCAGCCCTGTTCCTATTGATCAGCTATCTCGTTGGAGTGCTGCAACGTTATGTGCCGCAAGAGAAGATCGCAGCCGCGCTCAGCGCCCGGCGCGGCAAAAGCTATTTGTATGCCGCTCTGCTGGGAGCGATCACCCCCTTCTGCAGCTGTTCCACAATTCCCTTACTGAAAGGGCTTATCCGTGCCCGTGCCGGGTTTGGGCCGATGATGGTTTTCCTCTTCGCGTCCCCCTTATTGAATCCGATCATCGTGGTGCTGCTGTCCGTCACGTTTGGCCTGAAGCTAACCGGTATTTTCGTTACCTTCGGCCTGCTGGTCTCCGTTATTGCCGGATGGGTACTGCAACGCCTGGGATTCGAGCGATATCTGCTCAACGTCGATACCGTTAAGGGTGGTTGCTCAGCGGCATCCGGCAACGCCGGGTCCACGAATACGGAACCCTCCTGCTCCGGCGGCAGCTCCGGGGCAAGCAGTTCCATTACATACAGCAGCCAGGGGTACGCTATTCCCGTCGTGTCCTACTACGAATCACTTCTCGGGGATATCCGTGCCGGGAAATTCAACGGTTTATGGAACGAAACCTGGTCGGATTTCAGAAAGGTGCTGCCATACCTGATAGTGGGTATCGCGGTCGGAAGTGTTATCTACGGTTTTGTTCCAGCAGACCTGCTCGCTGCGTATGCAGGCGACGACAACCCCTTTGCCATACCGATTGCAGCGGTTATTGGCGCGCCCCTCTACATCCGTGCCGAGGCGGTCATCCCATTGGCAGCGGCCCTATTGGGTAAAGGTGTCAGCGCTGGCGCGGTGATGGCTTTGATCATTGGCAGTGCAGGCGCCAGCCTGACAGAACTGATCCTGTTGAAGTCTCTGTTCCGCTGGCCGCTCGTGGCTGTCTTCCTGGCGGTGGTAATAGGCATGGCAATCAGTGCCGGCTATGCAACCTTTTTGCTGTACTGAACACGCCCGATACTTACAACGGGACCTTCCCCCGCAAGGCCTTGGTTTTCCCCTTGCGGGTCTTTTTGTCCACGCGCCGTCGCTGTGATCCCTTGGTGGGGCGCGTGGGTCGGCGGGCTTTCTGCTGCTTTACCGCGTCCTGAATCAAGGCTTTCAGGCGTTCAAGGGCGTCTTCCTTGTTCAGCTCCAGGGTGCGAAATTTCTGCGCCTTGATGACAATCACACCTTCCTTGCTAATGCGCTGATCGGACAGTCGCATCAACCGCTCTTTATAGAACGGTGGCAAACTGGAGTTGAGGACGTCGAAGCGCAGGTGAACGGCGGAGGCTACCTTGTTGACGTTTTGGCCACCGGCGCCCTGGGCCCGGATCTGGGTAAGCTCGATCTCCCAGTCCCCCAGTTCCACCGCATTGGAAATTTTCAGCATGACAGGCCCGTTTTCTCGATAGATTCACGCAGGCTGGCATCCAGCTCATCAACGTCCAGGCTTTGCTCGCTAATGACTTCGAGACGGGACAGTTCTCGTGGTTCGCACTCAGATACCGACAGCGCGCCGTCCGCCATATTGATCGTCCGCCAGCCATCACTGGTTTGAGCCACAGCCTTGAACCGGACAAAACGGCTATCGAGCGANAATGCCAGCAGAGCGGTTTCTGAAAAGACCGTGTCTGGATGGACACGCCAGCCCACGCTGAAATGCCCCTGCCCNCNGTTGCTGACCCGCTGCCACGGTTCGTCCTGGATATCGGGAACCGGCGNGGCTTCCGAAGAGGCATGGTGATGATGCGCGTGGGGCGTACTGACCTCGGAGAGCGCGGTCTCCCCGTCGAGCCAGGCGGATTCCAACCGGCCTTNCCGGGTGTGGAAAACAGCCGTCTTTNCCGGCTGCNGCTCGGCCACCCAATGATCAAACCGGNCAACCTGCTCCGGTGTGCAAAGGTCNGTTTTATTGGCGATNACAATATCAGCTGCCGCAACCTGATCCTGAAACTGTACGTTTTCCAGAACCTTTTGCTCCTCAAGCCTTCTCGGGTCGACCAGGCAAAGCACGGGGCCCAGTTGAAGCACATCCTGATAATGCTCTCCCGTCAGGGTTTCAATAATCTGGGAGGGATGCCCAAGGCCCGTGGGTTCAATCAGCAACCGGTCTGGGCGGGCTTTATGAATCAACTGGTTGAGTCCGATTTGCATCGGTAACCCGGCCACGCAACACATGCAGCCTCCTGGCACTTCCCGCACGAAAGCACCTTCGGTTTCCAGCAAGGCGCCATCAATGCCCACTTCGCCAAACTCATTCACCAGAACCGCCCACACCTCCCCTTCCGGCTTTTTTTTCAGCAGGTCCAGTATGGCGGTGGTCTTTCCCACGCCCAGAAAGCCGAGCACCAGATTGGTGGGTATTGGTGAAGTCATAGATCGCCCGTGTCGTTCATTGAAAAGGTCGGCAGAACATAGTGTTATAACATAACACTGTAGTATTCCCCTAATACCCGCTGCGATTCGCCCGCTGATACTGTATTCAGGCTACCACCAACAAGCACAAGGAGACGGGTATGAACGGTAAAAAAATACTGATGATCACCGGTGATTTCACCGAGGACTACGAAACCATGGTGCCCTTTCAGGCACTTCAGGCCGTTGGCCACACGGTGCATGCGGTCTGCCCTGACAAAAAGTCAGGAGACACCGTGGCCACGGCCATCCACGACTTCGAAGGCGACCAGACCTACACCGAAAAGCCGGGCCATCGTTTCGCCCTGAACGCCGATTTCGCCGGACTCAACCCCGCGGATTATGACGCGCTTGTCGTACCCGGTGGTCGCGCCCCGGAATACCTACGCCTGAACGACGACGTCAAAAACTGGTCCGCCACTTCTTTGAAACCGAAAAACCGGTGGCGGCCATTTGTCACGGCGCACAACTGCTGGCCGCGGCCGGTGTGCTCGAAGGCCGCGAATGCTCTGCCTACCCGGCGTGCCAACCGGAAGTGGAGCTGGCGGGAGGCCGCTTCGCCGCCATCGACGTTGACGCCGCGGTCACCGATGGTAATCTGGTGACAGCACCGGCATGGCCAGCGCATCCGCAGTGGCTGGCACAGTTTTTCAAACTGCTGGACAAGTGACGGAAACGGGGCTGCCAATGCAGCCCCGGATTCACGAGGACCACACCATGTGTAAACTCTTCGTCCACGCGGATTCCGAACTCTGGATCAGCCGCACCCATTCCCTGCGCATCGACGGCATGGTCACCAGTATTCGCATGGAGAACGCGTTCTGGAACGCACTCACAGAAATCGCCGCCCGGGACGGCATGAACCTGCCCCAGATGATCACCAGGCTTTATCACGAATCCATCGATGCCGGGCATGACCTGGGCAACTTCACCTCCTTTCTGCGGGTCTGTGCCATGCGATACGTCGCCCTGCAACTCAGCGGCGATATTCCCCGCGACACCCAGATACCCATCGCCTCCCTGGATGCCGACAAGATCCTCGCCAGGAACATGGACCAGAAGCCTCCCAGCGAAGCCACGCACTAAATCCGCGAATATGAGGGGTCTTTTACCAATTTCAGGTAAGATGCCCCCATACACGCTGGTCGACATCCGATGACCCGCCAGGCCCAACCAGCCGACCGAAAGGATCTATGAAGATACCCAAACGATTGCAGCCCCTTGTCGATGACGGCATGGTGGACGAAGTGCTCTACCAGTTGATGAGCGGCAAGGAGGCCCAGGTGTTCGTAGTGCGCTGCGGTGACAGTGTTCGCTGCGCCAAGGTGTACAAGGAGGCTCAGAAACGTAGCTTCAAACAGGCCGTTCAATACCAGGAAGGCCGTAAGGTTCGTAACAGCCGTCGCGCCCGCGCCATGGGCAAGAAAACCCGCTACGGGCAAAAGGAACAGGAAGACGCCTGGCTAAACGCCGAGGTGGACGCCCTTTATCGTTTGACAGGCGCTGGCGTGCGAGTACCGGAACCGTTTGGGTTCGTGGATGGCGTGCTGCTGATGGAGATGATTGCCGACGAAGACGGCAAAGCAGCGCCACGGCTGGACGATGTCACACTCACGCCGGAGCAGGCCCGGGATTATCACAGCAAAGTCATTGCTGACGTGGTGCGCATGCTCAGCGCCGGCCTGATCCATGGCGACCTGTCAGAGTTCAATGTACTGGTCGATGCCACTGGCCCGGTCATCATCGACCTGCCGCAGGCAGGAAAGAATGCTGGAACGGGACGTGGACAACATGCGCCGTTATTTTGGCCGCTTCGCCCCTGAACTGTTGAACACGGATTATGGCAAGGAAATCTGGGCGCTCTATGAGTCCGGCGACCTGCACCCCGACAGCCGGCTGACCGGGTGTTTCGAGCACGACACGGAAAGCGCGGATGTGGACGAGCTGATGGCGGTTATTGATGCCGCGAAAGAGGAAGAGCGCGAACGCCNGGAACGCCTGAGGGATGCCGAGGCCGGCGACGACTAACCGGCCTTCCCCACNAACCGGGCTGCCANACGGTCTGACAACATCAGGTGNGCCAGCGCCGGGTACGGCAGGTAATGACTAAGCAGGAACAGTACTCCCGAGGAATCCAGCCCGGCAGACAGGCCNACATAGGCACCCCAGGCCACGAACAGTGCGCCGAGAAANCCGCCATAGGCCCACAGCACGCGNCCGCGCTCTTCACTGGTCGGCACCCGTTTCAATACCCGGGCCACCGACCAGCCGATGTAGGCCGCAATCAATGCNGCGATCACCACGGAAACCACCACCCCTGTCAGCCCGAACAGGAANCGCGCCAGATAGTTGGTGAGAAAAAACAGAACAACGGCGCTGACGGCGACAATAGTNACCCGCGAACGCTTCAGATCTTCCATACACAGAATCCCGGTCGGTTACATCACAAGGTCTGCACTGTTTTAACATTCCGGGCGCGCAGAAGCGACTTTGCTTCCTGAATCTGTTGTGTGCTTTCAGCATGAATGGCCAATACGTAATGGCCCTTGCGCAATGCTGACTGTGCCTTCATCAGATAGGGTGTATGGTCCGGGCGGATTGTTATGCCCCCTGCGAGCAATAGCCCGAGCATCAAACCAAGCGCGGTGAGCGCAGACGCAGAAACCACCGTATTCTGCGAAACAAAGCCAATGCCAAGGGCATTCAGTATCACATAGACGACAAAACCCGACACGGCACCGCCGACACTCAGACCCACATGGGAACGCACAAGCGTCTGCCAGATACCCTGGTCTTCAGGTTCAAGTTCTTTTCCCTGGCGCCGGTCCGCGGGGCTCAGCACGGATACCTGATCATTGGTCAGGCTGGTCTCGTTGCACAATGCTTTTGCCGTTCCATTGGCATCTGACTCTGTCTCGAAAACAGCAGCCACTTTGTGGCTTTCGTGCTCACCGGTCAAACTCATTGAGGGTTTCATGACAATACCTCCTGAGTCTTTCAGCGAATGGATGGGGCGTTTGCTGTGGAGCATCGCCCCTCTATCCACAAACATACAACACACATACCTGTATTTCGAATGACCATCCAGCAATAAGGCCCTCGGAGGGCCCGCTCTACCAGGCCAGCCAGATCACGTGGCGTGCGCCCTTGCCCGGTCTCAAAGCCCTGACCGTAACTGGCTCTACGGAGAAGCCCGCGCGGCGCAGCCTTTCGGTGAATGCATGCTCCGGGCCGGCGGACCAATAGGCCAGTACGCCGTCGGGGCTAAGGGACTTCTGGGCAGCTGCAATACCGTCCGGGGAGTAAATCCAGTTATTCTCCTTGCGGGTGAGCCCTTCCGGGCCGTTGTCCACATCCAGCAGGATGGCATCCCAGTTGCCATCGCCTTCTCTCAGCAACTCCGCCACATCGCCCACATGAACACTGGCACGAGCGTCGTTCAGTGGGTACCCGGCGGCAGCGCCCAGCGGCCCCCGGTTCCAGTCCTCGACCTCGGGCACCAGCTCCGCCACGGTTACCCTGGCATCCTCTGCAAGGGCCGACAACGCCGCAGCCAGCGTGAACCCCATGCCCAGCCCACCAATCAATACCCGGGGCCCAGCCACGCCGCCGATACGCTCGCAGGCGAGCGTGGCCAGCGCGTCCTCCGAGCCATGCAGGCGGCTGTTCATCAGCTCACCGGTGGTACCGGCAATCTTGATAGAGAACTCATCATTGCGTTGCAGCAGTCGCAACCGGGTCCCGTTACCGGGAATCGTCGCTGTACCGATTTCCTGGAATCGGCCCATCTATTTTTTAACCCACTGGCCATCCTTCAGGATGTACTGCCCCGATGGTGTTCTTTCCAGTGCTTTCTGGCCGGCCACCGTTTCCACCTGGGTGACAGGAATATCGTGTTTCTCCGCAATGCGGGCGTATTCATCCCGACGTGCCTGGTTGATGGCGTCGACAATGCCCTGGGCGTTTCCGCTTGCCTTGACCACGTCCAGATAACCCGTTGGGGTTTCCCCTACCAGCCCTTGCTGTTTGGCGGTATCCAGCTGGCTTTTGGCCTCTTGCAGCCCCATGGCCGCGGCCGGTATGGCCAGGCAAAGCACGAGGATAAACGCACCGAGTTTGGAAAACCGTTTCATGAGTGACTCCCTGGATTCAGAATTGACCATCAGAACAACCCCTTCTCGCCGAAGAGTTCATCCACCTCTTCATCCACCTTCACGTAGATTTCATGCTGAATCTTGACGTTCAGGTTCACGGTGATGGGCTCCTTGGGCGCCTCCATCCTGACCGTAGGCGTGCAGGCTGCCATACCCAGGGCCAGTGCCAGCAGCACCAGCGTGTAACCACCTTTTCCGGACAAACCGCCCGGCCCAAATGCGACCATATGCCTTACTCCTGATTGTTTCCCGCCCCGGTGGATTGACGTTGCGCGTCCCGCTCCCGTATCAGGTTGCGCACTTTTTCTGTCACGGCGTCATTGACCCGGCCACTCAGTTGCAGGCTGGTCAGCAACGCTGGAATGTCCTCTTCCAGATTGATATTCAGGACAATGGGATGACCATCTCGTACTTCGGGGCTGCTGCCTTCCAACCGCAATCCCAGCACAAGGGTACCATCCTGAGCGTAGTCTATCGTGCTGTTGAGAACGGAGTAGTGAAAGTTTTCCATGGCCTGGACCACCAGTGCCATCGCCTGGTTACCCTGGGCCATCCCCTTCAATCGATCGGCAGGCAGTTTCAGCGTTCCGCCAGGCGCCACCGCCTGGACCTGTCCGGCATCAATGCTCACACCCTCCGGACCAACCCGGACCGGAATGGCGCCCTGAAGCAAACCACTGCCTGCCAACCCCTCGGCAGGGTATACCTGCATCAGTTTCGCCAGTTCAATGCCGCTGAGTTCAAGGGGAATCCGCAGCGGCATGTCGGCAAGTTGCCATTCTCCGGGTGTGACCCAAACCTCGCCACCCAGAAGCTCGGAAGAGGCCTGGTCCAGAACCAGGGTACCGTTGGCAATCTGATCCCGGGGTGAGCGATAGAGGCCGGCGACCCGCACATCGCGCAAGGCGATGCCCGGATTGAGGATATCTAATACCAGGTCGGAGGTCCGGACATTTACGTGGTCATTGTCCAGGTTCAGATTCACCCTGCCGTCGAGACCGGTCCAGGCCGTCCGGTCGTACAATCCACCAAGGTTATCGAAAACAAGGTCTCCCTGAACGCGGATGCCCTGAGATGGGAAGCGCGCACTCAGGGCCGCCTCGACGCGGCCGTCACTCACCTCGAGCGCCGCGGGCCACGCGGTGAACGTATCCGCCAGCGCGCGACCGCCACTTGCTCCGGCAGCGTTCATGCTCACCTCAAGCGCCGGTATGCCTTCGAACGGATAGTTCATGTCCATGTCAGCATCGACGCCTGCATCCGACGAAAGCCTGCCTTCGATCTTCAATTCGCTGAGGGTGCCGTCCAGTTGCCCATCGAATCGCCAGGGCTGGGGAAGCAACTGGGAGTTGTGAATGGTGGCGACGGTCGCTTCAAACGGCCCCTCGACCGCAAGACGCTCCAATGCCATGGGGGCCAGCTGATAGTCCCCGACCAGAGTCACACCCGCCAGGTTGACCACGAGGTCATCCAACCGGGAATCCTTTCCGGGCGCGGCAATATCGTCGAACTCGACACGGCTTTGTTCGCCGAGGGTCAGTGTTGCAGACCGCTCGCTGGCTGTACCGCTGACCGTCAGGTTTATCCGGCCTTCACCCATCGTCCAGCCGGCGAGGCCGCGTTCGGCCAAACGACCTTTGATCTTCATGGCGCTCGTGGTGAGTTGCCGTTTATCGGGTTCCAGGAGATTTGAGATTGTCAGATCGCCCTCAGCATGGACACCTTGCGGCAGAGTCAGTGCCAGTTGTTCGATCACAATGGCCTCGGGCATGGGGCCATACCAATGCCAGCGCCAGGCCAGCGACAGTTGCTTCCCCACCATGTGATAGCGCTGCCCTTCCCGGCTCTGGGTTGCAGACAATCGGTGCAGTCGCAGGCCCGCCAGCGAGACGTCACCCCATCGCCATTCAAGGTTGCTGATGCCGTTGGCCTTCCGCCAGGTCTCCCACGCCACAAGGGCATACAGGCCTCCCGCCATCGACAACATGACAATCAGGCTCAGAAGCAGTAGCAGGCATCGGCGTAATGTCATGAAAGCTGCCATCAATGGGTCAGTGTCCGCGCCAGTTCACCGCGTACAGGTCGTGGCGGCGATCCTTGAGGTTCTTCACGGTGCCGCTGTTGCGGGCGGTAAGCAGTGTTTCCGGCCGTAGATCGGCAAAGGCGACGGTCTCCACGTTCGGCGTGGTATCCGCTGCGATGCCATCACGGGCAAAGGGAAAATCACAGGGTGTCAGGATGCAACTCTGGCCGTACTGCAACTCCATGTTGGGCACTTTGGGCAGGTTGCCGACATTGCCGGACATGATCACGAACAGCTGGTTTTCCACCGCACGGGCCTGGCAGCAATACCGTACCCTCAGATAACTCTGGCGCTCATCGGTACAGAAAGGCACGAACAGGATCTGGATGCCCTGGTCCACCAGATGACGCGTCAGCTCGGGAAACTCCGCATCGTAGCAAACCAGGACACCAATGGGGCCGCAATCGGTTTCAATGGCAGTGACACGGCTGCCACCGGTGATATTCCACCAATAGGCTTCGTTTGGCGTGGGGTGAATCTTGGGCTGCGAGAACACCTGCCCGTCCCTCAGGAAGACATAGGCAACATTGCGAACCCGGCCGTCCTCTTCCTTGACCGGCGTGGAGCCACCGATAATGTTGATGTTGTGCCTCAGGGCCAGATCCCGCATCAGGTTGCGGAAGGGTTCGGCGTATTCCGTCACCGCTTCGATGGCTTCTGCCGGGGTCCCTTCACGGCTTTCAATGGACAGCAATTGCAGCGTGAACAACTCCGGGAACACCACGAAATCACCTTTGTAGGTGGACACCACATCCACAAA
>JGI24662J20072_1000386_pt1 | contig 10438 bp, 9 predicted proteins | sample MalvirmetaMSP146_FD_20072 | JGI IMG/M metagenome (IMG submission 20072) | reverse complement strand
AGGCCGAGATCGACATCGTTAATGGTGAGCTGGCCCTCCGAGGTGGTTAGATACAGCTCACCGGAAGAACGCAGTTCGTACTGCGAACTGAGGGTCACACTGCCGCTACGAAGCTGGTAGGGAAGATAGGGCTTGAGGAAATGCTGCAGGGTTTCGTGGGACACCTCGCCAAGTTTGAGAAACCCTTTTGAATAGAGAGGGGCGATACTCAGGTTGCCTTCCCACTCAATGGTCTGGCTCCCGACCGCTGCCAGCAGGTAATAGTTGCTGTCGGCGTCCTCACGGGGCCAGGTGGCCAGGTCGTTCAATGCCAGATCCAGGGGCGTAACCCGGAATTCCTCATGGCCTTGCTGGCTGAAATCCCGGAACAGCAGCTCGCCACCCGAGACCCTGATCCGGTCAAAATAGACTCTGGGCGGCTCTCCGGAATCCGCCTCCTCGGGCGCCGGTTGTTCGCTACCCGGATTATGGGCCTGCCAATCCCGGGCGAAGTTGACACTGTAGTCCTCCAGCAAATCCAGGCGAACGTAAGGGTCTTCCAGTTCGATGTCCTGCAGCGCGACAATTCCGGTGAGCAATCGCCAAACCCCGAGGTTGGCGTAAAGGCTGTCAAAGGCAACCACCGGTTCGCCTTCAGCGTCCCTGGCCTCCAGGCCGACGGCTTCAACGCTCATGGCGAAGGGGTTCACCTGGATCTCTTCAATCTCGGCCTGCCACCCCATGTGTTGGTCCAGCCGCTCCGGCAGCGTTCGCTCCAGCCACCATGGCAGTAGCGCAAACCCGGCGAGGGCATAGATCACCACCAGCACCAGTACCACTATCGAGATATTTCTGGCAGACAATCGTCGTTTGCGGTTCGCAGCCACCGGGCTCTCCTTGTTTTTCAATGCTGACAGGCGCAGTCTGTCGCCAATCTGTCCACCAAGGATAGCCCGCCAGTCACCGGTTTGTCAGCCGGACAGCGCGATGGACTGACATGGAGCGACGAACCCGATATTCTGTTTTCACCGTATCAAGCGACGAAATCCCTCATTCAGGAAACCCGAATGGATATTAGCGATATGCGCCGCGACTTCGAAAGCGAAGGCCTCGAGCGCGACGCCCTTGATGACAACCCCGTCAGACAATTCCAGAACTGGTTCGCGGATGCCCGTGAGGCCGGCATTCTTGAGCCCAATGCCATGTCACTGGCCACCTCAGGCGGAGACGGCATGCCCGACATACGGACCGTCCTGTTGAAATACTTCGACGACGCCGGTTTTGTGTTCTATACCAACTACGGCAGCCGCAAGGCCCACGAGATGGCAGAAAATCCAAAAGCCGCCCTGCTGTTCCCCTGGATCGGGCTGAACCGCCAGGTGCGGATTCAGGGCCATGTGGAAAAGGTCAGCAAATCCGAATCCCTGAGGTACTTCACCTCCCGCCCCCGGGGCAGCCAGATCGGTGCCTGGGTATCGGAACAGAGCAGGGCGATCAACTCCCGCGGTTTGCTGGAACAGAAAGTGGCCGAGATGAAACGCCGGTTCAAGGACGGGGCGATCCCGCTACCCGATTTTTGGGGCGGTTACCGCGTGGTGCCGGAACGAATCGAGTTCTGGCAGGGGCGGCCGAGCCGCCTGCATGATCGCTTTGAATACGTCAGGCAGGGCGATCGCTGGCACATCGACCGTCTACAGCCGTAACCCGCACGGCTCCACCAACTTCAGGCGAGAAGGCAGGACTATGGACAATCAACAACGCTGTCCCTGGTGTGGCGATGACCCACTCTACGTTCACTACCACGACACCGTATGGGGCCGCCCCGAATACGACGACCTGGCGCTGTTTGAGAAGCTGTGCCTGGACGGCCAGCAGGCGGGCCTGAGCTGGATCACCATACTCAAGAAACAGGACAACTACCGCGCCGCCTACGACCATTTCGACCCTGAAAAAATCGTCCGTTATGACGAGGCCAAAGTCGACGCCTTGATGCAGGACACTGGCATCGTCCGTAACCGCCTGAAAGTCGAGTCCATCATCCGCAACGCCCGGGGCTACCTGGAGCTACGGGATCAGGGCCACTCGTTCAGTAACTTCCTGTGGTCGTTTGTCGGTGGAGAGCCTATCCAGAATCACTGGCAGCGTTTTGCCGACGTGCCGGTTTACACGCCCGAGGCCGAAGCCATGTCCAAGGCACTGAAAAAACGCGGCTTCAACTTTGTGGGGCCCACCATTGTATATGCCTTCATGCAGGCCACGGGCATGGTCAATGACCACCTCGTTCAGTGCCCCCAACACGCCGCCTGCCGTGAGCTCGCGGACAATGTCTGACTATTATTTCCTCGGCGTTACACGACTGGAATGATCCCAAACGATCCGTTGCTCGTAAGTCCGTGGGTAGCACATCATCCCCGCGTTTTACGGTGAGAGTCATACGGTGAGAATAACCCTGGAAGAACTCAGGCAGTCGATCAACCCGGCCATTGAGTTGGTGGGCACGGAGCCCGCCGCTATCGAACCAATGAGGATTCGGGTTCAGGGGAAGCACTCGTGATTGCCGTCGCCAGACTGGCGATCGTCGTGGGCATTGGCGGGCTGCTGCCTTTCCTTGCCGCCATTTTCGGACTCTTTGCGTTGCCTGAACAGAGCCTGGCCATCTCCCGCTATTTCTACCTGTACAGCGCGGGCATTCTGGGCTTTATGGCGGGCATCTACTGGCCACTGGCCATGCAGCTTGAGAATCGCTGCTACCCGATTTCCCCTCTGGTAACCATGTTGTTGAGCCAAGTGTTCTTCATCACCGCCGGCATTGGTCTGCTGCTGCCCATTGTCGGCCAGATCCTGGTTTACACGCTGGCCTATGTCGCGCTGTATGTGGTCGACGCTCGCTGGATGAGGGGTTATTGGCCGGACTGGTATCTGAAGTTGCGGCTGGGACTGACAGCTGTTGTCCTGGCGTGCCAGGTAGCGGCGGGCGCCTGGTTCATTCTGGCCCAGGGCTAAGCCGGTCGATACCGGCCCTGAATACTAGCCCCGGAGCTCGTCGTTAGGGTCGATAAAACGGCCCCGTAACTTTTTCAGGGCGCTTTTCTCTATCTGCCGCACCCGCTCCCGGCTTATTCCCAGGTCATCGGAGATCACCTGCAGGGTTTCCGGTTCTGGGAGACCCAGGCCGTAACGCCTGGCCAGGACATCCTTTTCCCGCGAACTCAGTTCCGCCAAGAGAGCGGTCAGTGTCCGTTTGCGGTCACGCTGGGCCATGTCGTGGTCCGGCGCGGACTGATCGTCTGCACTGAGGCTGTCACCCAGCGTAATGCCACCCTCCATGCCCACCGGCAGATCCACCGACACTTCCAGACTGGCCAGCGCCCGCAGCTCACCAATGCGGGAAGGCGACACCTCAATCTCCCGCGCCAGTTCGGTCTGCGACGGTGTGCGGCCCAATGTCTGGTGCAGTACCAGGGATTTTTTCTGCAACAGGCGGATTTCATCGACCACGTTTTCAGGGGTATGCACAAGCCGGGTTCCACGCTTCATGCACCGCTTCACCTCTTCGCTGATCCACCAGTAGGCATAGGTCGAGAAACGAAAGCCCTTGGTAGGATCAAACCGCTCCACGGCCTTGATCAGACCGACATTGGCATCCTGAATGACATCCGACATAGGAATGCCGCGGTTGGCGTAGCGCCGTGCGATGTGCACCGCGAGCCGGAGATTGCTGCGAATCAGCCGCTGACGACTGGCGGTGGCGAGATGGTAGGCACGACGACACCGCCTCGAAAAAGCACAGGCGTCGCCCAGGCTTCCAACCACTTCGCGGAATGTCTGAGGGGTGCCTTCCGGCAAGGCCAGCTCGGCAGATATGATCCGATAGCAGAAGGTCAGGCGCCGTGAAAGTCGGCGCTCGCCCTCATTGGTGAGCAATTCGTAACGGGACGCATCCCTGAAGTACAGCCCTACCAGGGATTCCGTTTCGCCGGAATGGGCTATGGTCGGAGACGGCCCCGGGCTCTGAACGTCAGTCATGGCACAGGTTCCGATCGCGAATTTCCAGAGAATACGCGCGGAACAGCGTCATGGATCCCCCGTTGCCGGGGGCACAGACTGTCCGTTGTGGCAATTACCGACGTAGAGAAACCAGCAGGTTACGCTGCAACGATCGCGTACTCGTGGTTGTGAGGCTCAATCAGCGCGCCATGAAGCGCCACAATGGTCTTCTCATAGGCGTCTTCGTCCACTACGAACTGGATGTCCACCTGCCGCATGCACTGGTGCAGGGCCAGAACGCTGATATCCTCATCCGCCAGGGCCTTGACTGACCGAGCCAGGATGCCCGACACCTTGATATCGCTGCCAATGGCAGACACGATCGCCACCTTGCGAGTGCTGATTTCGGCGTTGGGAAATTCGTCTTTCAGCGCCCTGACCACCCGTTTGACGTGTTTGAGCGTACTGTCCACGTAGTGGGTAATGGTGTTGGCGTTGGTGTCCTTGGATACGAAACGCACCTTGAAGCGACCCAGCACTTCCAGAATGCGACGGTCGGAACCGGGCTCACCCTGCATGTCCTGATCGAACACCTCAATGGCAAACACGCCTTTGTTACCCGCGATGATCTCTACCTGAGGCTTCTCACTGACGTAGTCGCCGGTGATCAGGGTACCGGTGTGCTCCGGCTCGAAGGTGTTCATCACCCGCAGCGGAATCTCGTTCTGACGCATGCCCTTGCCAGCGCGCGGGTGGATCGCTTCCATACCGAGGTTCGCCAACTGGTCAGCAACGTCATAGTTGGTGCGCCCCAGGGGGACGACCTTGTCCGCACCGACAATGTTGGGGTCCGCGGAACTGAGGTGGTATTCCTTGTGGATGATCGCTTCGCGGGCGTTGGTAATCACCGCGACCCGGCTGAAGGTCATCTCGCTGTAGCCCCGGTCGAAGGTACGCATCAGGCCTTCCTTGCACTGGGCATACCCCGTCACGATCGGCAGCTCACGGCTCAGGTCCACCGCGTCGAATGCCTGCTTGAGCTTTTCATCCAGCGGCAACAGTTCATTGTCGCGCCACCCGGTCAGGTCCACGAACCGCGCGTTGATGCCTTCCTGCTGGAGCTTCAGGGCGGTGTTGAAGGCACTGTGGGCCTCACCGATACCGGCCAGCATTTCACGAACCGTCAGCAGATGTTCCTCAAGCTGGAACTGCCCGTAGGAACACAGACGTTGCAGATCAATCAGGCAGCCGCGAACGCCTTCGATGCGGTCGGTGATGAACTGGTCCGCCTGCTGCTTGAGCATGGGGTCCGGGAACAGCTCGCCATTGATGTCGGTCAGGAACTGGATCAGTTTGGTGAGGTCGTCGCCCCAGGCCCAGTCCGACTCGGCATCGGCGAACAGGGCATAGACACCCGGTTCTCCGGTTTTCTTGTGCTCCAGCAATTCGTCGGTGACACCGCCATAGGCGGAGACCACGAAGATGCGCTGGTACAGGTCGTCCTTGGAGCGCCCGCCGAGAATGATGTTGTCGCGCACCGCCTCATAATTGCTCATGGAGGTGCCGCCGATTTTCTCTACGGTATGTTGTTCGCTAGTCATAATGTTACCGTCGTTATCCTGCAGAATGAGTGTCGGGAGATGGCAGGCGTCTCAGGACGCCTTGCTCATTCCCTCCTGCATGATTTCGTCCACGCTTTGACCTAGAAGTTTAGCACCTTTGCGCAGATCGTCCTCGCTGGTGGTCAGCGGCATCAGGCATTTGATCACTTCGTCATTGGGGCCGCTGGTTTCAATAATCAGGCCCTTCTCAAAGGCGCGACCGGTGATCTTGTCCGTCACTTCAGCGTCGGTGGCTTCAATGCCACGCATCATGCCCCGGCCTTTCATCCTGAACTCGCCCGGGTACTTGTCACAGATTGCCTGCAGCCCTTCAGCCAGAACCTCGGTCTTGGCTTTCACTTCATTGGCAAAGGCATCGTCTTTCCAGTAGGTCTCGACCGCTGCGCGGGCGGTTACAAAGGCCATGTTGTTGCCCCGGAAGGTGCCGTTGTGCTCGCCCGGCCCCCAGACATCAAGCTCCGGCTTGAACAGCACCAGGGCCATCGGCAGGCCGTAACCGCTCAACGACTTGGATACCGTTACGATATCCGGCTTGATGCCCGCAAATTCGAAACTGAAGAACTCGCCGGTACGGCCGTTCCCTGCCTGGATATCGTCAACGATCAACAGAATGTCGTACTTTTTGCACAGCTTCTCGAGGCCCTGCAGCCATTCAGCGCGGGCGGCGTTCAATCCGCCTTCGCCCTGGACCGCTTCAACGATGACCGCTGCCGGCAGTTCAAAGCCGGAGGAGCCGTCGGACAACACCTTGTCCATGATTTCCAGGGTATCTACGTTCTCACCCAGGTAGCCGTCATAGAACATGAAGTCCACATTCCCCAGCGGGGTGCCAACGCCGCCACGGTGGTGCTTGTTGCCTGTGGCCGCGACCGCACCCATGGTGACGCCGTGGAAGCCATTGGTGAAGGACACGATGCCATTGCGGCCTTTCACCTTGCGAGCCAGTTTCAGGGCCGCTTCCACGCAGTTGGTGCCGGTAGGACCGGTAAACTGCATTTTGTAGTCCAGGCCACGGGGGTCCAGGATGTGCTTCTTGTACGACTCAATGAAATCGTGCTTGGCGGTGGTAAACATATCCAGGCCCTGGCTGACACCATCGCTTTCAATGTACTCGAGCAGCGCTTTCTTGAGAATGTCGTTGTTGTGGCCATAGTTCAGTGACCCGGCGCCGGCCAGGAAGTCCAGGTATTCCTTGCCATCTTCGGTGTACAGGTGCGCGTTCTTGGCACGGTTAAAGATCACCGGAAAGGCACGGGAATAAACGCGTACTTCGGATTCGGTCGACTTGAAAAGTTCCATTGTCTTGCCTCTTAGCATGTCAGGTTCGAGGTAACTGTGCGGTAGCACGTTGGTTGAAGCCGTTGTGACAGATTCACCTCAGCAATCTGTCGGCTAGCCCAAACAGGGGTATCGGTCGTTCAGGAAGGCTGCTACGCCGCCTTTGTGAAAGGCCCGATGCGGAGCAGGAACTCGGAGTCGTGCTTGCCGCCAAAGTGGGTGTCTTTCTCAAAGTGCTCGTGGTAAGTCAGTTCAGCACCCATGTCACGGGCAAAGGACCGGAACAGCGCCCAGGAAGCCTCATTGTCTTCAGTGATGGTGGTTTCCATGTGGGTCACGGCTTTACACGCGTCCCTGGCCACAATCGCCTTCAACATCCGCTTGGCAAGACCTTGCCCACGACCTTTCTCGTGAACGGCCACCTGCCAGACAAAAACGGTTTCGGGCTGTTGGGGGGGAATATATCCGGAAATAAAGCCGACCAGATCGCCGTCTATCTCCGCGGCCACGCCGGTTTCGGCAAAATGGCTGCACTGCAGGAGGTTGCAGTAGATCGAGTTAGGGTCCAGCGGGGGNCATTGTGCCACCAACTGGTGAAGCCTGTAGCCATCATCCTTGACCGNCGTGCGGAGGGTGATGGCGGTGGTATTCGAGCCTTCTGATGTCATAACGTGATCGATTCGCCTCAAAAAGTTAGCGTTAAATTATATAGACCACAAAATATATTTCAAGTCGGCGCTCTGGGGCCGCCAGCCCCGATGGCTACCTCTCACCTTCAGAATAGACATTATTACACCAACCGCCAGTGACAAATTCGTTACCCTATAGAGCCCCTTCCAGGGGGAAACGTAATATCGTCTGCGGTTATCGAAGTCCCTCCAACGATCCGGTCCCGGTACGACACAGCGGCGGCCGAACCCGCCGGCCAGAGCCGGTCAAACTGCTCTAACCAGGCGTCGACGTCATAGTCCACGGGTAACAGTGAGACATTCAGGCCCTGCCGCTCAAGACCGGCAACCGGCTCAGCCACGGGGCTCGCCAGACCGATCCGGGTGATCAACCCACGGGGGTCCTGCCGCAGATTCCCCATTCCGGCTGCCCCGTTGTTGGCAACCACACAACGTCGCTCGTTCACCATTCCCGACCACAGTACTGGCAGGCAGGTGTGGGTGGAGACAATCACATCAGCACCGCTGGCCAGGAACCACTCCGTCAGCTTCGCCTCGTTACCAGCCACAAAGGATTCATGGGCCAACCCCCAACCGGCGAGGGACTCCGGATCGCCGTGAATCACCAAAACCTTTAGGCCTCCAAATATCAGGCAACGGTAACGGGGTAAGAGGGATAACCGCGCCTGAATATCGGAATGCTCCCCGGCCACCCCCTGCAGCCGCCCCATAATGGCGTTGGAACGTGCCACGACGCCCTCATCCACGAAATCCGGATAGGCACAACCGCAGCCGGCGCCATCATTGGGGTTGGCCAGTTCATAATCCACGTTGCCCAGGCTGACGGTGTGCTCCAGCACCCGATTGTTGATCTCCCGGAACAGCCCGTCGGTGGCGTTAAACCAGTTAAAATCCCCGTTAAACACCAACGTCACCCGGCGACCCTGTCGCTCCTCCGCCCGTGCCAATCGCTCGATTTCATCCAGGGCAAGGGGATTTCCGTACAGGCCACCGATAACATACAGCACGTCCCCGGCCACCTGTTGCGGCTCAGCACACAGCGACGCCGGATCGTAGCGATACGCCAGCGGACAACTCCGGCCCTCGGTCACGACACCACCTCCTAAACCTCCCCGGCCGCCAGAGAGCGCCCGGCAAGTCGGCGGACGACCAGCGGCACAAAGAAACCGGCGGTGCAGATCAGGAAGCCGTAGGCGTTTACACCCAGCAGCATGGCGTATTTGCCGTCACCGATGGCCCAGCTGGCGGGAATCAGCCCCGTTGCCAGCAGCACACCCAGGCCCAGGCCGGTCCAGAAACTGAGATGGAAGCTCCAGGGCGACCAGCGGGTAAACCCGTAGAACAGGAACACCGGTGCCAGCCCCATCACCATGGTGCCGGAAATGGTGGTGGCCTTGAGAATGTCGGTGCCGGCAAACATCGGCAGGTTACCCAGCAGTGCGAACACAATCATGATGACTGCGCCCACGCGAACGCTCGGCAACCGGTCTTTGGCACGTTTCGCCAGCCGTGGCAGATCCACCGCCAGGGACTTGGCCAGTGAACTGAATGTGGAATCCAGCGTGGAGCCGGCGGAGGTCATCATCACCACACTCATGAAGAAGAGCGCCGCCAACCCAAGCGATTGTCCGACAGCCGCGGGCGCATTACCCATGGCCTCAATGCCATTGAGCCGTGCGTGAACACCGACGAGGCTGAAGATGAACACCGCCACAAAGCCCAGCAGTCCTGCCACCACGAAGCTCTTCAACATCGTTTTTTCCTTGTTCACAAAGCCGCGGTCGGTTAGCACCGGATCGTGGAAGGGGTAGCTGAACATCTGCAACAGCGCGACGAGCAACAGGTCAAAGCCGGCATTGAGCTTGAACTCACCGTCGGTGAGCAGGGCACTGGTGTCATTGGCCGGCACAATCAGGAACAGCACCGCGCCGACAAAGAACACAAACACGAACGCCTGAATCACATCCGTGAATATCGACGACCGCAGGCCACCTTTCAGGCTGTAGGCGAGAGTAAAGACGGTAAACAGCATCGCCGCGGAGTAGTACTCCCACTCACCCGGCAGCCCGAAATAGCCGCCCACCACGGCGGTGTTACTCCAGACTTCGTTATACAGACGGATCAGGATGGCCGCCGCAAACGCCAGACTGGCCAGCCGGCCAAAGCGCGACGTGAGGAAATCCTGCAGGCTGCGGGCACCGGTCTGGGTCCGAATCAAATAGATGATGTAGCCGGCCACGGGAATCGACAGCCAGTAACTGGCGTACGCCAGACCGCCGGTGACACCATAGGCAGCCCCCAGGTTGGCCGCGTTGGTCACCGACTTGGCAAAGATCCAACTGATGAAAATACTCGCCGTCAGCGACCACTGACTTACCGGGTTACCCTGATCATCCGCACCTTTATAGAACGAATTGGCGTTTTTGCTCTTGGGCGACAACACATACATCACCACCCCATAAACCACCAAAAACCCCCAAAACAGGGTCGCTTCCGTAAAGTTCATTGTCTGTCTTTTCCTCGTCCGTTCTTTGTTCTAATCCAGCGAATTGCAGTCATTCAACCGCGGTCTGGGGGCGGTGTTTTATTTCCGCCAAGAAAAAGGTGTCTGAGCAAAGCGAGTTCTTTTTCCCCAGGAAATAAAACACCACCCCCAGACCGCCAACTCCCAGCAACCAGTCCTAAAAAAGAATCACCCAGGCGCCGAACAACTAGCCCCAAACCGATAACAGGCAAAACACCGGTGATGCCGCAACATAATCCGCTCATCCATGCTCTCCGCCAGCGTCCCGCCAAGGTCATACTGCGGATCGTCATCCACCAACGTACAGGCATACACCCGCACCCGGTCATCCCGCTTCACCAGCATGCGCGTATAAGTGC
>JGI24662J20072_1000368_pt1 | contig 10739 bp, 7 predicted proteins | sample MalvirmetaMSP146_FD_20072 | JGI IMG/M metagenome (IMG submission 20072) | reverse complement strand
AAAACCAAACGTTTTGATGCGTATGGTTCATTACTGCGGATTACTGATTTGTCGCATGAAGATCAGTTTGGTAATGATAGACATGCAAGTAACCTCTATACCGGTTTAGGCGGTATGGGGTATGCACAAAAACTGGAAAATATGGCGTGTACGGTGGCGGGCGGACTATTTGCACAAGGTGGTTCTGGTGGTGTATTTGAAAATATGCAAACCGCTTTTGCCACAGAGGATGAATATTCGGGATTGTTTGCTGTAGGCAAACTTACCGCTGGCGTAGGTTGTGAAATCAATGATAAGTGGTCAGTCGGTGGCAGTTTTGGCCTGGTCTACGCGCAGGCTGAGCAGAAGATCTTCCCCGATACATCAGCACCGCCTGCATTTGCGGGAATTGAGATAGACGACGCAACCAGTTTACGTACCAGCTTTAAATTGGGTATTCAGTATCGGGCAACGCCCAAACTTACGCTGGCAGCCAGTTATACCGGTAAAACAGAGCTGCCGTTAACCGATGGTGAACTTAAACTCAATCAGACGGGAGCCGGTCTGGGGATAGTCAAATACGATGATGTTTCATTAAAAGGTCTTGCCTTACCTGAAGAAATTGGGGTGGGCGCCGCCTATCAGATGAATGAAAAACTGTTAGTTTCGTTAAAAGTTAACTGGTTAAACTGGTCTGATGCGATGAAAAAAACCGAGTTAAGAGCGACCGATCCCTCTGTTGCAGGTTTACCGGATATTAACAGTACCTCGACCATGAACTGGAATAATCAATTGGTGTTTGCCACGGGCATGGCCTATCGCTATAACGACAAACTGACGTTATACAGCGGCTATAACTATGGCAAAAATCCGATACCAAAAGAGCATACCAACCCCGTTGTGGCGGGGATCTTTGATCATCACCTCACTTTTGGTGGCAGTTATCAGTACAATTCAGAATGGACTTTTTACGGAGGCATTGAATACGATTTCCGTAAAAAAGTGAATTACACCAATAGTGAGCTGCCGTTTGGTAACGATTCACAACTGCGTAATGAAGCTGTATGGCTGCATATGATGGTCAGCCGGCAATGGTAATTGCTCACGAAATAACGGGTTGGAGGATCGGGTATCGTGAAAGGAAAATGCAGGAAATAATGCAAATACCGGTTTTTTATAGATAACTTTTTATGATTGTCCTAAGCCAATTGGCGGTTATCATTTGTACGTTTTTGATGATACATACGTTCGTCAGCCAAAATTCTTAATTCATTGATATTGATGGTTTCGACCATATTGGCTGAACCATGACTGACACCAGCTTTTTCAAATCCGTTCTGACGCATATATTGGATGGTTGCCGAAATAACTTCTCTGATATTTTCTGCATAAGTAATACTGTCGCTGGTGATGGCAAATTCATCACCGCCCATCCGGTGAAGTACGCCGAGATCTCCCAGTTTTGCTGACAGGACTCTGGCAAACATCTGGAGCATTTCATCCCCTTTTTGATGTCCGTAGGTGTCGTTATAAAGCTTGAGATTATCCATATCCAATAGCGTTAACATGCCGTCAGCCGGTAACTTTTCCATGGAAATATCCAGGGCATAACGATTTGGCAGGCCTGTTAATGCATCATGATGGGCAATTTGCAAACTCTGCTGGACCAAAACGAGATTATGTTCTTTTTCCCGATAAACCTCGGCAAACTGATATCCCAGAACCAGACCGATAAGTAATACTTCGACAGTCACTGCCAGCAAGCCGATATGTTCAACATAGATTGTATAAACACCTACCAGATCTTTGCTGGAAATCGCTATTGAGCCAATAACAAAAAAAGCTGCAATGGCCACCAGATAAAAATAGGCGATTTTATAGCCTTCAAATGCCCTCACCACTGCAGCAACCAATGCATAAAGCATCATCAGACCAACACCATAACGGGCACATTCTATGACTAGATTTTGATTGAAAACGGCTACAACGAATAATACCGCCAGCATCGTTAAAAACAGTTTTGCCAGCTTATCCAGTCTGGGATGTGTTTCGGGTCGAATCTGTAATAAATGTTTGGCGAACAGGATGTAAGCAAAGTTACTCAGCAGAATGGGCCCACCGACAAAGTAGAACCAATGGATATTGAACAGATCCGGGGTGATTAACAGCGCCGTACCGTTGTAGATCACATTCATCATGATAAAAAAGGTATACATGATTTCAGTGGTACGCCGTCTGACCAAAGCCAGAATGGCGTAATACACGCCAAGACTTATCAGAATGCCCATACTGACTAGGGTAATAACACTGCCCCATTTTATGGCTTCACGGTAATGCGACAAGGTGTCCCAATAAGGCTGAGGCTGGGCAATAAAATAGGGCGAAACCAGTTGTGTGGTGAGCTGATACTGTCCAGGAGGCAATCTGAATTCGCGTCCATGACGCATAAAAAAAGTGTTTTTGACCTCTGATTCGATGCCACCCTGGGCTTGGGCAATGAAATTACCCGTTTGATCCGTTATATGGTGATGAAAATGCCCTAATACGCTGGCATTTTTAAAGTCGATAACAATGGTTTCATCGACATCAGTAACATCAAATGTGGATTGGAAAATATAATGACCGCCGGTTAAAGCGGGAGCGTTAACGGTGGTTTCAGGCGGATCTGGAAAGCTCCAGTTGGGGGGGACTTCATACCACTTTCCAACAAATGCTTGTTGGGCAAAACTGGTAACTGGAAGAAGAAAAAGGACTAAACATAATGCGGACATGAGCAAATACAGATTGCGAGATGCATCAGGTAGATGTAATCGCATCATATTTAATTATTTGCCATACCGAAAAAATTCCTTTTTATTCATATAATTACCAAATCTATAATGCTGTTAAATTCAGTTGGGAATTTATCATAATTCCTATATGAATGTAACAAGATAAAGTCAAACAGTTACGAGTTGCAGTTTGTATTTTAAAATTTTTTTAGTTGTTAAATCCTTGTAAAGGAAATGAATTTTTAATTAGAGCTTGTCGGATATTTTTTTATAAAAAACTCTCACGTTAATTGGATTCGAGAGCGTCAGCATAAAAAAGCCGTGTTTTACACGGCTTAAAAAAAACAGTTTTAGTAAAGTTTATCTGGATAAACGACGTCTAAAAGCCATAAAGCCAATTAATACTGGAGCAAATAACCACAACGCTGCAGGTAAAGGCACTTCTGAAACCGAAGTAGTGAAATAGGCAATGTGGGAAACGTCTTTATCATCATGTGTCAGGAAATCAAGGCTGGATATTGGTGTATTAAACAGACCGATCAAAGTGGTTGTTCCGTACTTCATTAAGAATCCGGAAAATGCCAAACCCAGAGATGAGGTATTCAGCGTATTGGTAGCAGGATCATCAGTTTTGAAAAAATCCGTTACTACAAAACTGGAACCTGTTGCTGATAAAGCGGTTTGCACATGAGCAGCACTCATAGCCGTTGGATTTGGTTTTGAAACATGGAAACCTTCGGAAGCGCCCGGCACAAATTCAGTTATATTAAGAACCTGAGATATTTCGCCTTTAAAGCCATTAGCATCATAAGAAGTTGTGCCAACTAAAGATAACGTGGCCGCATTAACCATTAATGAAAAAGTTGTCAGGGCTGCGACTAAAATCGTTTTAAAATAATTATTCATAAAATTGCCCCCCTAGAGATTTTTTGAATTATTTTTTTAGATTTCAATATAGGCGGCTGTATAAAACATTCCTATTGTACCTTGGTACTAATTCCCGCTTTTGTGTATGAAAAATTCCCTAGACCTGGTCTGAAAACACTGCTAGGTGGTCAGCTTCCAGCCGTATTCCGAGGTATTCGCCCACCTCATGTTGGTGATGACTCTGCACTAAACACAGTATTTGCTGGCCGCTTTGTAATTTCAATGTGTAGAGATACACCGCGCCGCGAAACGCTCTGCCTACAATTTCGGCTTTTAGCGGGCTATTATCGTCATGAATAATATCATCCGGTCGCAGTAATAAATTTACCTGCTGGCCAGTACTCTTATCTGAAGTCATTTTGCCACTGACAATGCCCAGTTCAGTGCTGATTTTATTGTCAGCAATAATTTCCCCGGGTATCAGCACGCCTTGGCCGATGAAATCAGCGACAAACCGACTGCTTGGTCGATGATATAGATCATAACCGTTACCCCATTGCAGCAATTTTCCCTGACCCAACACACCAATCTGATCGGCCATGGCAAAGGCTTCATGTTGATCATGGGTCACCATAATCGCTGTTACCCCATCGCGACGCAGTAAATGACGTACTTCTCGGGCAAGTTGCTCACGTAAGTCGGAATCCATACTGGAAAAGGGCTCGTCCAACAACAGAATATCGGGACGTGGTGCCATCGCCCGTGCCAGGGCAACACGTTGCTGTTGTCCACCGGAAAGTTGGTGAGGATACTGGTTTTGGGCACCGGTTAATTCAACTAATTCCAGTAATTCATCTACTCGTTGCTGCTGCTGTTTCCGCGGCAGTTTTTGCAAACCAAAACCAATATTTTTGGCGACTGTCAGATGTGGGAATAAGGCAAAGTCCTGAAACACCATACCAATATGGCGTTTTTCCGGGGGCAGGGAAAACTCAGCAGAGCTGACGTTTTTACCATGCAACACGATGCTACCCTGCATTAGCGGTTCAAATCCGGCAATAGCACGCAGGACCGACGTTTTCCCGCATCCAGATGGACCAAGCAAGCAGGCAATTTCACCCTCTTTTAAGTGAAAGGAAATACCTTCAACGACCGGCCTGCCAGCATAACCAATGCTGATATTGTCGACGAGTAATTGTGGGAGTTGCATAGTGCTATCAGTTTTCATCAATCGCCAATTTTAACTTGCGGGATCGGGTAATGGTTTTACTTAACAGAATAACCGGAATAATGCCGACAATTACAATGGCCAATGCGGCCGGAGCGGCTTCTGCCAAACGTTCGTCTGAAGCCAGTTCATAGGCTTTTACCGCTAAGGTATTAAAGTTAAATGGCCGCAATATCAATGTTGCAGGAAGCTCTTTTAACACATCGACAAAAACCAGTAACAATGCCGTCATCAATGATGCACTTAACATCGGGATATGGATCTGTCTCAGTATCTGTAATGGTCGAAAACCAAACGAACGACCCGCTTCATCCATCGAGTGGGTAATGCGTGTTAAGCCACTGTCTACGGTTTGTAATGAAACAGCAAGAAAACGGGTCAGATAGGCAAAGGTGACCGCGACTAATGTGCCACTCAATAACAATCCAGTGGAATAATTAAACTGACTACGGGCCAGATCATCAATGGTGTTATCAATCCAGGCAAAAGGGATCATCACACCAACGGCAATTACAGCGCCAGGCACGGCATACCCCATTCCTGCCACCCGGACAGCTCCACTGACCAGTTTGCCTGGATAAAGTCGTTGGGCATAAGCCATAACCAGAGCCAGTAACAATGCCAGCACGGCAGCAAACGCGGCAAGTGACAGGCTGTTGACCAGTAATCTTAGAAACTCTGCATCAATAACGGTATCTGCCACATTAATGGTCCAGCTAAGCAGTTGAAATGCTGGTAATAAAAATCCCAGTCCAAGAATAAACAGGCAAAACAGTAACGCCAGGAATGCCCGGCCACCGGTCAGTTGGAATCGACGCAGATCCTGATGACGACGACTGGTGTGGTGATAGCGGGCTTTACGACGGGAATAACGTTCGATAAGAATTAAGGCAAAGACAAAAACCATCAGTCCAGCGGCGAGTTGTGCAGCTGCTGCCGCACTACCCATACCAAACCAGGTTCTGAAGATGCCGGTGGTAAAGGTGCTGACGCCAAAAAATTGAACGGTCCCGTAATCGGCTAAGGTTTCCATCAACGCTAATGATAAACCGGCAATGATTGCAGGACGAGCCAGCGGAAGCGCTACCTTCCAGAATGTTTTCCATGGCCCATTACCTAACGTCCGGCTGACATCAAGCACGCAGATTGATTGATTGAGAAATGCCGCGCGGCTAAGCAAATAGACATAGGGATAAAGCACCAGAGTCAGCATGGCAACCGCGCCATTAAGCGAGCGGATCTGTGGGAACCAGTAATCTCCGTATTGCCAGCCAAACCATTCACGCAAGCTGGTTTGTAACGGCCCGGCAAAGTCCAGCATGCCGGTATAGGTATAGGCAATGATATACGCAGGCATTGCCATCGGCAGCAACAAAGCCCACTCGAAAACACTGCGACCGGGAAATTGACACATTGTGGTGAGCCAGGCAGCTGTCACGCCAATAAGCAGAGTACCAATAGCCACCCCAAACATTAACAGCAGGGAATTGCGGATATAGTCAGGAAGTACAGTACTGCTTAAATGCTGCCAGATATCCCCACTGGGAACAAAAACATGCGCCAAAACCACTGCCACAGGCATTGACAGGGCCACTGCCAGTACAAAAATGAATGCAGGGTAGGGGCGAAATTGAATTATGAAGGACATGAAATTGTAAAGTTGGCAGTTGATTGGGCAAAACTGCCAACTTTACGCATGCAAATGCTTATTGCCAACCCGCACGGTCCATCAGCCGCAACGCATCGGCGTTAAATTCACCTAATTTATCCATATCCAGGGAGTCGGCACGGAAGTCTCCCCATTGTTCAAGCACTTCGCCTTTTTCAATATCGTCTCGAACTGGATATTCACCATTGGTTTCTGCATACCATTGCTGAGCAGTATCGCTGGTTAGAAACTCCAGCAGCTCAATCGCATTGTCGCGATGTTTGGCATCTTTGATAATGCCCGCTCCGGATACATTAATATGCACACCACGGTCATCCTGATTTGGCCAGAAAACCGCTAACTTTTCTGCTGCTGCTTTTTCATCAGCATCGTTGCTGGTCAACATACCTGCCAGATAATAGGTATTGGCAATAACGATATCGCACTGACCTGCTGCAGCGGCACTAATCTGATCCCGATCGCCACCTTGTGGCGAACGAGCGAAATTGGCAACCAGTCCTTTTGCCCATTCTTCAGTTGCCGCTTCACCATTGGCCACAATCATTGATGCAACCATTGACTGGTTATAGATATTGCTTGATGAACGAACACAGATTCGGTTGTTCCAGCGTGGCTCAACCAGAGCTTCATAGGTTGAAAGTTCTGCAGGATCGACGCGATCTTTGACATACATAATCGGGCGTGCACGCAGCGACAAACCAAACCAGTAACCTTCCGGATGACGGTAAGAGGAGGGGATTCGTTGCTGCAAAATTTCAGAGTCAACGGGTTGTAACAGGTCTTCTTCCATAGCGCGGTGTAAACGTCCCGCGTCTGTGGTTAACAGCATATCGGCGGGAGTATTGCGACCTTCATTCTGCAGACGTTGTAATAGTTCATCTGCGTTTCCGGTGACCAGATTGACTTTTATTCCGGTTTCTTCAGTAAATTCATCCAGTAAAGGTTTGATCAGCGACTCAATTCGGGCTGAATACAGATTGACTTCTTTTATCTCGTTTTCAGACTCGTTGCTACATCCTGAGACTAACAACATACTCAAACCCAAAAAAACACTCAGAAAAATACCTGATTTGCGCATAGAACACTCCATGGTTGATGACATTAACAATGATAATGAGATTTATTTTTGTTTGGAATAGGGGGATTTAAAGTTTTCATAGATTATTAGCAGGAATAATCCGAATATGACGGTAGTTAGCTCGCGCAGAGCCTGCTTTTAGCTTTGCAAAAAACTGGCACAAAAAAGCGTAAACCAGTATTGTTTTCACAAAAGAAACACAAGTTTCAAAACTGAATCTGCGCAATCTGCAAGGTATCAAAATGTCTGGAAGTTTATTTATTGTGGCGGCACCCTCCGGTGCAGGGAAAACCAGTCTGGTTCGNGCANTGGTCAAACAGGANCCGCATGTTCGNTTATCGGTATCNCATACNACCCGNGCTGCNAGAGCGGGAGANGCTGACGGCGAAGATTACTTTTTTGTCAGTCAGGATATCTTCAGCAAGATGCGTGANGCAGGAGATTTNCTTGAATCCGCAACAGTNTTTGATAACAGTTATGGTACTTCAGCTGCAGCAGTGCATCACCAGTTACATGCCGGAAATGATGTGATTCTGGANATTGACTGGCAGGGNGCTCAGCAGGTCAGAAAAAACTTTCCNGACAGCAGNAGTATTTTTATTTTGCCGCCATCNAAACAGGCNCTTGAGCAGCGNTTGAGAGGCCGCGGACAGGATGATGAAGCAACGATTTCGCGCAGAATGCGNGANGCAGAGAGTGAAATGTCACATTACGTTGAATTTGATTATCTGATTGTGAATGATGACTTTGATCATGCGCTCGCCAGCCTGACTGCGATTGTNGTCGCCAGTCGGCACAAACTGGCTGTNCAACAGTCAAATTACAGNACCTTGTTAGCGGACTTACTGGCTTAAGCTGCGTATCTCTCGTAAAATTACNNNTTTTAACCACAGGACAAATTAACATGGCACGTACTACNGTTGAAGATTGCCTCGAAAATGTAGATAACCGTTTTCAATTAGTGCTGGTTGCGGCAAAACGCGCTCGNCAGATTGCCATGGGTGATGATGCAATGGTGCCGGTCGATAACGANAANCCNACTGTTCTGGCACTGCGTGAAATTGCCGCAGGTNTGGTTGANCGCACNATTCTNACNAAAACCTCAGCTCGTCANCATGCCGAAGAAAGCATNGTCAGCGATGAAGAGCTGCAAAGCGAAATCTAATTTACCGTGAGTGCAAAACCATCTGTTGCGTCTGAACTNGACTTCATNCAGGAGTCCGAGCCCAAACTCACGATAGATGATCTGTGTTTTGCCACNTCAAATTATTTAGAAAANAATCAGGTCGAGTCGATTCGGCGAGCTTATCANTTTGCNGAGCAATGCCATGAAGGGCAGACCCGACGCAGTGGTGAGCGCTATATCACNCANCCGNTAGCGGTAGCNCATGTACTGGCGATGATGCATATGGATTATGAATGCATCATGGCCGGTTTGCTGCACGACGTTATCGAAGACACGGAAATGTCCAAACGTGACGTNATNGCCGAATTTGGTGAACCCGTTGCCGAGCTGGTAGAAGGTGTNACCAAGNTGGCGCAGGCGGCATTTGAAACCAGACAACACGCCCAGGCTGAAAATCTGCGAAAAATGTTGCTGGCAATGTCCCGTGATATACGGGTTATTATCGTCAAGCTTGCTGACCGTCTGCACAATATGCGTACTCTGGGCCANCTGAGACCGGAAAAACGCCGCCGCATTGCCCATGAAACCCTCGAAATATATGCTCCTATCGCCCAGCGTCTGGGAATGAATCTGATGCGTTGTGAACTGGAAGACCTCGGCTTTCACGTTCTATACCCTATTCGTTATCGTGTATTAGGGGACGCCGTGCGAAAAGCGCGGGGAAATCGCAAGGAAATCGTCAGCCAAATCACTGCTTCCATACTCAATAGAATGGAACAGGAAGGCCTCAGTGCCGATATTCAGGGCCGCGAGAAAAATCTCTACAGCATTTACAAAAAAATGGTCAGCAAACAGCTGTCTTTTTCTGAAGTCATGGATGTTTATGCCTTCCGGATTATTGTCGATGATGTGGATGCCTGCTATCGAATGCTGGGCGTGGTACATAACCTTTACAAGCCAGTGCAGGGCAAATTCAAAGACTATATTGCGATCCCTAAAGCGAATGGTTATCAATCATTGCATACCGTGTTGTTTGGCCCTTACGGCGTACCGATAGAAGTCCAGATCCGTTCTCGCGATATGGATCAATTGGCTGAAGCGGGTGTGGCCGCTCATTGGCTCTATAAAACCGGTGAAGTTGCTGGCAATACGCTGGCGCATCGTAAAGCCAGACAATGGTTGCATGGTATTCTGGAAATGCAGAAAAGCTCCGGTGACTCAATGGAGTTTCTGGAAAATCTGCGTATCGATTTATTCCCGGACGAGATTTATGTATCAACACCGAAAGGCGAGATCCTCACCTTACCGAGAGGCTCCTCGGCAGTGGATTTTGCCTATGCAGTTCACTCCGATGTTGGTAACAGTTGTGTAGCAGCAAGAGTTGGCCGCCATCTGGTGCCATTGAGTTCACCACTGGAAACCGGACAATCAGTCGAGATCATTACATCGCCGACCTCGCATCCCAATCCGGCGTGGCTCAATTTTGTAGTGACGCCAAAAGCGCGGACCAATATTCGTAACTACCTCAAGCATCTGCAAGGCGAGGAGGCGATTCAGCTTGGATTGCGACTGCTGAACAAACATCTGACAGCATTTTCAACTGCATTGGAAAACATCCCCACCAAGCGAATCACTGCACTTTTGAAAGAGTATGAGCTGGAAAACTTTGATGAATTATTGAGTGATCTGGGACTGGGTAATATATCTGCCTTACTGGTCGCACAAAAATTGTTACAGGAAGAAACCCCCAATAAAGAGCCACAGGCACTGCTGATTGCGGGCACTGAAGGCATGGTGGTTAATTTTGCCCGCTGCTGTCATCCGATTCCGGGAGATCCAATTCACGGATTTGTCAGTGCCGGACGCGGTATCATTATTCATCAGCGCAGCTGTAAAAATACCACCCATTTACGTGAGCAAAATGAAAAGTGGCTGGATGTAGCCTGGGCGAAAGAGATCAATCGTGATTTCCCTGTAGATTTGATGATGCATCTGCGTAATCAACGTGGTGCACTGGCGAC
>JGI24662J20072_1000364_pt1 | contig 10890 bp, 10 predicted proteins | sample MalvirmetaMSP146_FD_20072 | JGI IMG/M metagenome (IMG submission 20072) | reverse complement strand
ACACGAGACCTGATAGATAAATTGTCCAAACGCTCCAGCCTCCCCCATAGTTTTATCAGTGGCTCAGCATTAGGCTGGTATGGAAACCAAGACGATACGATTGTTACCGAAAGTAGTAGTTTCAAACCAGAGTTCAGTCATGAATTATGCGAACAATGGGAACAAGCCGCTTTGTCTGCAGAATCTCTTGGAATCCGGGTCGCTATCGTTCGCACTGGATTAGTAGTGGCACCAAATGGTGGTTTTCTGAGCAAAATGACGCTGCCCTTCAAAATGGGATTGGGTGGACCAATAAGTGACGGCCAGCAATATATGCCATGGATTCATCTCGATGATATCTGTCGGTTATTTTTATTTCTGGCTGAAAATCGTTCGCTTACAGGTGTTTATAATGGCGCAGCTCCTCGACCTGTTACCAATCAGCAATTCAGCAAAGCACTTGCCCAAGCGCTAAACCGTCCGGCTTTCTTTCGAGTGCCGTCCTGTGTTTTGAAAGCATCTATGGGAGAAATGGCTGATTTATTACTGGGCGGGCAACGTGCAATCCCGGAAAAAGCTCAAGCTGCCGGCTTTGAATTTCTCTATACTGATATCCAGAGTGCGCTTAACGACGTACTTAAATCTTCTGACTCAAAATAATAATTATTATGACGCAACGTGCCGTTTTATTAGTAAATCTAGGTTCACCGGATCAGCCTGATACACCCTCCGTAAGGCGCTACTTAAATCAGTTTCTGATGGACCCCTATGTTATTCAACTACCCTGGTTGCTAAGGCGCTTTATTGTCAGTGCCTTTGTTCTGCCTAGCCGCCCAAAAGCCTCTGCTGAAGCTTATCGTAGTGTATGGACCGATACCGGCTCACCGTTGATTGTATTATCTGAAAAATTACATAAAGCTGTTCAACAGCAGGTTGATATGCCGGTAGAGCTGGCTATGCGATATGGAAACCCCAGTATTGAAGCGGGTTTGCTAAAGCTTGCCAGGATTGATGGCGTTAAAGAGATTTTCTTCGTTCCTTTGTATCCGCATTTTGCTGATAGCACCGTAACCACCTGTATTGAAATGGCCAAACAGGTCATCGCCAAGCATAAACTGGATATTGTCTTAACGATCAAACCACCTTTCTATCAGGAAGAAGGTTATATCAATGCATTGGTTGAGCAAACCCGTCCTTATTTGATGGAAGAACATGACCATTTGCTCTTCAGCTATCATGGTTTACCAGAATCGCACATTTTGAAACGTGACCCTAGTGGCCAACATTGTCTGCAACAGGCTGATTGTTGCAGTAAGCCACATGTGGCTCATGCCACTTGTTACCGACATCAGGTTATGACGACCACAGCTGCTTTTGCCGAAAAAGCCCAACTCAATCCGGACAATTACTCAGTCGCTTTTCAGTCCCGACTGGGCCGAGCCAAATGGCTGGGGCCTAACACTGAAGATCGTTTGATTGAACTGGCACAAAACGGCACAAAAAACGTGCTGGTCATGTGTCCTGCATTTGTGACGGACTGCCTGGAAACGCTTGAAGAAATTGCGATTAGAGCTGAGGAAGTGTTTATCGAGGCAGGTGGTCGTTCATTAAAATTGATACCATGCCTTAACGATGATCCAGTATGGGTTGATCTGTTAGCCCAGTGGTGTGAAACGCCTTAGGGCTTATTAATTTTTCATATCCACCTAGGATCAGACACGTCCAATTAGTGGTTGACGAACAACTGCACTGGTATATTCACCACCCGGACCATAAGCACTCGACTCTGGATCACGTCCTCGAAGAACGGAGATAGCGCGCTGCAGATACTGACGGTTAATACTGACGATGCCGCCATTTACCTGATTTTTTTGCTGGCAGACTTTGGCAACTGCTTTTAGATTTTTTATCAACAGCGTTAACGCCAATGCGTCATCTTCCGTTTGATTATCAATGAACGCTTCAAGGCCTTGTTTACCGGTAGGGAAGCCTGTAGAAATTAATACCGCATCACGTTGACGGCTAAACTGTTCGAGCTTCATGATTAACGGCTGTTTTTTATTGTTGATATCGGTAATGGTCACGATATCCGATAGAGCAAGGGCTTGACGCTCCGCGACTAGTAACTCGGCTAACTGTTTGGCAATATTGAGTTCAGACTGTAAAACGCTGTGCAATTGTTGTCCGGGTGACATAGCCATGGGAGGGTTCCTTTTTTATAGGTTACCCTCAAAATCAATCATGTTCCGTGCCAACTTTTGACTATCAACCTGATAGCTTCCATCTTCAATAGCCGCACGTAAAGCAGCCACTTTTTGTTCATCCACCACAGGCAAAGCGGCAATTTCCTGTTGCAGAGATTGCAGTTGTGTTGCCGTGGTTGTCAAACTGATCTTGTCTGTTGAGCTATTACCACTCGATTTGACCTGATTTGATACGTTTTCTGTACGTTTATCTTCAACATTGACGTTTCGCGTCGAGTTGATTCCACCACCCTGTGTTGGTGGTTTTATATTATTAATATCCGACATAAAAATGTCTCCATATTGGTTCTATAATGTTTATCGGATCGAATTGAAAAAACTTTAATATAATGTGATTCGATCCAGAGTTTTCTTCACATTGTAACGCGTACCACCCCTGGACCATCTACTACACCTTCGACCACTCTCTCTGAGGAGAGGTTTTTCACACGAACGCGATCCCCCAGGCTGGCATCAGACATCGCTGTGCCCTGCATTCTGACTTCCATTGTTCCTGCACTAGCCACCAGAACAATTGACTCACCTCTTTTTACGATATTCAGCGGCCGCAAATGATTTTTCTGAATAACGGTGCCCAAGCCCAGTGAATATTTCGCTTGCTGTCCCACCACAGCGGCAATATTTGCCATATAGCCTTGCCGAAGCTTGCCAATATCATGCTGTTCAATCCGCAAATCCTGTTCTGTTAAAACATGGTTCGCTGAAACGGGCCGGGCAATCACCACCATGGGTCGCATTACTTTGATTTGCAAGGGGATATAAACTGTCCAGGCCACAGGCTCCTGACAACGCACACCCACGGTCACATTACCGGCAGTTGCAATATTGCGATTACTGAATGCCTCCAGCCCTTTTTCACAATGCTGCAAGCGTAACCGTTTATCTAATGGTGTCACACTAACCTGGGGATTGTTAAATCGTGTCTGCGCCTGGGCTAAAGTATAAGTGAATGCGGTGTGCTCCACATCAGCCAAAGATTGTAAATTGTCAGCCTGGGCAGTAAGTGTCAACAAATTGACACTTAACACTAAACATACACTACATAATAATTTATACATCAAAATCCTCCGGCAATATGCACGGCAAATGAACTCACTTTGATGACCTGCAAATTTCATTCCGATAATTACGGTTCAGAAATGAACGTTACTGCCGTTATACTCTTGCAGTAATCAGGAGAAATTTATGGCAAGCATGATCGATGGTATTGACCAACGCACTCAACTAGCCGGTCAGAACCGGTTAGAGCTCTTATTGTTCAAGCTGGGAGGCACCCAGCGTTACGGTATAAATGTATTTAAGGTCCGCGAGGCTATTGCTTGTCCTCCGTTAACGCAAATGCCACATTCACACCCAGTCGTTCGGGGTGCCGCGCGCATCCGTGATAAAACCATCAGTATCTTTGATTTATCTCAGGGTATAGGCAAAAGGCCCGTCGTGAATCCTCATGAGCATTTTGTCATTATCACTGAATATAATCGCAACGTGCAGGGCTTTCTTGTCAGTGAGGTGGATCGCATCGTCAACGTCAGTTGGAAAGATATCTTGCCTCCTCCCAGTGCTTCAGGTTCATCGCATTACATGACTGCAGTCACCAAAATTGACAATGAACTGATCCAGATAATTGACGTGGAAAAAGTCATGTCAGAAGTATTGGGCATTGATGACACGGTTTCAGCTGATTTGGTGACTCGTTTTGCAGAAGCCAATGCTGACCATAAACATCACATTCTTGTGGCAGATGACTCCAGTGTTGCCCGCAATCAGATACGTCGCACCATGGAGCAGATTGGAGTCAGTTGTACCATCGTAAATGATGGCAAACAGGCATTGGATCAATTAAAAGCATGGGCGGCCGAGGGCATTGATGTCAGCAAGCATATCGCTATGTTGATTTCCGATATTGAAATGCCAGAAATGGATGGTTACACCCTTACAACGGCTATCCGCCAAGACCCAAATCTGAAAGATATTCGTATTTTGCTGCATACCTCAATGAGTGGCACCTTTAACAATGCTTTAGTTGAAAAGGTTGGCGCCGATAAATTTATTGCCAAATTCGCCCCCGATGATCTCGCAATCACCGTTCAAGCGTTACTGGAAGAATGGCGGGATAAGGATAAGGCAGCAGCAGAGTAAGGTTATACGCATATAAAAAAGCCCCGTTTAAGGGGCTTTTTTATGACTTCCAAAATAGCGGCTTACGGACCAAAACCACCGGCAGGCATTGGAATAACCTGATCCTTTTCGGTCACCATATCGGCCTTGGCACGCATCAGGTTGTTGCCAACAAACCCACCCAAGCGATAAACCCAGGGTTCAACTTTGTCATTAATTTCTGCAACTTCCTGCTGTACTTGCTCAGGCGTTTTTAACACATCAAGGCTGGCTATGGCTTCCGGTACTTCAGGCACAGCATCCGGGGCATATTCAGCTTTGAACGTGGAAAAGTAAAAACCATCATTAAACGATGTCTGAGCAATCACCTTTAAGCCATCATAAGTAAGAAATTCTGCTCTAACAATCTCAGCATCACCACGGGAAAAGTCATCAACTGGCTGAACATCTTCCAGACGCATTTGGAATAATGACCCGGCAATATCATAGCCAAGCTGTTCATAACGAAATACGGTATCTTCACGATCTTCCGGCGTGCCAAATTTATCTTTCTGACCTAAGTTCACTAAGGTTGCAGTATCGCCATTTGGCTGAATGATATCTACTCTGGCAACCCGTTCACGTGCAATGTCCATAATCAGCGCATCAATCCAGTTGAGCATCATCGGACTGAACTGAAAGTACCCCTCAACCAGATAACTGCGCTCCTCATTAACTCGGCGCAGATAGAACTGTTGTGGACCAGAGGTGTTCGCACTTAAATCGCGTGCTTCCCCTAGAACCAGACCGGCCACTTCCAGCTGGTCTTTGAATAATTTAATGACAAATGAACTGCCACCATCTTCTGCACCTTCCACGCCCAATACTGGATACAGCTCAGGATCATCCGTTTTCAGCTCAAGAATTCGGGCATCGGCCAAATCAACCAGCATCCTTCTAACCAAATCTTCATCGGCTGGATAGTTATGATAATCCGCAATGAACCATTGCTTATCATCACGGCTCAGGCTGAATTCATCCTGCTCACTTTTAAATGTGATTTTATCCACATCACTTAGCTGTTCAAATAATTCAGGAAACAGTAATGAAAAGTCATCACTGGTATCTTCGGCTTTATATATGGTGATTAACATCCACACCACCATCACCGCAGTGAGGATGGCGAGGATTGAAAGACTATTAAGTTTTTTCAGCATCTGTAGAACCTGTCTGTTCAGTTTGATACAAGCGTCATTTAACGCATGCAGAATTTACGATTGGAAACGGCCTCGAGTACGCTTACGCACTCTTAACCAGCCGGTAATCAGTGCCAGTATGGCCACCACAATCGGAATCAATCCGATATTGATGAACTTGACCAACGTTTCCAACTGATCGATATCTTTACGCAGGTTACCTTTTACCGCCCGCAATTCTAATTCGGTACGATCGGCAATCGCCCTGAATTCAGCAATTTCTTTCTGTTGCTCTGGCGTCATGATTTCGGCACCAGAACCATTCCGCTCCACCTGCATGCGAGCGATACGCTGACGGGTTTGCTGTAATTTGTTTTCCAGTTCGCGTTCTTTCGCCCGGTAGAGTCTCTCAGCTTCACGTTGTAAAGCTTCGACACGGACAAATGGACGAGTGAAACCAGTACGGGAACGTACACTGATCAGTCCCTCAGCGCCGGTTAACTCTTCGATAGCGTTATGTACAAAGTCGATGTTATTGGAGGTATTAAAGGCTAAATCCTCACCATAGAAATCCTGCATAATGACCCAGAAACGATCATCCAGCATATCCACATCAGCAATTGCAATCACATCAATACCATTTTGGGATTCATTCACATGATCAGGCATTTTCACCATCTTGCCACCATCGGCTTTGACACCATCAGGAAACGCCGAACGCGATTTGCCTTGAATACGAACTGCTAACGGATAGCTGATTGTTCCTTGCTGGTACTTAGTTAATAAAGCCACTGGATCATTACGGAACTGCACCACCCTTTTATCCACCAGCATAGCCTCATCACTGGAACTCAATAGAGGGGTTACTTCAGTAGTCTTGTCATCCAGAATTTTAAAATGACCTGCAGTTGCCACATTGAGCTTACGTAACTTTGAAGTTATACGCTGCTCAGAATTCATGTTTTCCTGGGTCAAAGCATTCCACAAGACATATTCAATCGGCTGATTATTACTTTGTGCCCCAAAATCCACTTCTCGAGCTGTTTTTCTATCCGCAACCACATCAGAAGCATCACGTTCAACGCCCCAAGTAGTCAGCAACTCAGGCATATTTGAGCTACGGTTTGCGACCATTGCTGCCATCGGGTTATCAGGATCTTTCTCCGGTACATCAACTTCAGCATATGGATCCACAAAGGTAATTAATTTTCCACCCTGCAACACATATTGGTCTATGGCATATAAGGTTTGTTCAGGTAATTCCTTGGGATGCACAACCATTAGCAAATCAACTGATGATGGAATACGACGAATGTCCTCCGGTAAGACCGAAACATTAAACATCTCACGCAATTTACCCATTACCGCCCAGGGTTTAGCACCACCTTCGGTATCCAGCTGTCCTTTAAGGGGATCGTAATCTTCCCCATCAATTGGCAATGAACTCATTACTGCCACATTTTTACGCTCTACGTCAGATAGTTGATAAACCATTCTGGTCAGATCGTATTCCAAAACATCTTCCATTTCCGGTTGAAAGAAACGGATACGTTCCAGACCATCCAGAATATTGGTACCGGCTACACCGAAAAATAGTGGATCCGGCTCACCTTCGATGGGAATCGATTGCAGACCATATTGCTTTGCTCGCTGCTCATGATCGGTGAAAGGTTTTGGATTAATAATTTTGACCTGAATCATGCCGTCTGAGGCGCGTTGATATTCCATCAACAGCTCCTGAACGCGTTGAGCATAGGCTTTCAATGATGGCAAAGCCTGAGCTACCTGCTCGGAATAGTAGAACCTTAACGTTATAGGCTGCTGTAACGAAGACAGAATGTTCAGCGTACCTTCCGATAAGGTATACAGTTTGTCTTCAGTCAAATCGACCCGAGCAGATTTAAAATTGCCATTTACCACAATAATAAAGGCAATAAAAAGAATAACGGCCAGAATCAAACCGGTTTTGGATAATAATTGTTTATTCATTGCTGACTGGTGCTCCTAATCGGCTTTACGTGCATTCACTATCAGGGCGTTGGCAAACAACCAGATAGTGATAAGCGCTGCGAAATACAATATGTCACGTAAATCAATTACCCCTTTGGAAATCGCATCAAAGTGGGTCAGAAAACTGAATGAACTGATCGCATCAACTAGAGGTTGAGGAGCCCAGCTACTAAAGAAATCCAACACAATGCCATAGCCCGCCAGCACAAATATCAGGCTGACAATCAAGCTAAGCACAAACGCAATAACCTGATTTTTAGTGGAGGCTGAAACACAGGAACCAATGGCCAGAAAACCNCCCGCCATCAGGAAGCTGCCGATAAAACCGGTAAAAATCACGCCGTTATCTGGATTACCCAGATAATTCACCGTGATCCAAAGCGGGAAATTGAGAATTAATGCCAGACCGGTAAACGCCCAGGCAGCAAAGAATTTGCCCAGAACAGCCTCAAATACCGACACCGGCAAGGTCATTAACAGCTCAATCGATCCACTTTTACGTTCTTCGGCCCATAAACGCATCGAAATTGCCGGGATCAACAAAATGTATAACCAGGGATGTAAGGAGAAGAAGGGATATAAATCGGCTTCGCCACGAGCAAAGAAATTGCCCACATAAAACGTCGAAAAACCTGCCAGCAACAAAAATATTATAATGAAAACATAGGCAACCGGGGTGGCGAAGTAACCACCGAATTCACGTTTCATGATGAACCAGATATTCAGCACATTCATCATTTAACTCCTGCAGTTCTAGGCAAAGTAATACTGCGGAAAACCTCATCAAGGCGACCGCTCTCAGCATAAAGCGAAGCAATTTCCCAACCCTGTTCACGAATTTTTTCTGACAGGGCGATAGTGATATGAGCGCTGTCTTTTGGGAACACCCGGATACCGTTACCCGCCATCAATAATTCAGTTTCCGCAACAAAATCCAATTCGGCGACATACTGCAACAGTTTGGTGTTATCAATTTCGTTGACCGACAGTACGACCGCATTGTGGTAGCGTGATTTTTGCTCCAATTCGGCAGGCGTTCCATCAAACACAACTTTACCGCTGGCGATCACCACATTACGTGTACACAAAGCATTTACTTCTTCCAGAATATGCGTTGAGATAATAATGGCTTTATCTTCTGCCATTTCATTGATCAGCGTCCGTACTTCATGCTTTTGATTCGGATCTAAACCGTCAGTCGGTTCATCCATAATCAATACGGGTGGGTTATGCAGAATCGCCTGTGCCAGCCCAACCCGACGTTTGTAACCTTTAGACAAGGTTTCAATCGGTTGATACATCACATTCAGGACTCGAGCACGTTCTGCAGCGGAAGCTACTGCACGTTTTTTAGCCGCTCCGGACAATCCACGAATATCAGCAATAAACTTGAGGAAGCTGTCCGGCGTCATATCAGCATAAGCTGGCGCACCTTCAGGTAAATATCCCAGATTCGCTTTTACCGAAATCGGATCCGTTAAAACATCATAACCACAGACTCTGACTGTACCGCGAGTGGGCGCCAGAAAGCCGGTTATCATCTTCATTGTGGTGGATTTACCTGCGCCGTTCGGGCCCAGAAATCCAAGAACTTCGCCTTTACTGACTGAGAATGTCACACCATCCACAGCCCGTATCTCGCCAAAATGCTTGGCCAGATCTTCTATCTCAACTCTGAGTGTCATACTTAAAGCGTCCCCCGCTTCATCAAAAGCATCTTCAAACCGGCCATTATTCAGCTCAATCAGGCCATACGTCAAGCTTAATACCGTAAACTTTTCAGGAAATTATCCCGCACAATAACGGGAAAGCTCTCCCGGCAGGACTTAGGGTCTGTTTATCTTTCAAAAATAGTGACAGCTTTGAAAAATAAACAGACCCTAAACATTTTTTTGCTGTCAAAAATACGCTATGGTGAAATCTGACAATTAATCTTTCTGGATGTTTTATGCCCGCAAACTCTTTTTTTCAGCGCAGTCGTCAGTTATGGTGGAATTTTATTGATTCCTTCCGCGATCCTGACAGCCGTCGGCAGATATCCAAAGCGCTAATGATAGCGATCGCCGTCATTCTGGTTTTTTTTATCGTCATCATGTTGTGGTGGAGTAATCCACCCAGTGCCTTTGATCCTGAGGTAAACGCTCGCGAAATCGCCAGCGAAAAACAACACGATATGGTCACTGGTTACACATCTACCGCCACCTTGATCACTATTGCCAATACCTTGCTTGATAAGCCGGGTGGTTATTTGACCAACGACGTAATGCCCCCATCCGTGTGGATGGATAATATGCCCAATTGGGAGTTCGGTGTGCTGGTGCAGATTCGTGACTACTCACGATCGCTACGTAACGATATTAGTCGCTCACAATCGCAATCTGCAGAAGATAAAGACCTGATCATTGCCGAACCGCAATTTAATTTCAATTCGGATTCATGGCTGTTTCCTCCCACAGAAAGTGAGTATCGAGACGGCATCAAGGCATTGGAAAGCTATCTGGCCCGTCTGGCGGATCCGCAGCGGGACGAAGCACAGTTTTATGCACGTGCCGATAATCTGGCCGCGTGGCTGGGTATGGCTGAAAAACGCCTGGGTAGTCTCTCACAACGGCTCAGCGCCAGTGTAGGACAAGTTCAGATTAATACCGCATTGGCAGGTGATCCTGAGGCCCATCAATCAACCTTGACTTCACCTGAACGAGTCACCAAAACACCCTGGTTGGAAATAGATGATGTATTTTATGAAGCCCGCGGTTCAATCTGGGCAATGATTCATCTGCTTAAAGCGGCAGAACATGATTTTGCCGATGTCTTGCAAAAGAAAAACGCGCTAATCAGTCTGCGCCAAATCATTCGTGAACTCGAAGCCACTCAGGCTACTGTCTGGAGCCCGATCATTCTTAATGGTAATGGTTTTGGCCTGTTTGCCAATCATTCATTGGTTATGGCGTCGTATGTTTCCAGAGCCAATGCCGCAATGATTGATCTACGGCGATTACTTGAACAAGGTTAACCAGTAACTGTGGGGGCTCTTGCAAACAGGTTCCCATGGCACGGTATTCTGAAAACTCAATAGAGGTGTGTTGCAGATAGCGGAAAAAAAGCGCTTTGACAGGCAAAAGCCGCTTAACTCATTGCCTTTATTCACTATAGTCTTATTTAACTGCAGTTCTGCCATGGGCCTGCCCTTACCCCGGATAGGATTCATTAAACGATGATGAACGCTCTGCCAAAAGGGTTAATGTGGCCAGACGTTATGATTCAAAATCAGGAAGCTGGCAAAGAGGCTCATCAAAATCGACAACCTGACAATATGTCCACAATCCATAGACTAATAAATAAAA
>JGI24662J20072_1000363_pt1 | contig 10894 bp, 7 predicted proteins | sample MalvirmetaMSP146_FD_20072 | JGI IMG/M metagenome (IMG submission 20072) | reverse complement strand
GGAGAAACCCAGCAATACTACTTTGACCACCAGTCCGATATTGCTGCCGAACTGGTCAATTCATGGGGGCTGGGCCCCATGGCGGTTGACGCTATGCGCTATCAGCAGGCCATGCCAACGGAAATACAGGATGCCGGGCACCTGGTCAAACTGATCAGTCTGGCAACGCGCCTGGCACTCTCGGACGCGGCGGGCATTGCGGCGGCGGGGACCATTTTTGGGCTCAATGAAGAGCTCACGCGAGAGATCAACCGCAGGATCGACCAGGAAGTGAGCGGCGTGGCCGAGTCACTGGGCATTCCGCTATCGGAAGACTACGACGCCCACCATTCCAACCACAAACTCAAACAGACCATACTGAAACAGGCCATGGCCAGCCAGGCGTTGGAACTGTCGCCGATTCGCGGCAGTGCCCAGGAGAGTCTGGCCGCAACCGTCACCAGCCTGACACTGATCACCGGCCTGCCGGCACTGTATTTTGGCCAGGCCGGAGACGGGCTGACACTGCTATCCGCCAGCAACGGCGATACTCCTGACCTTACAGTTGCCAGCGGGCCGGCCACCAGCGTGTTGACCGAGGCCTACAGCAGCGGCACCGCCCTGTGTCTTGGTGACCGCACAACGACTGTGCTGGACCGCCAGCTGCTTTCTCTCTTGAAAACCCCTTCTCTGGTGGCTATTCCCGTTCGGGGGGAAGATCAATGTGCTGGCGTCTTTGTCGTCGGTACCGACCATGACAGTTCCGGTCAGACAGAAGAAATCGGTCGCCTGTTCAGCGCCAAACTGTCTGACGCCGTCACTGCCACGCTAGCCAATAGTGGTACCCAGGACAGTATGGAGTCGGAACTGGCCCGACAGGCCATTCGTCGCCAGGTCCATGAGGTGAGCAACCCGCTGACCATCATCCGGCAATATATCTATCAGCTACGGAACCGGCTGGATGATGACGAAGTACAGGAAGAGCTGGACGTCATACGTGACGAACTCGATCGCGCGGGGGATCTCCTGTTGCAGATCAGCCGGGGTCCGGGCCATGATGCAGCAAACCCGACCGGCGTCTGCAATCTTAATGACGAACTGAGAATTCTGCGGGACTTGCTGGAAGACAGCCTGTTCAGCGGCGACGACATGGCGCTGGAGCTTGACCTGTGCGCGGACCCCACCGATGTTACCGTGCCCGGTGCGGTCATCCGGCAGGTGGTTATCAACCTGGTCCGTAATGCGGCAGAATGCCTTGTTGACGGTGGCGAAGTGGCTATTCACACACAGGCACCAGTCTGGCAGAGCGGAAAAACCTGGGTGGAACTGGAAGTGGCGGACACCGGTAATGGAATTCCCGACGAGGTCCGAAAACACTTGTTTTCACCGGTTCAATCCACCAAGGGCAAGGGCCATAGCGGCCTGGGTCTGAGCGTGGTCAAACAGTTGATTGATGACATGGAGGGCATCATTAGTTGCCGCACGGGGCGCGGAGGGACAGCATTCCGAATTCTGTTTCCCGCGGCGGCAAATAAAAAAAACGATGAAAAATGACGAAGAAACGACGGGCTACTGACATGAAACCTGCGAGCACCGAGTGGACTTACGGCGACGACGGAAAGGCGCACATCCTGGTCGTCGACGATGATCCGAGACTGCTTTCCGGCCTTGCTTCACTGCTCAGAAGCAAGGGGTACGAGGTCACCGAAGCGGAAGGTGGGCGTATGGCCTTTCGCATCCTTGAGACCGAATCGTTCGACCTGGCAATGCTGGATCTTCGCATGCCCGATGTGGACGGATTCGGCGTGATGGAGCGCCTGTCGTCGGAACAACCAGAATGTGGCGTGATTGTCGTGAGCGGTGAAAGCTCATTCAGCTCCGTCAGCCGCGCCCTGCGCAGGGGAGCACTGGACTATATCCGCAAACCGTTCGACCCGGAAGAACTGCTGGCAACGGTCGACGGCGTGCTCGGCAAGCGTTCTCTGCTTCGCGCCCACGAGCACATACGAATGCGCCTGGAAAAGTCCGAGGAACTGCATCGCTACATCGTCAACAGCTCACCCGATATCGTTTTCATGCTCGATGGCGACGGGCATTTCTGTTTTGTGAACAGCAAGATTGAGAGCCTGCTTGGCTACCANCCCGCTGAGCTGTGCGGGCGTCACTTTCGCCACATCCTGGATGACCGGGACATCGCCCGGGGAACCTATGCNCTGAAAGGCCCGAATATCAGCGCCGACAATCCCCGGACACTGGAAGTTCGNCTCAAGACCCGAGGCAGCCGCAAAGCCACCCGACACTTTGAAATTACCGCGTTTCCGATTGACCCGGAAACCTGGCCCCACACCAATCACGACGACGGCAAGTACGATGGCCGCGAGGCACGCTACTACGGCACTGCCCGCGATGTGACCGAGCGTAAGGAAGCGGAAGCCTTTATCAACTTCCAGGCCTACCACGACTTGCTGACCCGACTGCCAAACCGCGCCCTGTTCAAGGACCGGCTCGACCTGGCCATCACCCACGCGCGCCGCAGTGAGCAGAAGCTGGCCGTGATGTTCCTGGACCTTGACCGCTTCAAGGTCATCAACGACACGCTGGGACATGCCATGGGCGATCGTCTGTTGCAGGCTGTCACACAGCGACTGGAACGGTGTCTGCGCAAAGGGGACACCCTGTCACGCTTCGGTGGCGATGAATTCACTCTGCTGTTGCCGTCGATCCACGGTTACGAGGACGCACGACAGATTTCAAAGAAGTTGATCAAGGCCCTGCGCGCGCCTTTCCAACTCGGCGAACACGAAGTTTTCGTGGGTGTGAGCATTGGCATTGCCACCTATCCGGAAGCCGGCGAATCCATGGATCAACTGATCCAGAACGCCGATATTGCCATGTATCACGTCAAAGCACGGGGCAAGGATGGCTATCGTTTCTACTCGGAAAGCATGAGCATTGACACTGCCAACCGCCTGAGCCTGGAAAGGGACCTGCGGATGGCGCTGGAGCGCGATGAGTTGCGGGTGTTCTATCAGCCGCAAGTCTGTTCCTCGAGCAATCGCGTGGTGGGTTTGGAAGCGCTGGTGCGCTGGCAACATCCGGAAAGGGGATTGCTCTACCCACGGGACTTCCTGCCGCTGGCGGAAGAAACCAAACTCATTGCCAAACTCAGTGAATGCGTACTCGACCAGGCCTGCCACGATGTCGGCCAGTGGATTCGAGAAGGACACAGCGACCTGCGACTGGCCGTAAACCTGTCCCCGGTCCAGGTGGAGCACCCAAGGTTTGTAGAGACCCTGATGGCTCAACTCCACGCCCACGGCTTCCCGCCCCAAAACCTGGAAATCGAGATCACTGAAAACGTGATCATGAACGATCTTGAGCAGATCAGTCAGAAACTCCGGGAATTAGCGTCATTGGGCGTCAGAATTGCCATTGATGATTTCGGCACCGGCTACTCCTCCCTGAANTACATTCACCGGCTGCCCATTCACACCCTGAAAGTGGATCAGTCCTTCGTCAAAGCCATTCGCAGAGGCGAAGATGGTGCCTGTATTGTAAACGCCATTGTCGCCATGGCCCATGGACTGAAACTTCAGATCGTGGCGGAGGGTGTGGAAACGGACGAACAGCTCACCTACCTCAAAAGCCTGGGATGCCACCAGGTTCAGGGATTCTTCTACGGCCCGGCGCGGCCTGCAGACGTCATCGGCAAAACCCTCGGACATACCCCGGCGCGCGCCGTCGCCTTCTAACCTCCCACATTATCGATACTCCATTGTCGGACAGTCAGATCTAAAATGTTGATCTGGTTTGCAAAGTGTTGCTGTTCGTTACGTTATGTATCTGGAAATGCGCGGTACTGCACATAATTCCCCCACCGGCTTCTCTAAGCTCAAATCCATCAGGCGCTTCCTTCAATTCACCTGACGGTGAATCAACAATCACAAGAAGAATGGAAGCATCCCCAGGATATGGACAGGCAGAAGTCACCATGCGCGATAAATACAAATACATTGGCCCGGTATACGATTTTCTGAGCAACCTCTACAGCGGCAAGAACATCCACCGCTGCAAGACCGCCATGCTCGATGTGGAAACCGTCAAGCCCGGCGCCCGCATCCTGTTTGCAGGCGTGGGCCATGGCCGTGACGCGATCCGTGCCGCAGAACTGGGCGCGGACGTGACCGTGGTGGACCTCTCCGAGACCATGCTGCGCAAGTTTGCCGAAGCCCAGGAAAAAGAGGCGCCGCACCTGACCATCCGCCGCATTCACAGCGACATCATGAAGGTCGATGAGTTCGAACAGTACGACATGGTGGTCGCCAACTTTTTCCTCAACGTGTTTGACGAAGACATGATGGTGCGGGTGCTGGAGCATCTGATCCGTCTGGGCAAGGCCGACGCCAGGGTGGTTGTGGGTGACTTCTGCTACCCCACCGGCAACATTGTGGCCCGCCTGTTCAAGAAGATGTACTGGTACATGGCCGTCTTCATCTTCTGGCTGTTCGCCAACAATGCCTTCCACAAGATTTACAACTACCCCGAACACATGCAGCGCCTTGGCCTGCACGTTACCGAGAAAAAGCATTTCAAGCTGCTGAACATGAACTGTTACTGGTCGATCCTGGGACGGAAACAGGTGTAGACACGAGGCCTCACGCCGGATTTACAACAATAAACGGGGGAGTTTCACAATGTCAGACCAGATCCTTTCACTCGATGGCGTACGCTCTCTGGACGAAGGTGTATTTACCTTTCCGGAGCGCATCAGTTACCTCAAGAAGTACGGCACCCATTCCCAGTCGTTCTCGACGTTGCAACCTGAGATGCAGTATTTCGATGTGCCCGGCGTTGGCTACCTGGCGTATATGCGCAAATGGGGCGGCACGTTCGTGCTCTCCGATCCTGTCACCGCACCGGAACACTTTGAGGTGATCCTGGAACAGTTTCACCAACGCTTCCCTTCCGCCTGCTACATCCAGGTTTCCAAACCTGTCGTGGACTACCTTTACCGCCGCTTTGGCCTGTTTGGCACCCAGTTTGGCAGCGAATCCCGTATCAACCTGAAAAACTGGTCGCTCAGCGGGAAGAAGAAACAGATCCTGCGCACGGCCCTCAACCAGGCGGAAAAAAACGGCATTACCGTGAAGGAGCGCTTCAGCGATGACCACACCCGCGAAATTTCCGATGCCTGGATTCGCACCCGTAAATGCAAGAGCAAGGAGATCCGTTTCCTGATACGTCCCATGGAGATGGAGTACCGGGAGAACGAACGCCATTTCTACGCGTACCAGGATGGCAAGGCCGTGGGCTTTATCTACTTCGACCCCATCTACCGCAATAACGAGATCATCAGTTACGTGCCCAACATCTCAAGGGCTAACGCGGATTTCCGCCAGGGTATTTTCTACACCCTGATGGCCCATGCCATGGATGTGTTCAAGGCCGAAGGCGTGCCCTATCTGGACCTGGGTTTAATTCCGCTATCCCTGGACCCGGCTACCGAGCATCAGGAAAGCCGACTGCTCAAGCGCATCATGCACGGCCTGTATGAGAAGGGGAACTTCCTCTACAACTTCAAGGGCCTGGAATTTACCAAGTCACGATTCCGTGGCGAGAACTTTAAAACCTACTGTTGCCACCGCCGATCCTTACCGGCACTGGAGTTCCTGGCCATGTTCAAGCTGACCCGATTGCTGTAGCACCGACTGCCGACGCGGACCAGTTACCACGGATGTCGTTGGTGGCCAGGCCAAGCCCATCCAGGAACTCCCCGATACCTCGTGGGATGTCCCCGGAAAACAGAGCGGCATCAACCACATCCCCATCGTTGTTGAGGGCCATAAGACTTTTCACTTCCAGCCCCTGCTGTTCGAATAACCAGGCCGCCCGGCGGGCGATCGCCTCTCCGGAATCCACCCAGTGTTTTACGGTCGGCAACTGGCTCTGCAGCAGATCCTTTATCAGCGGGTAATGAGTGCAGCCCAGAACCACAGTGTCCACGCCCACGTCCCGGAATGGTTGCAATGCCGTGGACAAGGCCTGTTCGGGGACTGGCGAACCGGACACCAGATTTTCGATCCATTGAACCAAGTCCGGATGCCCCAGCCGTTCCACCGTGCAATCACTGGCAAACTCGTCAATCAGGTCGGCAAGATAGGGCCGGCGAACAGTGGCGGGGGTGGCCAGCAAACCAATACGACGGTTTTCAGACACCGCCGCCGCAGGCTTTACCGCCGGCACCACGCCGATCACCGGTATCGATGTCATGGCCCGAAGATGCGGCAACACCACCGTGCTCGCGGTGTTGCACGCCACCACAATGACATCACAGGGGAATTCCGACAGCGCCAGCCGGATCAGTGTCTGGCTGCGTTCAATGACCACCGCTTCCGGCTGGGCGCCGTAAGGAAAGCCAGCGTTATCAGCCAGGTACACCAACTTCACCCCCGGCAACTGTTGGTGGATACAAGCAGCAACGCTCAATCCGCCAACGCCTGAATCAAAGACCAGCACTCTCGGCGCAGTCACGACGGTGCCCCCTGCCCCTTAATTTCCCGCACCATGGCCTGGATCAGGCCGCCGGAGATGGTGGTCACCGGCGGCACAGGTGGCATATCGCCCGGCAGAAACCAGTCCGCTTCGCAATTTCGTCTTCCTGCAGCACCAGCTCGCCACCGGCGTAGTCCGCAAAAAAGCCCAGCATTAACTGATGGGGAAACGGCCATGGCTGAGAGGAGTGGTAGCGAACCCCACTAACCTCAAGGCCGGTTTCCTCTTTCACTTCCCGGGCAACCGCCGCTTCGATGGTTTCACCCGGCTCCACAAAGCCCGCAATCAGGCTGAAATAATGACGCTTCGTCCGCGATGACCGGGCCAGCAACATGCGTTCACCACGGCGAATAACCACAATCACGCAGGGCGCCAGCCTGGGATACCAGGGAATGCCGCAGGGCTTGCACCACTTGGCCCGCTCCAACGGGTGCAGCTCTGTCAATTCGCCACAGCGGCCGCAGAAGCGATGGTCCCGCCACCATTGGTGTACCTGGAACGCGGTACCCAGCATTTCCGCGGGGGCGTCCTCCATCATCAGCAGCGCTTCCCGAAGCGTCACCGGTTCTGTAGACCCGGCCAGTCTGGACGCGTCGGCTTCGGCCACGTAGACAGCCTTGCCGTCCATCTGGCCAACATACACCGGCCCGATATCACCACACGTGTCAGGGGCAACCATCCGCCAGGGCTTCAGCCAGCCAACGCCGGGCTTCAGCACCGCATCACCGTCGATGGCCAACACAAGATCGTCATCGTCGGGCCCTTTCGAAGACCAGCCGGGAGTCCATAACGCCATAATCCGTGTCCAGAAGCTATTATGTGGGTAGAGCTGGAAATGTATCACAGCGGCACAACACAACAGAACGACCGCATGGCTTTCCGCACTGCACGCAACCAAGTAAACTTACCGCCTGTTTTGTGAACCGGAGCGACCGTTTATGCGTTTTTTCCTGGGCCTTCGCAGCCTGATCCTGACCCTTTTTCGCAAAATCCTGTTTTTGTGGGTCCGGACGGATGTGAGCGGTAACAGCGTGGAAGCCCTGGGAGTAGACCCGGAAAAACCGGTTTGCTACGTACTGCAGTACAGCTCGCTGTCCAGCCGATTGGTCCTGGAACAGGAGGTGCTGCGAGCCGGCTTACCTGGTGCCGAGTCGTCCCTGCCGGTCAAGAACGGTCCGAACCACTCCTTCTTTTTTCTCTACCGTCGGATTGGTGGTCTTTTCCGTCGTCGCCAGACGCCCGTTCCCACCGGTGAGTTCCGGGCGCTGGTTCGCCATGGCCTGGAACACCCTGAGCAGGATGTTCAGATCGTCCCTGTGTCGCTGTTCTGGGGGCGCTCCCCGGACAAGGAAAAATCGCTGGTCAAACTGCTGCTGTCCGACACCTGGTCCGTGGCTGGACGTTTGCAGAAGTTCCTGATCATTATGGTGCATGGGCGCAGCACTTACGTGCAGTTCAATCAGCCCCTGTCCCTGAAGCAGGTGATTGACGAATACCGCCATAGCGAGGAACGCGCCAACCGTAAGCTCGCCCGCATTCTCCGTACCCATTTCCGCAGGGTGCGCCAAGCCGTGCTCGGCCCGGACCTGTCTCACCGCCGCACATTGGTAGGTGGACTGGTGCGGACCCAGGCGGTCAAGGAAGCCATCCGGGAAACCGCCCGCAAGGATGACATCCCCCCGGAAAAGGTGCGCGCCAAGGCGTACAAATATGCGGACGAGATCGCTGCCAGCATGTCCATCGTGACCATACGTTTCCTGGAAGTGGTGCTGTCTTGGCTGTGGAACCGTATCTACAACGGCATCGCTATCAACAACATCCGCGTTGCCAAGGAAGAAGCCCAGGACAATGCCGTGGTGTATGTTCCCTGCCATCGCTCCCATATTGATTACCTGCTGCTGTCCTACGTGCTCTATAAGAACGGGCTGATGCCCCCGCACATTGCCGCCGGCATCAACCTGAACATGCCTATTGTTGGCCCCATCCTGCGACGCGGCGGCGCGTTCTTCATGCGTCGGAGCTTCCGTGACAACCCGCTCTACGCCACCGTGTTCAACGAATACATGCACGTGATGTTCTCCCGCGGCTATTCCGTTGAGTACTTCGTGGAGGGCGGGCGCAGCCGCACCGGCCGCATGCTCCAGCCTCGGCCCGGCATGCTGTCCATGACCGTCCGCAGCTTTCTGCGAGACCATCGCAAGCCCATCGTGTTCGTCCCGGTATACATTGGTTACGAGAAGGTGATGGAAGGCCGCTCCTACCTCGGTGAACTACGGGGCAAGAAAAAACAGAAAGAGAGCGTGTTCGCGATTGCCAAGACGGTTCGCAAGTTGAGCAACTCGTTTGGCCAGGTCGCTGTAAACTTCGGTGAGCCATTCCTCTTGCGGAGGTACTGGACGAGGTCGAACCAAGCTGGCGGGAAGAAGCCTACGATTCCGAATACCGGCCAAAATGGCTCAACCAGGCGGTGTCTGAACTGTCCAATCGTGTTGCGTCCAGCATTAACGCATCTGTCGCCGTCAATCCCATTGGCATGACCGCAACGGTGTTGCTGGGCACCGATCGCCTGGCTATGGATGAAGGCCAGTTGATCCGCCTGATGGACCAGTATGCCGACCTGCTGAAAGCCTTTCCCTACGCCGACACCATCACGCTGCCAGAAGGCACCGGCAAGGATTGGGTCGACTACTGCGAAAACATGGGCCTGATCAAGCGCCAGCCCCAGAAACTGGGCGACATCATCGCGCTGGAAGGCAGCAACGCGATTCTGATGACCTATTACCGCAACAATATCCAGCATCTGTTTGCCCTGCCTTCCCTGATCGCCAGTCTGTTCGAGAACAAGAACTCCCTGCGCCGGGACAAGATTGAGTTCCTGGCCAGCGTGGCGTATCCCTATCTGAAGTCCGAGCTTTTCCTCAAATACGATGCTGAGGAGATTGACGGGGTCATCAACAAGTGGATCGATGTTCTGGTTGCCAAAGGTTTGCTGTTCGAGGAGGAGGATGACCGCATCAGCCGGCCAGAAGAAGGCACCGACGCTATGCTGCGCTTGCGGGTGCTGTCCAGATTTATTATCCAGACGCTGGAACGCTATCACATTGCCATCGGCATTCTGCGGAAATACGGTTCGGGTAAAATTACTGCCGGCGAACTGGAGGAGCAAAGCACACTTCTGGCCGAGCGTATGTCCATCCTGTTCGGCCTCAACGCCCCGGAGTTTTTCGACAAGACGCTGTTCCGAAATTTCATCGCCAACATGCAGCATAATGGCGTTATTACCACCGATGACGACGGGCTGCTGTGCTACACAGACGGCCTCGATGAGGTGGCAGAAGATGCCAGGTTGGTGCTAAGCGTGGAAAAACGCCAGGCCATCCAGCAAGTGACCATGCTCGGGGCCTGAAGGCGCGCCATCACTGGTGATCTATCCGGTGGGGAATGCCTTGATGGAGTAGATGTCGTATCGGCTGCTCTTACCTTCGATACGGGTGGTGGGTTCGCGGCCATTCACTGGCTCAGCCTTGCGTGGGCGTTTAACGACAACCCGATAGGTTGCCACCGCCAACGCGGCGTCCAACAACGCCGGTGAATCTTCGTCATCGCCGACCACCGTGCGGAACACCTGCATTTCTTTCTTGACCAGGGCCGACTTGTCGCGATGGGGAAACATCGGGTCGAGGTATATCACGTCTGCAGCGCCGGCGTCCGCCTGTGCTAGCCAGTCAATGCTATTGCCCGGCTGCAATGCCATCCGGGCAACAATGGGTGCACTCTGCTCATTCAGGGCGGCGCGGGCAAGACCATCACTGAGCAGCGCATGGATAACGGGCGAACGTTCGAAAAGGGTTAGTCTGCAGCCGAGGGAGGCTAATACAAACGCATCCTGGCCAAGACCGGCCGTTGCATCCAGAACATGAAGGGGCTGGCGGGCTTTCTTCAGGCCAACAGCCTTGGCAATCAGCTGGCCGGTGCCACCGCCGTGTTCTCTCCGGTATCCCGCCTTTCCGGTCACGAACTCGGCCCTGACAGGCCCTGGCGCCCCCTTGCCGGTCACCTGCAGGCCAAGACCATTTTCATCCAGAAACAGCAGCACTGGGTAATCCCGCACGTCTCGCGGACGAAGCGTACCCAGCAGAGGCAACGATAATGCTTCAGACAGGGAACGTGCAGCATGGAGATCGCCAAGGGGGCTGCAGCCAACTGCGAGTTCAGACAGGGTGTTTCCTGGCGACATCAAACCAGGATATCGATGCCTGAGAGCCCTGCATCCGCAACATCGCCTCCGGCGGCGACATCGGCAAACGTGGACAGGGCTCTGGAGGTGCTCAGGGAAACTTCATCGGCACGGAAACGCTCCAGG
>JGI24662J20072_1000361_pt1 | contig 10935 bp, 10 predicted proteins | sample MalvirmetaMSP146_FD_20072 | JGI IMG/M metagenome (IMG submission 20072) | reverse complement strand
GCTCCACTAATTTCCGATAAAGATAGCATTTCCGCTACGATGATAAAAGCAATCTGTTTGCCACTAATTTCAGGCCTTGTGAACTATGACTCAAACTGCACCACTTATACTTGTTGATGGCTCTTCCTACCTGTATCGCGCTTATCATGCGATGCCGCCCCTGACCAACAGCGACGGCGAATCAACCGGCACCATTTATGGCGTCATCAACATGCTGCGTAAATTGATCCGTGACTATAAACCTGAACATATGGCCGTGGTATTTGATGCCAAAGGCAAAACCTTCCGTAATGATCTTTATGCCGAGTATAAAGCCACCCGCCCGCCAATGCCGGACGATTTACGTGAACAGATTGCACCGATCCATGAAATTGTTAAAGCCATGGGCCTGCCGTTGCTTTGTGTTGATAACGTTGAAGCCGATGATGTGATTGGCACGCTGGCAAAACAGGCAACCGCAGCCGGAATTGAAACAGTGATTTCTACCGGCGACAAGGATATGGCGCAGCTGGTCAGCGAGCATGTGACGCTGGTCAATACCATGAATAACAGCAAAACTGATATCGCCGCGGTACAGGAAAAATTTGGTCTGACCCCACAGCAAATCGTCGATTATCTGGCTTTGATGGGCGACAAGGTAGATAACATCCCTGGCGTTGACAGTGTTGGCCCAAAGACAGCAACAAAACTATTGCAACAATATGGCAGTTTGCAGGGTGTTATCGAACATGCTGATGAAGTTAAAGGCAAACTGGGTGAAAAATTACGAGCAGCCGTTGATGCTTTGCCACTTTCTTATCAGCTGGCCACCATCAAGATGGATGTCGAGCTGGATTTCACGCCGGAAACGCTGGATATGCAAGTAGCGGATAACCAGAAACTGGCTGAACTCTACCGTCGTTATGAATTCAAAAGCTGGTTACAGGAATTAGACTCTGCGCCTGCTGCGGCGACCTCGACAAAAGCTGATGAACCTGCCACCAGCATTGAAACCCATTACGAAACCATTTTGACTCAGCAGCAACTGGATAACTGGCTGGCTAGACTCAAAAAAGCAGAACTGTTTGCCTTTGATACCGAAACCACAAGCCTCAATTATCTGCAGGCACGTATCGTCGGTATGTCATTTTCCATTAAAGCGGGTGAAGCCGCTTATCTGCCGCTGGCGCATGATTATCCGGGCGCACCGGATCAGCTGGATTTTGATGCCACGCTGGCTCTGATGAAACCTTTACTGGAAGATCCCAAAGCGCTGAAAGTCGGTCAGAACCTGAAATACGATCGGCATATTCTGCTCAATCACGGTATTGATTTGCAGGGTATTGCCCATGACACCATGTTGCAATCCTATGTGCTCGACAGCACGGCCACCCGCCATGATATGGATTCGCTGGCCGAAAAATATCTGAATCGCAGCACCATTCATTTTGAAGACATTGCCGGTAAAGGCAAAAAACAACTGACCTTCAATGAAATTGGTCTGGAAGAAGCTTCACCTTATGCCTGCGAAGATGCCGATATCACCTTGCAGCTGCACCATATTTTGTGGCCAAAAGTGCAGGCGATTCCATCATTGGAAATAGTTTATCGTGAACTGGAAATGCCGTTGCTGCCGGTGCTCAACACGCTGGAACGTAATGGCGTGCATATTGATATCTTTATGTTGCAGCAGCAGAGCGATCAACTGGCGTTGGATATTGATCGGCTGGAAAAAGAAGCCCATGCCTCTGCCGGTACCAAATTCAATTTGGGTTCACCAAAGCAGCTACAGGAAATTCTTTACGACCAGCAACAGTTGCCGGTACGTAAAAAAACACCCAAAGGCCAACCCTCGACCGCTGAAAATGTGTTGCAGGAACTGGCGGATGATGGCTATGAGCTGCCACAAATCATTATGCAATATCGCAGCTTAAGTAAGCTCAAATCCACCTACACCGACAAACTGCCACAGCAGGTCAATCAACAGACTGGCCGTGTTCACACCTCCTATCATCAGGCGGTCACTGCCACCGGCCGGTTATCGTCTTCCGATCCGAACCTTCAGAATATTCCGATCCGTACTGAAACCGGACGCAAAATTCGTGAAGCATTTGTTGCCGGTAAAGGTGCCAAAATCCTGGCAGCCGATTACTCACAAATTGAATTACGCATCATGGCGCATTTATCCGGCGATAAAAGCCTGCTGACCGCATTCGCCGAAGGTGAAGATATTCATCGCCATACCGCTTCTGAAATCTTTTGTGTGGAACCGGAAAACGTCACCGGCGATCAACGACGCAGTGCCAAAGCCATCAACTTTGGTTTGATTTACGGTATGTCCGCCCACGGACTATCCAAACAACTGGGCATCGAACGTCATCAGGCTGCCAAGTATATGGAAACCTATTTCGAACGCTATCCCGGCGTCAGAAACTACATGGACAATACCCGCGAGCAGGCCAAAAAAGATGGTTACGTCGAAACTATTTTCGGCCGTCGTTTATATCTGCCGGAAATCAACTCCAGTAACGGCCTGCGTCGCCAGTATGCCGAACGCACCGCCATTAACGCCCCGATGCAAGGCAGCGCCGCTGACATTATTAAACGCGCGATGATTTCTATTCATGACTGGCTACTCGAAGCCGATACCAGTATCCGCATGATCATGCAGGTACACGATGAATTAGTATTTGAAGTGCCCGAAGATCAGCTTGATTTAGCTAAAACTGAAATTGAGCAGTTTATGATTCAAGCAGCTGATCTCGAAGTGCCATTAGAAGTGGGGATTGGGGTTGGAGATAATTGGGAACAGGCGCATTAACTGGATAATTAACCACAGAGACACAGAGGACACTGAGGCTATAAAAGCAATTTATCCGCAGATTACGCAGATAGACGCAGATTAACCAATAGAAATATTTATCTAATATTGATGAAATAACAATGCAGATTTACATGATCACCTATCCGACCGGCAAAATTTACATCGGTAAGGACAAAATCGGTAGCCATCGTTATTTTGGAAGTCCTGATATGAATGTTGTAAATGAAGACTTCGCTAAGCTTCCTGCTGAGATACGCGCAGATTACACAGTAAGGAAACAGATTCTCTGGGAAAGTGATAATTGCTCAGAAACAGAGCTTGCCGCTAAGGAAGTTGAGTTTATTCGCAAATATCGATCAAATGACCCTGTAATTGGCTATAACCGCTGGCCTTTATTTCGCCCTTCCAAATAGCTTGGCCTTCAAAAATCATGGATATCTAACGAATCGTGGCGTATCCATGATCCCGTTATACACTGACGAATAGCGGCTTTTTGTCAGGATTAGAAACTTACCTGTCTGAGCGCAGCGAGTTTGGTAAGTTTCCCTGACAAAAAAACGCAACGCAGTGGAGCCGCAGGCCAGCGTATCGGGTGCCTTTTCTTTTGGTTCTTTTTCTTTGGGCAAGCAAAGAAAATGAACTCGCCCAAAGGCGAAATTTAGCTCTAAGTTTCATTCTTCAAATTTAAGGTTTTATGTCGCTCTCGCGAGTCAGGGGCTTGCGTGCCCAAGCCCCTAACAACCCAAGGGCACCCCTTGTGCTGGCCTGCGGCTCCACTGCGTTGCTCGATTTATCTGGGGATTGGTCAAAACTCGCTGTGCTCACAAATTTGTCTGGAACAAATTTGGACGCCGAAGGCGCCCGAAGGGTGAGTGGCATGGATGCCACAAATCAGACACTGTCCAATCCTTATCCAGATAAACCTGCGCTACTCGTCAGCACAAAAAAAGCGGGGGAAGCCTCTGAGGTATGTCATGGGGATGTTGGGCTTCGCAGGCTCAGCGCCAACCTACGGAAAATCACATTTCAATCTGATTTGATTTAGCGAACTTTGGTATTTAGTTAATGATCTTTTGCTAAAAGCTATTTATCAAAAATCTGCGGATAAATCGCTTTTAACTCTCAGTGCCCTCTGTGCCTCTGTGGTTAATATCTCAAGAACGCTTCTTAGCCCGAGGATGTGCGGCATCATAAACCTTCGCCAGGTGCAGAAAATCCAGATGGGTATAGACTTGCGTTGTGCTGATATCCGAGTGTCCCAACAACTCCTGCACGGCTCTCAAGTCACTGCTGGATTCCAGCATATGCGAGGCAAATGCATGCCGTAGCCGATGCGGATGCACATGTTCGGAGATACCGTGTTTTTTGCCCCAGAAAGCCAGTCGTTGCTGGATGGAACGTACACCAAGGCGCTTGCCTTGCTGCGTAGTAAACAATGCTGGTTGTTGATACAGACCGTTCTGATCACGTTTATCGAGCCAGACTTTCAGTGCCTCAATCGCGGTACGGCCAATCGGCAAAATTCTTCCTTTATTACCTTTACCGGCAATGACATGCACCAGCTGCTGGCCAAAATCGACATCACGTAAATCCAATGCTGCCAGCTCTGCCAGCCGCAGGCCGGAGGAATAAAATAATTCCATAATCGCTCGATCGCGACAGGCGACAAAAGTGTCAGCCGGTGTGCTATCAAGTAATGAATTCATTTGGTCGACGTCAAGGGTTTTCGGTAAACGCTTTTCGGCTTTGGGTGCCTGCACTGATTGCGCTGGATTATGATCGACCAGGCCTTCTTTGAGCAAATAACGATAAAAACTGCGAACGGCGGACAGTAAACGGTGAATACTGCGAGCGCCCAGACCTTTACGATGCAGCCGGGCAATAAACAGACGAATATCTGCCGGTTTAAGTTGTTGCCAATCGGTAAAGGATTGTTGCTGGCAGTATTCAATTAATTGCTGACAATCACGCTGATAATTGAGTACGGTATGCGGCGAAACCCGGCGCTGTTGCTCCAGATACTGCAGAAAATCCTGCAGAGGTGTTTGCAGATCAGCTGTCATTCTGGCCGTGGCAGAAACGGCGCAGCAGACGCATAAACACTTCGCCGAGAAAGCTCAGATATTCAGTGCCCATATCGGCATGAAAGCGGTTGGCATCACTGCTGGCAATTGCCAGTAAACCGGCACAGGGCTCGTGTCCTAATGGTAAACAGGCCACCGAATGCACTTCATCGGCTTTTTCACCGAACAGTAATTGTTTCTGCGCTTTGGTCAGTCGGCCACAAACCGGTAGCTGCTTGCCCAGAATATGATCAAATGCTTTCAGTTGGCTGTCATCAGCATGCATTTCGACGATGTTGCCTTCGACTGGCGGTAATTTCGGTTTTTGATCGCCACTGTAAAACAGTCTTAGCGACACTTCGTCAGCCGAGAATTCTTGCTGTAATTGTTGCATCAGCGTTGCCAGCAGGCTGTGCATATCCTGACAGTCCATCAGTCGCAGACAGAGTTGATGGACTCGCTGCTGCAATGCAGCATTGCTATGCGCATTATCAATTAAAGCATGCAACTGTTCATGCAGATGCTGATTTTTCTGGCGTAATTGCTGACGTTGGCGCTGTGCCAGCGAAATCGTGCCTTCAGGTGTGTTTTCGAATTCCAGTTCGGACAATAAATCCGGCTGATCGATTAAAAAATCTGTGTGCTGGCGTAAAAATTCACTGACCTGCTCAGCGCTTACAGATTGTTGAGTGTTGCCCACGCAATTTCTCCATCAAATACATGTTGTGCTGGTCCGGTCATCCATACGGAAGAATTTTCATCCGGCCAGCTGATTTCTAATGTGCCGCCCGGCAGTAAAACACTGACCTGACGTCCAAGTATTCCGCGACGAATTCCACTGACCACTGCCGCACAGGCTCCGGTACCACAAGCCGTTGTCTCAGCAGAGCCACGTTCATACACCCGCAATTTAATATGCTCGTGATCTATCAGCTGCATAAACCCGACATTGACCCGTTCCGGAAACTGCTGATGGTTTTCAATTTTAGGTCCCAACTCGCTGACAGGCGCGGTGGTCACATCATCGACCAATAAAACCGCATGGGGATTGCCCATTGATAATGCAGCAATTTCCACCTGACGTCCTGGTTCCACCGCCAGCATATAGGTATTACTCTGCTCAGCCACGTTAAATGGGACTTGTTCTGGCGAGAAGCGAGGTTTTCCCATATCAACACAGACCTGACCATCGGCCTGCAAGGTGGGATAAATCACCCCGGAAGCCGTTTCAACTGCAATTGAATCCTTGGTGGTCAGGCCATTGTCACGTACATATCTGGCAAAACAACGTGCGCCATTACCGCATTGAGATACTTCACCGCCATCAGCGTTAAAAATCCGATAACGAAAATCGACATCTTTCAGATCACTGTTTTCCACCAGCAATAATTGATCACAGCCGATACCGATATGTCGGTCCGCCATAAAACGAATTTGCTCAGTGGTCAGCTGCACAGACTGATTGATGGCATCAATCACCACAAAATCATTACCCAGACCATGCATTTTGCTGAACTTCAACATAGGATTAATCCTGCAATACCTGCTCACCTGCATATAGGCTTTCAACCGACTCGCGTTGTCGCGCCACATGCATATTTGTTCCATCGACCATAATTTCAGCGGCACGCGGACGCGAGTTGTAATTGGAACTCATGGTAAAACCATACGCCCCAGCGGAGCGAATCGCCAGTAAATCTCCGCTTTGAATAGCCAGACTGCGATCCTTGCCTAAAAAGTCCCCGGTTTCGCAAACCGGACCGACAATATCAAAGTCCTGTTCAGCTTCATCCTGCCGGGGTTTGACCGCTTCAATCGCCATCCAGGATTGATACAATGCCGGACGTAATAAATCATTCATCGCGGCGTCAACAATGGCGAAGTTTTTAGCTTCTGAGGCTTTAATATATTCCACTTTTGTCAGCAACACACCAGCATTACCTGCAATTGCCCGGCCTGGTTCAAGCATGATTTCCAAATCACGTTCTTTTAATAATGCCTGCATCGCTTTGGCGTATTCAGCAGGAGTCGGCGGTTTTTCATCGCGATAACAAATCCCCAGTCCACCACCGATATCGAGATGTTTAATATGAATACCCTGCTCAGCCAACGCATCGATCAACGCCAACACTCGTTCCAGAGCATCAACAAATGGTGAAACGGAAGTCAGTTGGGAACCAATATGGCAATCCACGCCAATCACCTGCAGATTTGGCAAAGAAGCTGCCTGCTGATACACCGCCAGCGCATCATCAATCGCAATGCCAAATTTGTTTTCTTTTAGGCCAGTGGAAATATACGGATGGGTTTGCGCATCAACATCTGGATTGACCCGTATGGAAATCGGAGCCGTTTTTTCAAGACTGACTGCCACGTTACTGATACGTTGCAGTTCAGGGATCGACTCCACATTAAAACAGCGAATACCGGTTTTCAACGCATAACTAATTTCTTCAGCGGTTTTACCAACCCCAGAAAACACAGTTTTCTCCGCTTGGCCACCTGCTGCAATGACGCGAGCTAATTCACCGGCAGACACAATATCAAAACCCGAGCCCAGTCTGGCCAGCACATTCAGCACCGCCAGATTTGAGTTAGCTTTGACTGCGTAACAGACCAAATGCCGATAAGCACTGAATGCATCATCAAAGGCTTTCCAATGCTGTTCAAGTGCAGCTCTGGAATACACATAAGTAGGAGTGCCAAATTGCGCCGCCAAATCAATTAACGATTGCTGCTCGGCATGCAACTCACCGTGTTTTTGAGTGAAATAATCCTGCATTTTTTTAGGCAACCTTCATAGTATTAGCATTTCCTTCAGGCAGGTATAAATCACCCTTCAGGCCGCATGAGGTCAGTAATCCTATAGTACACAGGAGGATCGCCAGAGTTTTCCAGCCAGAAATTTTTCGCATGATGTCTTCCCCGATGCTGTAAAGGCAGGCAGTATACACATGAAAACCGGCAACTGGCCCACATTGGAAACTAGAATTTATTATTCAACTTACATATTATAAGTGCATTAAAAAATTAGCTTTATATTAAGGAATAGCGTCCTGTAATGGCAAATATGACAGCACCAATCAGACTAAGCGGTCTTGCAAGACGACTTGTAAGTGAAGGGTTGCTGAGTGATGAGCAGGCACAGACTGCTCAGGTTACGGCTAAACAGGCTTCACAATCCTTTGTAACCTATCTGGTCAATAACAAACTGCTTGATAGCGATGTCATCGGTGCGATTGCGTCTCAGGAATTTGGCGTTCCTTTATTTGACCTTGACAGTATGAATATGGAACTTGCTCCAACGAGCCTGTTCCAAGAAAAACTCATCCGTCAGCATAACGCTCTGCCGTTGTTCCAACGTGGTAAGCGTCTTTATGTGGCCGTTTCTGATCCTACTAATCTTCAGGCTCTGGACGAATTCCAGTTCAACACTGCTCTGAATACTTACCCTGTACTGGTCGATGAACAGAAATTATCCGTCACCATCGAAAAAGCACTGGATAACAAAAACCAGGTTCTGGATGATTTTGATGATGCTGAGCTGGATGATATTGATCTGGGTCCCGATGATGATGCTGATCGTGGTGCAGAACTCACTGAAAAAAATATCGATGACACTCCGGTCGTCAGATTTATCAACGGTATTCTGACTCAGGCAATCAAAGCTGGTGCCTCGGATATTCACTTTGAACCCTACGAGAAAAAATACCGTGTTCGAGTGCGTATTGATGGCATCCTGCATGAAACCAAAACAGCACCAGTGGTGCTTGGCGGACGTATTGCCGCACGGTTGAAAGTCCTGTCTAGAATGAATATTGCTGAACGTCGGGTACCTCAGGATGGGCGGATGCGGTTGAAAATATCCAAATCCAAAGCCATCGATTTTCGTGTCAGCACCTGCCCAACCCTTTTCGGCGAAAAAATCGTGTTGCGTATTCTGGATCCCACCAGCGCCCAATTAGGTATTGATGCATTGGGTTATGAGGAAGATCAGAAAGCAATCTTTATGGAAACCATGCACAAACCATACGGTATGGTGCTGGTCACTGGTCCGACAGGCAGTGGTAAAACCGTTTCTCTGTATACCGCTTTAAATATTCTCAATACTGATGATCGGAATATTTCCACTGCTGAAGATCCGGCTGAGATTAATCTACCGGGCATCAATCAGGTCAATGTTCATCCGCAGATCGGGCTGGGGTTTACCGAATGCCTGAGAGCGTTTTTACGTCAGGATCCTGATGTCATCATGGTCGGTGAGATCCGCGATCTGGAAACCGCTGAAATAGCGATTAAGGCTGCGCAGACTGGTCATATGGTGTTTTCCACACTGCATACAAACGATGCCCCACAAACACTGACCCGCCTCGCCAATATGGGTGTTCCTGCGTTTAATATTGCTTCCGCTGTAACGTTGATTATTGCGCAGCGTCTGGCACGTCGACTTTGTCAGCATTGTAAAAAGGGAGAAACATTACCAAAAGAAACCTTGATTGAAGAAGGTTTCACTGCTGAACAAATTGCGACAGATTTCAAAGTTTACCACGCTGTAGGTTGCGAACATTGCACCGAAGGGTATAAAGGTCGTGTTGGTATTTATCAAGTCATGCCCGTATCCGAAGCAATGGGTCGCATGATTATGGAAGGCGGAAATTCGATTCAACTTGCGGATCAGGCAAAAGCTGAAGGGATTGATGATTTGCGTGCATCCGGTCTGAAAAAGGTCATGGCCGGAGCGACCAGTTTGGAAGAAATTAACCGCGTCATTAAGGAATAAACCGTGGCCACAGCAGCTAAAGCTAAACTTAAACCTAAAAAAGCCGAATTACCGAACCTGTTTATCTGGCAAGGTACAAATAAAGCCGGCCGCAAGGTTAAAGGTGAACAGGCGGGTGAAAGTGTTCAGGCTGTTCGTGCAGATTTACGCCGCCAAGGCATTACGCCGGGAAAAGTACGCCGTAAACCCAAGGATTTATTTGCTCCCCGCAAACCCAAAATCAAACCGGTTCACATTGCTATCTTCAGCAGAATGCTGGCTACCATGATGTCTTCCGGTGTGCCGATGATGCAATCACTGCAAATCATTGGCGAAGGGCATGAAAATGCCAGTATGCAGGAAATGATTCTGGCGATTAAAGCCGATGTTGAATCAGGTACCAGTCTGGCGGAGTCATTAGCCAAATTCCCATTACATTTTGATGATCTCTATATCAGTCTTATCAACGCTGGTGAACAATCCGGTACTTTAGAAGCCCTGTTGCATGAGATCGCTACCTATCAGGAAAAGACTGAGGCACTTAAATCCAAGATTAAAAAAGCGCTGGTTTATCCAACAGCCATCATGGTGGTAGCGTTTATCGTCACGGCGATTTTGATGATTTTTGTTATTCCACAATTCCAGGCTTTGTTTACCGGGTTTGGTGCGGACCTACCTGGCCTTACAAAAATGGTCATCAGCATTTCCCAGGTATTTCAGGATTACTGGTGGTTAATTTTCGGCAGCATTATTGGCTCAGTAATGGCCTTTATGGCAGCACGACGCCGCTCTCGCAAGGTTCAGCATTTTATGGATCGCATGCTATTAAAACTACCGGTCATCGGCGATGTATTAACCAAAGGTGCAATTGCCCGTTTTGCCAGAACGTTTTCGGTTATGTTCAAAGCCGGTGTGCCAATGGTTGAGGCGATGACCTCGGTAGCCGGCGCCACCGGTAATATCGTTTATAACGAAGCCACGCTGGAAATGCGTGATGATGTCTCTACCGGTACCCAATTAAATAAAGCCATGACCGATACGGAATTATTTCCAAATATGGTGATTCAGATGGTTTCCATCGGTGAAGAATCCGGTTCACTCGATGCAATGCTGGCGAAAGTCGCTGACTTTTTTGAACGTGAAGTGGATGATGCTGTTGATAATATGACCGCGTTGATGGAGCCATTTATCATGGCTTTCCTGGGTGTTTTGATCGGTACACTGGTTATTGCCATGTACTTGCCGATTTTCAAACTCGGCGCTGTCGTTTAATCCTATGTCGCTAATTTATCTGCTGGAAACCTCCAGCA
>JGI24662J20072_1000355_pt1 | contig 10988 bp, 7 predicted proteins | sample MalvirmetaMSP146_FD_20072 | JGI IMG/M metagenome (IMG submission 20072) | reverse complement strand
TTGCAATGCGAATTTGATTTTTCATGCCGGTATCTTAAAGCAAATTGTCAGAGATTGTATTACCCGACAAGCTGTTTTGCAGATGAGTTTCAATATTATCTAGTTTTGGAATAAAAGCGACATTGGATCCGATCTTAATCTGGCAGTGAAGCCAGTCCGAATCGACAATATCATGCGTGGGTTGCACAGCCGTTTCATTAATGGTGATAAGTTGAGGCGCGCCACAGCAGGCAACTGCATAATGCTTGATTTTAGCGTCGCTGTTGATACCGTTGATCACGCATAGTTTATTTATTTGACGATTGTTTTGTTGGCCACTTCCAATCAGCGTTTCCAAATCAATCACTTCTAATGGCAGATCACGCCAGAAAAACTGGCCGATACACCAGGTTGAGTTGATATCACTATCAGTCAGACGCGGCAGCGGAATAACTTCGGCAATCGTTGGGTTCGGTAACAACAAATAATGCTGCCGTAATGGAATCAACATGCAATGAATAAAATCTTTTTCTTTCTGCATAATTGCCTTTTGTGCGTCTTTCTCAACGCTTTTCGTTAGGATATTTATAGGCGAGTTGTTGTTTCATCGAAATAATCAACTCATCATCCTGATAGGGCTTACCAAGGTAGGCATTCACTCCGATGCTCATCGCGCGTTGACGGTGTTTATCACCGGTACGGGAAGTGATCATAATGATTGGCAAATGTTTAAATTGCGAATCGTTACGAATAATCGAGGCGAATTCAAAGCCATCCATTCGGGGCATTTCCACATCGAGCAACACGATATCAGGTGTTTGTTCATATAATCGAGCCAGTGCATCAACACCGTCTTTCGCCGTAACCACGTCAAAGCCAAGGCGTGTTAACAGGCCTTCCGTTGCTTTACGCATAGTAATCGAATCATCCACAATCATTGCCAGTGGGTTACGATTTTCTTCAATTTTCTTAAAGCTCTCACTGGCCTGTTGCAGGTTTGTTGTACCGGAGGGAGCCTGGTAATCCTCGATTAGCGTTGGAATGTCCAGTATAAAAATAACCCGACCGTCACCAAGTATGGTTGCGCCATTGATCGCACTGATTTGTCCGAGCTGTTGGCCAACTGATTTGATAACGATTTCCCGATTGCTATCAATACTGTCAACGGCCAGGGCAATTTTGATATCACCACTACGGAATAACAGTAACGGCATTTGGTGGGACAGATTTTCCAGTAGATTTAAAGGTTGACCAAGCAGATTACCGAGTGGAATAAAGTCATAATGTTCGCCATGGAAAGTATAGGTAGGCTTCTGCTGAGCCATCAACTCGCCAATATGCTGAATGCTGATGCGTTCACCGGCGTTGACAGCTGATAGCGGCACAGCAAACTGCTGTTGATTAACCGAAATCAACAATGCCTGCATAACCGACAACGTTAATGGCAGACGCAGGTGAAACTGTGTGCCCTTACCAGGTTGAGAGCTGATTGATAAACGACCTTTCAGTGCCCGGATTTCGTTACTGACAACATCCATACCGACACCACGACCGGCTAATTGAGAGATAGTGTCGGCTGTACTGAACCCCGATGTCAGAATCAACTGGATCAGTGTCTGTTCGTTAGGAATATTATTTGGATCAATCAGGTTCTGCGAGATGGCGCGCTGTTTGATTTTTTCAATATTCAGTCCCTGACCATCATCAGCTATGGTGATGACGACCTCCGAACCTTCACGTTGCATGTTGATCTGTAACCGACCCGTTTGCTCTTTTCCCTGTTGTGAACGTTCGTCGGCAGTTTCCAGCCCATGGGCGATAGCATTGCGAAGAATATGTTCTATCGGTGCCACCAGCCGATCCAGGATAGTGCGATCCAGTTCCAAATCTGCACCACTGACCAGTAATTGAGATTGTTTATTTAATTCACTATTGGTTTGACGGACTATCCGTTCCAGACGTGGCACTATCGAATTAAATGGTAGCAGGCGGGTATGCATCAAGCCTTGCTGTAAATCAGTATTCAGCCGGGATTGTTGCAGCAGCAAAATATCGGTTTCGCGCATCACGTTACCCATTGAACGACTGATATTATTCAAGTCGTTAACGGTTTCGGTCAGGCTGCGTGATAACTGCTGGATAGTCGAAAAACGATCCAGTTCCAATGGATCAAATTCGGTGTTGGTATCCTGAACAGTGTCTTCATAGCGATAAAGGATCTGGGTTTCGGTTTCAATTTCCAGTTTGCGTAATTGCTCATGTAAACGGGAAACAGTTTCTTCCATTTCCTCAAGCTGCTGATGCATGACACCATGCTGCTGGGTTACCTGATCGCGGGTGATGCTGACTTCACCGGCAAAATTGCTCAGATAATCCAACAGATCGGCTCGTACCCTGATTTTTTCCGAGCTTTGTGAGCTGCTGGATTTAGCATTATCGGCTGGAGCTTTGTGAAAGCTGTTGGCTTCGGCAGGAAGTTGTTCAGCAGTTGAAGCTGGTTGCGTCAACGTATCCCTATTATCAATATCTGCCGGTACATAACCCGAATACTGTTGAATTTCTTGCAGTAAATCATTGGCTGCAGGAATGTCAGACCGGCTCGCCAGCTGTTCCTGCATTTCGGTCAGCCGATCCTGGCAGCGTTGCAGCAAACTGAAAAAACCATCGTCTGGTGTTTCCTGCTGGTCAGTAACGGACAGCACCAATGTTTCAATCTGATGAGTCAAATCTGCCATAGCCATGGTTGCCGTCAGTCTTGCACCACCTTTAAGGGTGTGCAGGTCGCGCTGTAACTGCATTGGGCCTGCTGGATTTTCCGGTTCGGATTGCCATTGTTTGATGGCACGATCGGTTGAGACTAATAATTCAGCAGCTTCTTCGGTAAACGCTTCCAGAATTTCCGGATCAACTTCAACCGTGGAAACAGTATCAAACGCTGTCAAAGTGGCACGAATCTGTTCACGGAAGAGGGTGAAATCGGCTGGTGTCTTATGCTGTATCAGCGCCTCAATCTGATCATTAACAATTTCCAATGCTTCTTCTAGCAGGACTTTTAAATTCTCGCTTCGGCTTTGGGGATGTGAGATGAGACGTTGCATTAACTGATAAAGAGCAGCCAGTTGAGGCAGTACGCTATTTTCGGCATTTTCTGCGAGAGAGTTTAATGTCTGCTGTAATGCTAAGGGAGGCTCGCTATCCGTTTGCTGCCATGCAGCAAGTTGCTGGCTGTACTCATTTAAAAGTCCATCAGTCTCTTCGAGAAAGCTGACCAGCTGTTCCGGGTCCAGTCGTGCAGTGTGGCTTTGTTCTGACTTTTTCGGACAAAGTTCAAAAATTCGCCGATCCAGCAGACGAATATCTGGCTCGTCTTCCCCTGTTTTTACTGCCTGCAACAACTGACTTAATTCCATTACGATGTCATTCAATTCGCTGATAGATTTTTCAGTGAACGTTTGTTGCTGGTGATAAAGGTTACGGAAAGTCTGATCGAGCTGAGTGGCAATTATGGCGACGGGTTTGACACCGGCAATATTGGCACAGCCTTTGAGAGAATGTGCTGCACTGAGCATGGATTTATTAATGACTTTGCCGACTTGTAAAACAGCTGTTTCAGCAAATAGATTTTGCAGGTGCTGTTCTGCTTCCTGATAGAAAATATCTCGTAAAGCTCTGTCTTCTTCATCTTCATCGGCACTATCCAACACACTTTCCTGTTCAGTGAGTTGTTGTGCAAGTATGGTTAATGCTGCTGCAGATTCAGTGAAATCGGATTGTGCCTGAGTGAATAAACCTAAACAGTCGTTAACTTCCGGAACTGCTTCCATGACCAACGCCATGATTTCATCCGAAACAGGTAAAGCATCTTCTAAAATCTGATTTAATAAATGTTCTACTGCTTGCGCCATATCGGCAATGGTGGTTGCACCAGCCATCCGCCCACTGCCCTTTAGAGTATGAAAATGACGGCGGATAGTTGGCAGATCACCATTTTCCGGCGTTTCGCTCCAAATAGGCAGTAGTTGCTGTAAATCGTCTAAAACCTCATTGGCTTCTTCAACAAAAACTTCAGCGATTTCAGGATTGATATGCTCTTCAAATTGCCAGTTTCCGGAGCTAAAGCTATCGCTACTTTCGGAGGAGTCTGCAGATTCAGCAGAAAAAGATGTTTGATCTTCAAAAGCAACTGGCTCGGAAGTCTCGGACTCTACCTGATCAAAGTTGATGTCCTTGGACTGATAATCCTGTAACTCCAATGGTTCATCTGCAGTGATAGTTTCGCTGAGGTCTGCAACAGGCGGTTGGAAATCTTCGAACTGCAACGTTTGAGTGTCAGTTTCTCTGTCTTCGAGCGCCTCAATATATAAATCGACAGAGCTCAATTTCAGAGGTTCAGCTTTTTCAGCGGGGACTTCACTGGAATTATCGGCAGAAAAATCAATCTCGGGCAGTTCCAACGCCTCAACCTGCTCTTCTGAGTTGCTGATATCTTGCGCTGCAAAAGATTCCTGATCCGGTGGAGCGATACTGAGGTGAGAGGCATCGATATCTGCCGCTTTATCTTCGAGCGATCTGAGATACAAATCAACCGAGCTTAACTTCTCATCTTCAGCACTAACTTCGTCCTCAATGGACTTATCGGCAGAAAAATCAATCTCGGGTAGCTGCAATTCATCAGTTTGCTCAGTGCTTTGCCCAAAATGTTGCAATGTCTGAAGGGCTGTTTGCAGAATATTTTCGTCGGCCTGACCGGTTTGGTGCAGGTTTTCCAGATAGATTTCCGCCGACGCTAGTATTTCGGCCATATCCTGTTGAGCTTTCGGATCATTGAACGATGAAGCATCCTGATTAAACTTAGTTGCCAATGAAGAAAACAGTTGTGATGCTTTACTGATATCCAGTACATCCAGACTGCCGGCCAGCATGTTTAAACTATTTGCCAGATTTTGCTGAACTGTTTCATCATTGTCCGTCTGATGACTTGATTGAAGAATCAACAGTTCTTTAACACTGGCCAACTCATTAAGACACTCGGTTAATACAGTTTTTTGCAACTGGCGATGAATCGCGTCAGCTGCATCGGTTTTTCTGAGTAACGCTTCGATTTGCAATAAGTCATCAGCCAGACTGGTCAATTGATCATGATAGGACTTATCAGTCGCCAGGCATTTCTGCAGTGCCGTATGTTGTTTATGTAAATAATCACTTTGGGTCTGATGCTGTAAAAGCGTCAGCGTATCTGCCATGCTCAACAGTTGCAGGCTAATATCGTTAACGGCTTCATCAGCCTGGTCTTCGGCAGTATCGAACTGACTGATACGCTCTTTCAGTTCTTCAAGCTGCTCAAGCAGGGCATTTTGCGCTTCTTGTAATGCTGCATCGCTGTGACCGATTAATTGTGAAGCCTGATCGTAGAATGTCAGCCCAAAACTTGCTTTCACGCCGGTAACTAAAGGTCCATAGCTGCTTGAACGGGCAACCAGTAACAATAGCTGTTTCAATAAGGTTTCGGGATAACCGGCCAGTAATGAGTTTTCGTCGCCTTCACAGACCAGTCGAATCGGCGAAGCCATTTTGCCAATAAGTTGTTTGGCGCTGGAATCATCGCGAATGCCTCGGTGTGCCAGACCTTCGAGCAGAGCCTCAGCGACCCACCAGAAAAGCGTGGTTTTTTCCTGCAAACATTGCAGCCGTAAATGCCGCAGAATGCCACGCATCTTACGCAGACTTTTATCGTCCTGTTCGCGCATCCAGGTCAACAGCAAGTGTTGAAATACGTGCGCTATTTTATGTCTTTCCAGCTCTAGAGGGGGAGCTGTGTGAGCAGGGTTAGGGGCAATACTGTCCGGAAGGCTGATGGATAAATCCGGAGTAAACACATCGGTTTCAGCAATAGCGGGTTTGTCTCTCAATACTCTTAATTCATTTATTGAGTCCAGCAGACATAAAGCATTGTCTGGAAACTTCTCATTCACCTTTTGTAAATACGTCGGCAACAGAATCAAGCCACGGGTTAACGTTTCTAATGCTGAGTTTTGTTTATCTTCCGGGAATGAACGCATATAACCCGCGATGGACTGCATTTCAGCTGCAAGCATCTGTGCGCCATCCAGATTGAGCATTTCCAGCGTACCGTTCACCTGATAAAGATGCTCTACACAACGGCTAAGCGATTCTGATTGTTGCGGATCATCAATATAGGTCTGAACCGATTGTAATGACGCAGCGAGAGACTTCTGCAATTCATCCTGCAGCCATGTCAGAGCATTGTAGTTGCCTCTGGATTGGGTCATATTCGCTTCTCCACCAGCTCAGGCTGCATCAGGGTAATTTGAAACCAGAGACTGACTTACGCAGCTCATTTGTCAGTTCAAGCAGTCTGCCGATTGCCGCCGCACTCTCATTGGTACCGGTTGACGTCTGCATGGTGATTTCCTGAATCACACTCATATTTTCTGACGTACCAATCGCCGCTGTTGCCTGTTGTTTGGCATTGCTGGAAATATTGTTAATCAGTTCGGCTAATTGCTGGGAGACGGTTTCAATTTGTTCCAGCGAGGCACCGGCGTCTTGCGACAGGCGTGCTCCGGAAACTACTTCAGCGGTACTTTGTTCCATGGAACTGATGGCTTCACTGGTATCGCTTTGAATGGTACGTACCAGCGCATCAATCTGGCGAGTGGCACTGCCTGAACGTTCCGCCAGTCGCTGAACCTCATCCGCAACAACCGCAAAACCACGACCGGCTTCACCGGCCATAGCGGCCTGAATCGCCGCATTCAAGGACAGGATATTGGTTTGTTCTGCGATGTCATTGATCAGTTCAACGATTTCACCGATTTGCTGCGAACTTTCCCCCAGCCGTTTCATCCGCTTGGACGTTTCCTGAATCTGTTCGCGAATGGTGTCCATGCCATGAATAGCCTTTTTCACCGCACCGTTACCTTGTACGGCAAGACTTACTGATTGCTTCGCAACTTCAGAAGACTGGGTGGCATTTTCAGACACCAGCTCGATAGAAGCGGCCATTTGGGTAATGGCCGAGCTGACTTCGGAAATCTGTTGGGCCTGATGTTCACTGGCATCGGTGAGATGTAAGGCCGTAGCCTGGGTTTCCTGTGCGGCAGAAGCAACCTGCAAGGTAGTCGAGTTGATTTGAGCCACCAGACTGCGCAATGCATCGATAGTGTAGTTCACGGAATCTGCTATCGCCCCGGTAATATCTTCAGTAACGGTTGCGGTGACGGTCAGATCACCATCGGCCAGATCGCCCATTTCATCCAGCAGTCGCAAAATCGCGTCCTGGTTATGGCGGTTCTGTAACTCCATTTCATCCATGGATTGTTTGATTTTACGCAATGGCTGATACGCCACCATCAACGCGAATACCACCGCCAAAATGACGCTTAGACCACTGGCTGCAGCTGTGACCAGTGGATCGGGATAAACCAGTACATATTGTCCGGACACCAATAACCAGATACCGGCGAGCGTCAAGCCACTGAAAAGAATTATCAAGATAAGGTAAAACAGATTTTTGCCGCTGAGCAGCGAAGAAAAAAACAGTTTACTGGTGGCGTTCATAGGGCATGTCCTGAAATAAAATCGTTAAGCGGCTGCATTCAAAAATTTTGGATCTTCAGCCAGTTTAAGCAGGCTGAATACGTGCCAATAGGTTTCTTGCTGGTAAAGTCGACCCTGCAGATACGGTTTAAGATGTAAATGCTGTCTGGCATCTGCCGGTTCAGGTTGGCGTTGGAAATGTTTCAGACCGAAAACCTCATCCACTATCAATCCAGTGAAAAACTCNGGATGGTTCAAAACAATAACGCGTTTGCGTTTATCNGCTGGNCTAGAGCTNCCATGCAAAAACAGGCTCAAATCGATTAGCGGTAGAAGATCACCCCGCAGGCTGGTTATACCAACGACCCAGGGCTGAGATTTAGGAACAGGGGTTATCTGTAATGGTAGCGGGAAAACTTCTCGGGACTGNCTGAGNGGAATAAGCAGATGTAAATTTTCCAGACGGAAGCCGATAGCNGTCCAGGCGCCCTCCATATTATCCTGCTGGGATAAGCCCGCCATACGCTGCTGACTGCGTCGCTCAATATCCTTAAGGGTAGCAATGATATCTGCCGGATTGTCCATTGTGGTCATGCTGAGATTTCCACTAATTCGTTAATCTGTANTATCAGGTCATTCTCGGCGACGGGTTTGCCAAGATAGCCCCGGGCGCCTTGTCGCATGCCCCACATACGATCAGTTTCCTGATGTTTGGAGGANACNATAACAATNGGAATATNCGATGTGGCGGCATCTTTCGTTAATCTGCGAGTCGCCTGAAAACCATTTAAACCGGGCATCACCACATCCATCAAAATTAATTGAGGCATTTGAGATTGCGCCATTGCAACTGCCTGCTCACCATCTGTGGCCACAATCACTTCNTGACCATTTTTTTCCAACATTTTCTGTAACACATACACTTCAGTTGGCGAGTCATCGGCTATTAAGATTAAAGCCATANAAACCTAAGCGTCCTTGTTTTTGTCGAACAAATGCGTCCGTATCGCATCCAGTAAATCATCGCGGGTAAAAGGTTTTGTCAGATACTGTTCTGCGCCAACAACCCGCCCCTTTGCGCGGTCAAACAATCCATCCTTGCTGGATAGCATTACCACCGGAATATCGCGGTATTTAGGATTGTTTTTCACTAAGGCACAGGTTTGATAGCCATCCAGACGCGGCATCATGATATCGATAAAGATGATATCGGGATGCTGCCCACTGATTATAGGCAACGCCTCAAAACCATTGTCCGCGGTAAGAACCTCACAACCTGCTTTCTGCAGCAGGGATTCGGCACTGCGGCGAATCGTTTTGCTGTCATCGATGACCATCACCTTAAGGCCCGAAAATTCTGATAAAGTCTCACTCACGGTCATTTGTACCTACAGCCTGAAACATTCGATTAAAATCAGCCTTGAAGATAACCCATTTTTGATCGTCAGGCTAGTGACTACTTTCGATGTTAAGGTCTGTTATTCCCTCATTTATAAACGCATGGCAGAGTATGTATGACTTGAAATATCCGATCTGTGTCCCATATCACAGTAACTAGGCTCTGTTAATCTTTCATTGACACCACTGTCGGCGATGAGAGATAAACAGACTCTAACCCCGTCATCCTCATTTTTATTGATTCAGAGAGTTCATCATGACATCAGCCGTACCGCACCTTACTACTGCCCTGAACGGGCCTTTACTGGAACTGGAAGCGCATTTACTGGAGCGGCAGGCCGATGTCGAGTGCTGGTTGCGAGAGCAATGGCTAAAAACGCCGGCGCCTTTTTATGCTTCGGTAGATTTGCGAAACTCCGGTTTTAAACTGGCGCCCGTTGATACCAATTTATTTCCTGCAGGCTTTAATAACCTGAATCCTTCTTTTATGCCGCTATGTGTGCAGGCTGCACAGGCAGCTGTTGAAAGACTTTGTCCCAAAGCCCGGCGAGTATTGATTATTGCGGAAAACCACACACGAAATCTTTTTTATCTTGAAAGTGTAGAAACCTTAAGGGATATTTTCGAAAAAGCCGGTCTGGAAGCACGTATTGCCAGTTTGCGCGATGATATTAAGGAACCGATAACGGTTGAGCTTCCTTCGGGCAAAATCTGTGAAATTTCACCATTAGAGCGTCAGGGTAATCGAGTTGCCATTGGCGATTTCTCTCCCTGTCTGGTGTTAATGAATAATGATATGTCAGGCGGGCAACCAGCGATTCTGGAAAATCTGGAACAGGAGCTGGCACCACCATTGAAAGCCGGCTGGTCAACCCGTAAAAAGTCAGATCATTTTACCCACTATGCGATGGTGGCCCATGCATTTGCTGAACAGATTGGCATTGATCCATGGCTGGTTTCACCACTGAGTCTGCAATGTGGTGAAGTCAATTTCATGGAACGTAATGGCATGGAATGTCTGGCACGTAACGTCAATACACTGCTAACCGCTATACAGAACAAATACGATCAATACGGCATAGACAGAGAGCCGTTTGTGGTTCTTAAGGCCGATTCAGGTACCTATGGAATGGGCATTATGATGGTGAAAAGTGCAGACGAATTATTGAACCTGAACCGTAAACAGCGTACCAAGATGTCCTCAGCCAAAGAGGGGCTGGTGGTGGATAACGTGTTGATTCAGGAAGGAGTCTATACTTTCGAAACGCTGGGAGAGGATGAAGCGGTTGCTGAGCCGGTAATTTATATGATGGATCACTTTGTTATCGGCGGATTTTATCGTGTGCACACCGGGCGAGGCGTGGATGAGAACCTCAATGCTCCAGGTATGCATTTCGAACCGTTGGCGTTTGCCCAATCCTGTATTACACCGGATAAATTTGATAAACCTGATGCAGAACCTAATCGCTTTTATGCTTACGGTGTGATTGCCCGGCTGGCCCTGCTCGCCGCTGCAAGAGAACTGGCATAGGCGTTATGCCAATGCCAGTTTAGTCTCAGGAGTTATGTTCGCTTAAATAGGCGATAGTCATAGTCTGGTTATGCAACAGGCTGTGACTATCATCTTCTCCGGAGCAGATTTCGCCATTAGAGTAAAAACCGGTAATGCCAGTTTGCATCCCCAGCAGACGCTGCACCGCATAGACTTCATCTGAAACCTGATCTTCCATCACCAGTTTGCGTCCAACACAACTGACACAGATGGCTAATGCCTTATCGTTAATATCCACTTTCTTCAATAAAATCTGTCTCGCGGCCTCACTGGCACCAGCAACCAATTGATCGTGATCAGATTTGAGAAAACGGACGGTTGAGCCTTCAGCAATGTTGCCGGCAAAAGTCATGCTGTTGTCTTTTTCGTTAATCGACAGCAATGTTCGAATCACATTGACGTTTTTATCATCCATGATGGCAAACGGAAAATTCAGACCCGAAGAGGGCAATTCGCTGGCGTAGTAGCCGATATACATTTTGTAAAGTGGCAAGGCGGG
>JGI24662J20072_1000352_pt1 | contig 11039 bp, 10 predicted proteins | sample MalvirmetaMSP146_FD_20072 | JGI IMG/M metagenome (IMG submission 20072) | reverse complement strand
CAGTCCGACCAGGTCATTGTGGTGGAAGGCCAGGTCAGCCATGATGATTATTCTGGCCAGATGAAGATGCGCGTCAGCTCGGTGATGGACGTTGGTACGGCCCGGCAACAGTTCAGTCGTGGTCTCAAGCTCGCTATTCACGCGGATCAGCTTCAGAACGGCCTGCTGGATAAACTGGACTCCACGCTCAGGCCCTTCCGTTGTGAGGGCAGCCCGGTATGGATTGAATACAGTAGCGATAATGCCAGTACCCGTATCGAACTGGGTGAATCGTGGCGCGTACAGCCCGATGACGACCTGTTATTGGAGTTGAAATACCTCGTAGGCGACCAGTCGGTAGAACTGGTCTATGATTGATACTATCCGGCAAGGTTCATCCCGGGTATGGCGGACACGTTGAATAATTACGTTTTTGTCAGAAAGCGGACTCATACGAAGGTCCGCTTTAGCCAATGCTCAGGCGCTGCTATCTTTGTCCAAAATTCTGGTTTGGCGACTTACATTCTCGCCTTGCAAGCAAATGATGGAACATCATGAACCCTAATTATCTGGATTTCGAACAACCGATTGCCGACCTTGAAGCCAAGATTGAAGAGCTTCGCATGGTGGGAAANGANACCGANATNAACATCACCGANGAGATCAGCCGGCTGCGCAAGAANAGTGTNAGCCTGACTGAAAGCATCTTCTCGAACCTCAANCCCTGGGACGTGGCNCGCCTGGCNCGTCATCCCCGCCGGCCCTATACCCTCGACTACGTTGACATGATCTTTGACGACTTCGACGAGTTGCACGGTGACCGTCGTTATGCGGATGATCAGGCCATCGTCGGTGGCACTGCCCGCCTGGATGGCAAGCCAGTCATGGTGATTGGTCACCAGAAAGGCCGGGAAGTACGCGACAAGGTAAAGCGGAATTTCGGTATGCCGCGCCCGGAAGGGTACCGTAAGGCTTTGCGGCTGATGGAGATGGCNGAGCGTTTTCGCATGCCGATCCTGACCTTTATTGATACCCCGGGNGCCTATCCAGGTATCGGAGCCGAAGAGCGNGGCCAGAGTGAAGCGATCGCCTTCAACCTTGCCGTCATGTCCCGCCTGAAGACGCCGATTATTTCCACGGTGGTAGGCGAGGGTGGCTCTGGCGGTGCTTTGGCCATCGGCGTGTGCGATCAGTTGAATATGCTTCAATATTCCACCTATGCAGTCATTTCACCCGAAGGCTGTGCGTCAATCCTGTGGAAGAGTGCGGAATACGCTTCCCAGGCGGCAGAAGCGATGGGTGTGACCGCCGACCGACTGAAGGATCTTGGGCTGGCGGACAACGTTATTACAGAACCGCTGGGCGGGGCGCATCGCAGCCCGGAAGAAATGGCAGAATCCCTGCGTGAGACCCTGAGTAAGGGCATTGCCGAACTCAGTCGCCTGCCGGCCGACGAACTGGTGTCCCGCCGCTACGAGCGGTTGACCCGATATGACACCGGCCGGTAANCCCGGCTCCGGAANAGACTGGCCGGAGGNGCTATGTACTCCGGTCAGGCACCTGCCTGATCATTCACACCTTCGCATTGCCCTCAGCGGTGGCATGGACTCCGTTCTGCTTCTTCATGTTGCCACCTGGCTGTACGCCCATAGCGGCCAGATTTCTGCGGTTCATATCAACCATCAGTTACAGCCCAACGCCGATCAAACCGAGCGTTTCTGTCGATCGATTTGCCGGCAGCTTGGTGTGCCACTCGACAGTCACCGTGTCACCGTCAGCGGTCGCGAATCTTCGGATATTGGCGCTAGCGGTGGCGGTATTGAGGAAGCCGCCCGGAATGCGCGTTACCAGGTGTTTGAGGAGATTCTGGCGCCGGGAGAGTTACTGTTGATGGCCCATCATGGTGATGATCAGGCTGAAACAGTGCTGTTTCGGTTGTTGCGCGGGACTGGCATGGCGGGGCTGGGTGGTATGCCGGTGACACGCCCTCTGGGTGCTGGTCGGCTGTATCGACCACTGCTTGATTTCAGTCGCGCAGAGCTTCACGGATGGGCAGTTCAGCACGGTATCGAGTGGATGGAAGATCCCAGTAATATCGATGAGCGCTTTGATCGCAACTTTCTCCGTACGTCGATTTTTCCTCTCCTCAAGTCACGCTGGCCGTCGCTGATCAGTCGTATGGGGCATACCGCCCATTCGTGTCGAGAGGGGGGCGAGTTGGCTGCAAAGCTGGCGGAAATCCACTTTAAACAATGTGCCGGGCCTTCTGGTGAGCTTTGTTTGAGTGCGCTCGGTGCACTGTCTCTGGCGGAGCAGAAAAACCTGCTGCGCTGGTGGGCAAGGTATTTTCGTTATCAGCCCCCCGCCATTGCAGACTGGCCGCAGGTTCTGGAAGATTTTCTGAGCTCGCCGGCGGACAGGGAGCCGGAGCTTCGGGGAACGGGGTTCGTGATTCGACGTTTTCGGGGGTGCCTGTACCTGGTTCCCGAGTTCACGAAATTGCCTGCCGGAAAGCCTGCCCTGGTTCCGGATCAGGCGCTATCGTGGGGTGGATGGCGATTGACGCTGGCGGCGTCAGGTAAGCCTAAAACACCGGCGCCGGAAATAAGGGTATCTACGAGGGCAGGGGGCGAACGCATCCGCCCAGCCCCTGGCGGCCCGTCGAAATTATTGAAGAACTGGCTTCAGGAAAAAAATGTTCCACCCTGGGAAAGAGCCCGGCTACCGCTGCTTCTTGAGGTGGTGGACGGCCATGAAGAAGTGGTCGGAGCTGGCGACTTGTGGGTTTCCGGCAAATACTGTGGAGAGGCCCCGGCCAGTGGCTGGCGGATTGTTGTGGAGCGGGAATGTAATTGAGAAGGTGGCGCCTTTCTGGTAGTCTGGCGTCCCATCTTGAGATGACAATCTCCCTCCTTCACCGAACCAGACAAATCACGGAATCTGCATGACGCGTTATATTTTCGTCACCGGCGGTGTCGTGTCCTCCTTGGGGAAAGGTATCGCATCGGCCTCTCTGGCTGCGATCCTAGAGGCACGCGGCCTGAAGGTCACTATTCTCAAGCTGGACCCGTACATCAACGTGGACCCCGGCACCATGAGTCCGTTCCAGCACGGTGAAGTTTTTGTCACCGAAGATGGCGCGGAAACCGATCTGGACCTGGGGCACTACGAGCGATTTATTCGCACGCCGATGTCACGCCGGAACAATTTCACCACCGGTCGCGTCTACGAGGAAGTGATTCGTAAGGAGCGCCGGGGTGATTACCTCGGTGGTACGGTTCAGGTGATTCCCCACATCACGGACGAGATCAAGCGTCGTGTGGTTGAAGGCGCTTCCGGCGCCGATGTGGCACTGATCGAAATCGGCGGCACGGTGGGCGATATTGAATCGCTGCCATTCCTTGAGGCCTGCCGCCAGTTGAAGGTGGAAGTTGGCNCGCAGCGTGCGTTGTTCATGCACCTGACCCTGGTTCCCTACATCGCCACGGCCGGTGAGATCAAGACCAAACCTACCCAGCACTCGGTAAAGGAAATGCGTTCCATCGGCCTGCAGCCGGATATTCTGCTGTGNCGTTCGGAGCACGAAGTGGACGCCAGTTCCCGTCGCAAGATCGCACTGTTCACCAACGTGGAAGAGCGNGCGGTCATTCCGNTGCAGGATGCCAAGTCCATCTACGCCATTCCGCGCATGCTGCACGAATTTGGTCTGGACCAGCTGGTTATTGAGCGTTTCAGTCTGGATGCCAGNCCGGCCAACCTGGGCGAATGGGATGCGGTNGTTGANTCCCTGATGAATCCGGAAGGTGAAGTTACTATCGCCATGGTCGGCAAGTACATGGAGTTGCTGGACGCCTACAAATCGTTGATCGAGTCGCTCCTGCATGCCGGTATCAAGACCCGCACCAAAGTCCGCATGAACTACATTGACTCCGAAGACATCGAGCGCGATGGTACCGGTGCGCTGGCCAGTGCCGATGCCATTCTGGTTCCGGGTGGCTTTGGTGAACGCGGTGTCGAAGGCAAGATCCGCACGGTGCAGTACGCCCGCGAAAACAAGGTTCCGTACCTGGGTATCTGCCTGGGTATGCAGGTGGCCGTTATTGAATACGCCCGCAACGTGGCGGGCCTGAAAGATGCCCACAGCACCGAATTCCGCGAACACACCCCGGAGCCGGTTGTGGGGCTGATCACGGAGTGGCTGGATGCCAGCGGCGAGAAAGAGGAGCGCACCGAAGAGTCTGACCTGGGCGGCACCATGCGCCTGGGCGCTCAGGACTGCGTGGTCGCTGAAGGTTCCACCATCGCCAACTGTTACGGTCGTAAGACCATCCGTGAGCGCCACCGTCATCGTTTCGAAGTGAACAATCATTTCCTGCCACAGCTGGAAGGCGCCGGCCTGAGAATTTCCGGTCGCTCCACCGACGGCAAACTGGTTGAGGTTGTGGAAGTGCCTGATCACCCCTGGTTTGTGGCTTGCCAGTTCCACCCGGAATTTACCTCCACGCCGCGGGACGGCCATCCGCTGTTCAAGGGTTTTGTTGAGGCAGCCCTGGCCCGTAAAAAGGAATCCTGATCATGGCGCAGAGTACGGTGAACGTCTCGGGAATCGAGGTTGCCAACGATAAGCCGTTCGTGTTGTTCGGTGGCATGAACGTGCTGGAATCTGCCGAAATGGCGATGGAAGTGGCCGAGGCGTACGTCGAGGCCACCAGCAAGCTCGGGATTCCCTACGTATTCAAAGCGTCATTCGACAAGGCCAACCGCTCTTCCGTGCATTCCTTCCGCGGCCCCGGTCTTGAGAAGGGGCTGCAGATCCTGGCGGACATCAAGAGCAAGTTCGGTGTCCCTATCATTTCCGATGTTCACGAGCCTGAGCAGGCTGCACCTGCCGCAGAAGTTTGCGATATCATCCAATTGCCGGCTTTCCTGAGCCGACAGACGGATCTTGTTGTTGCCATGGCAGAAACCGGTGCGGTCATCAATATCAAGAAGGCCCAGTTCCTGGCGCCACAGGAAATGAAGCACATCATTGCGAAGTGCGGGGAAGCCGGTAACGACAAGGTGATCCTGTGTGAGCGCGGCACCAGCTTCGGGTACAACAACCTTGTGGTGGATATGTTGGGCTTCGGTATCATGAAGTCCATGAATGTGCCGGTGATGTTTGACGTCACTCACGCCTTGCAGATGCCCGGTGGTCGCGCGGATTCAGCCGGTGGCCGCCGAGCCCAGGTAACCGACCTGGCCCTGGCGGGTATGTCCCAGGGGCTTGCGGGTCTGTTCCTTGAGGCACACCCCGACCCGGATCAAGCCAAGTGCGACGGGCCCTGTGCTCTCCGCCTGAGCCAGCTTGAGCCGTTCCTTGCCCGGGTGAAGGCCGTTGATGACCTTGTGAAGAGTTTCAAACCTATTGATACCGCCTGATTGGCGGTTTTTTTGCGTTCCAGAAGGACTATGGGAGTGAGCGGGAACGGCCCTACGAAAATGTGCGGAGCCATGGATGGCGGAGCCCAAGCGCACAGGGATGTGCTTGTAGCGTTTTTCGTAGGGCCGTTCCCGCTCGCTCTTACTCCCAATTTTGAAATCAAACTTGGAGACAGAGAAGAATGACCAAGATTGCCAACATTAAAGGCCGTGAAGTACTGGATTCTCGCGGGAACCCCACGGTTGAAGCGGACGTGATTCTTGAGGACGGCACCATCGGCAGTGCTTGCGCCCCCTCTGGTGCGTCGACGGGTTCACGCGAAGCTCTGGAGCTTCGTGACAAGGATACGAGCCGCTATCTGGGTAAGGGCGTTCTGAAAGCTGTTGAGGCGGTAAACGCCAAGATTCGCGATGCCCTGATTGGTAAAGACGCAGCTGATCAGCGTGCTCTCGACAACATCATGCTTGAGTTGGATGGCACTGAGAACAAAGCCAACCTGGGCGCCAACGCTATTCTGGCTGTCTCCCTGGCCGCTGCCAAAGCCGCTGCCGCTTCACTGGGCAAGCCGCTGTATGCTCACATTGCGGACCTGAACGGCACCTCCGGCAAGTACAGTATGCCGGTGCCGATGATGAATATCCTCAACGGTGGCGAGCACGCAGACAACAACGTTGATATCCAGGAATTCATGGTCCAGCCGGTGGCTGCGAAGTCATTTGCCGAAGCGCTGCGCATTGGTGCGGAAATTTTCCACGCGCTGAAGAAAGTGCTTAATAGCAAAGGCCTTAACACCGCCGTCGGCGACGAAGGCGGTTTTGCACCGGATCTGCCTTCCAACGAAGGCGCTCTGGCGGTGATCCAGGAAGCAGTGGAGAAGGCTGGCTACAAGCTGGGTACTGATGTGACCCTGGCGCTGGACTGTGCCTCTTCCGAGTTCTATAAGGATGGTCAATACCAGCTTTCCGGTGAGGGCAAGTCCTTTGATTCCGCCGGTTTCGCCGACTATCTCGCTGGTCTGTGCGAGCGTTATCCGATTGTGTCTATCGAAGACGGTATGGATGAGAGCGATTGGGACGGCTGGAAAGTGCTGACTGAGAAGTTGGGTGACAAGGTTCAGCTGGTAGGTGACGACCTGTTCGTGACCAATACCAAAATCCTCAAGCAGGGTATCGACAAGAGCATTGGTAACTCCATCCTGATCAAGTTCAACCAGATTGGTAGCCTGAGCGAAACTCTGGACGCCATCAAGATGGCTCAGGATGCGGGTTACACGGCGGTGATTTCCCACCGTTCCGGTGAAACTGAAGACACCACCATCGCCGATCTGGCCGTGGCCACCTGTGCGGGTCAGATCAAGACCGGCTCCCTGTGCCGCTCTGACCGGGTTGCCAAGTACAACCAGTTGCTTCGCATTGAGGAAGCGTTGGATGGAAAGGCTCCCTATCGTGGCCTGAGCGAGATCAAAGGCCAGGGCTAATCGCCTGTGAAGGATACCCTGTCGGCGGGATACTGGCAGGTAACCGATCCGGAAAGGCCATCGTGATCCTCAAAATGTGAGGCATGATGGCCTTTTTGTACAACTGGTTAGNAGAACTTGTTGCTAAACTACACTAAGGTCTATACTTACTGTCCGGTTGATGCATCGTAAACGGAATTCGCAATGAAGTTACTCTGGTCCATCATGATTATTCTTATTCTCCTGCTGCAGGTGCGCCTGTGGGTTGGGGAGGGTAGTTTTGCCCAGGTATGGGGACTGGAGAACGCCATTGCCGAGCAGCGCGAGGAAAACGCCGAGCTTTCAGCCCGCAATGAGCGTCTCTATGCGGAAGTTCGTAACCTCCGCGGCGAGAAAGGTGCGGTTGAAGAACGTGCCCGCATGAACCTGGGGCTGATACGCAACGATGAAACCTTCTTCCTGGTGGTCGAGCAGTAACCCAGCCGCAAGCCAGGCCGATCAAAGCTGACCACGTCCATGAGTAGACCCCGCTATTGGTTGATTGTTCCCGCCGCCGGTTCCGGCCAGCGAATGAAGGCAGACTGCCCGAAGCAGTATCTCAGGCTGGACCATCAATATATCCTTGATATCACTCTCTCCAGGTTATTGGACAATGCTGATTTTTCAGGTTGTGTGGTCGCTATTCGCGCGGACGATCCCTGGTGGCCGGAAACTGCAGCCAGTTCTGACGCACGTATAGAGTCCTGTGCCGGGGGCGCTGAGCGTGCGGATTCGGTATTGTCTGCACTTGAGGCACTGGCCTCTCGGGCGGATGACGACGATTGGGTGCTGGTACACGATGCCGCCCGGCCTTGCCTGCATCCCAATGACCTCGAACGATTGCTGACCCAACTTCAGGATCACCCTGTGGGTGGCTTGCTGGCGACGCCGGTGGCCGATACGCTCAAACTTGTGGCAAGTGACAGCAATCAGGTGGAGACAACCATCGACCGTCGTCATCTGTGGCGCGCCCTGACTCCTCAAATGTTCCGTTGTGGCGCCTTGANGANGGCTCTGAAAGCTGCCATTGCGTCAGGTTACCCGGTGACCGATGAAGCCTCGGCCATGGANTACGCAGGCAATGTTCCCTGTATCGTTGAGGGGCGACCGGATAATATAAAGATTACGGTACCCGCTGATCTNGCNCTGGCCGGTTTTATCCTCAGCCGTCTCTAGCGGCAAGCCTGCATCGTTACTGANTGAAAAGGAAACAGCACTATGCGAATCGGGCAGGGCTTTGATGTCCATGCTTTCTGTGAGGGAAATCAAGTCGTTATTGGCGGTGTGACCATTCCGCACACCCATGCCCTCAAGGCCCATTCCGACGGGGACGTGCTTTTGCACGCCCTTGCAGATGCCCTGTTGGGTGCCGTGGCCCTGGGCGACATCGGTCATCTGTTTCCCGATACCAGTGATGAGTGGGCGGGCGCGGACAGCCGGGACTTGCTGCGCCGCGTGATGGAGCGTGTTGCCGGTGAAGGGTTTGGTGTCGGTAACGTGGATGCCACCATTATTGCCCAGGCCCCGAAAATGGCGCCCCATATTGAGGCCATGCGGTTGACCATTGCCGAGGATCTTGCCATCCCGGCGAGCCGGGTCAGCGTCAAGGCGACCACCACCGAAAAGCTGGGCTTTGCCGGCCGCGGTGAGGGCATTGCGTGCCAGGNNGTTTGCCTGCTGGAGCCGGTTTCATCATGACGGANGCTCAGCACGCTTCCAACGGCTGGCGACTCNACTGGCCAACCTCCTCGGGCTCTCGGGTGGCTTCGGCGCGTATCAAATCGCTCCCCGGCGACTTTTTCGTGGATGAAGATCTGTCTATGCCCGANGACAGTGGCGGTGGGGGAGAGCANCTGTGCCTGCGTCTGGAAAAAGTCGGGGATAACACCGACTACGTGGCGCGGCAGCTTGCTAATATCTGCGGTTGCAGGCATTTCGACGTGGGTTTTTGCGGGCTGAAGGACCGTCATGCGGTCACGCGTCAGTGGTTTAGCCTTTATCGGCCGGGACAGGAAGACGACGATGGAGCGTTCATCCAGGCGGTGGAGGAACACTGGCCAGTATTGGCTCAGTACCGCCAGGCTCGAAAACTGAGGCGGGGCGATCATCAGGGCAACCGGTTTGAGCTGGTGCTAAAGGACGTGGTCGGCGACACATCTGCTATCGATGCGGCTCTGGCCCGGTTGCGGGACCTCGGATGCCCGAATTATTTCGGTTCGCAACGGTTTGGCCATGGCGGTGCCAATCTGGATAGGGCGCTGACCATGGACCCGACAACACTGAACCGTCGGAGTGGTCGCAATGTCAAAAAGCGTGGGCGAGGGCGGTCAACCTCTGGCAGTCGCGACAGTAAGAACGTATTGTACTTTTCGGCGGCACGTTCGTGGTTATTCAACGAGGTGCTCGCCCATCGTGTTGAGACAGGCACCTGGCTGGAACCTCTGGAGGGAGAGCCTGGCGCGTGTGAAAATCAGAACCTGATGGTGACAGGTCCTCTCTGGGGCGACGGTGGCACCGAGGCAGTGTCGGTCCAGGGCGAAATCGAGCGTTCCGTGGTTGCGGAGCACCCGCAACTGGCAGCGGTGTTTTCAACCACCCGCATGAAGCCTGAGCGTCGGCCGCTGAGCCTGAAACCGGAAGGTCTGGAGTGGCATTGGGACGGCAATGACCAGTTGCGGTTGTCGTTCCGGCTTGCGCCGGGGCAATACGCAACAACGTTGCTGGACGATGTGTTTGATATAACGGACGCAACCACGTTTATTGGAGAAAATTGTGCGAATTCTGTTGTCCAATGATGATGGCGTTCATTCGCCTGGTCTTCAGGCCCTACACGACGGGCTCCAGGGGCTGGGCCATCTTGAAGTCGTGGCGCCGGATAGGGACCATAGCGGTGCCAGCAATGCCTTGACGCTGAGCCGCCCGCTAACGGTGGAAGACCATCCCAATGGCTTCCGGTCCGTGGACGGGACCCCGACAGATTGCGTTCACCTTGCGGTTAACGGGCTGTTTGAAGAGCCGTTTGATCGAGTGGTCTCGGGCATCAATACCCACGCCAACCTTGGCGACGATATTATCTATTCGGGTACGGTGGCCGCTGCCACCGAGGGCAGAAACCTGGGGTTGCCAGCAATAGCGGTATCGCTGGTGAACGAAGGCCGTTTCCACTACGAAACGGCGGCCAGGGTTGTTCGCGCGTTGCTGGAAAGCGATCAGCCGTTAACTCTTGGTCCTCGATGCATTCTCAATGTGAACGTTCCCGATGTGCCATGGGAAGAGATTGCCGGCTTCCGCGTGACCCGGCTTGGCCATCGCGACCGGGCTGAAGGCGCGGTGCCGATGACCTGCCCCCGGGGCAAGTCCCGTTACTGGATCGGTGCCGCTGGCAAGGGCAGCGACGCCGGACCGGGGACCGATTTCAACGCAGTGCGCGAGAATTACGTTTCGATCACTCCCGTCCACGTGGATATGACGCGCCATGAGGTACTGTCGCCACTGCGAGAGTGGGTTGAGTTGCTGTCAGGACGGGAGGGACGTTAATGGTGGCAGCGATTGACGGTATTGGAATGACGTCCCGCCGAACCCGTATGCGACTGATACAAAGGCTCAGAGAGGCTGGTATAGCCGATGAGCAGGTGCTTACGGCCATGGCGGACGTGCCGCGTCACATATTCCTTGATGAAGCGCTTTCCCATAGGGCCTACGAAGATACTGCGCTGCCCATTGGCTACAGTCAGACCCTGTCTCAGCCTTACATTGTCGCGCGAATGACAGAATCGCTGATGCACCACAAACCCCGGAAAGTGCTGGAACTGGGAACCGGGTCGGGCTACCAGACCGCGATCCTTGCCGGGTTGGTGGATCAGGTTTTCAGCGTTGAGCGCATCAANCCGCTCCAGGACCGGGCCCGTGACCGGCTTCGCCAGCTNGGCTACCGTAANACGATGCTCAAGCACGCAGACGGAGGTATGGGGTGGCCAGAACAGGGGCCGTTTGACGGCATCATCGTCACCGCNGCACCCCGTGAGATCCCGCCGGAACTGAAAGANCAACTGGCGGATGGAGGCGTTATTGTGGCGCCGATCGGCGAGGGCACACAGATGTTGGTGGAAATGGTACGCCAGGGCGACCGTTTCGAGACCAGGG
>JGI24662J20072_1000309_pt1 | contig 12271 bp, 11 predicted proteins | sample MalvirmetaMSP146_FD_20072 | JGI IMG/M metagenome (IMG submission 20072) | reverse complement strand
ACCCGATTCAACAATTGGAACAGCAGCTCGATGAGCTGTTACGGGCCAGTAGACGCTTGCGTGAAGAGAATATGTTACTTCGTTCTCAGCAGGCAGCCTGGCTTAGTGAGCGCGCGCAATTAGTTGAAAAAACTGAAATTGCCCGTACTCGCATCGAGAATATGGTTAACCGTCTGAAGCAGCTGGATGAAGAACTATGACCGTACCTGTTCACGTCACAATCCTCGGCAAAGATTATCAAGTTGCCTGTCCAGAAGATCAACAGGATGCGCTAATTGCCTCTGCGCGCATGGTGCATCAGAATATGGAAAAAATTCGTAACACCGGTAAGGTGGTGGGCGTTGATCGCATTGCAGTAATGGCGGCTTTAAATATTGCGCATGAGTTGCTGTCATTACAGCAGGATGAAAGCCAGGACATCAAAAAAGTTAATGAAAAAATTTCTCTGCTTAAAGAGCGGGTTAGTGCATTTATTAACGAAGATAGGCAGTTGGAATTATAAAATACTGACGACTTGGCGAATAAAGTTGCGTATCATTTAATTAACCCTGCGGTGAGCGATAGCGACATGTGTTGTCTTGAGCCGATAAGCAAATGCTTTAGGAAACCAAATTTACGGGGTTGAAAAACAAGCCCGCTCCGACGGGAAGTTTGCCATCCCCATGCGGTTTCCCACTTGAACCAACAGGTTCAAGAACCCCGTTCGTAACGCCACTGTGGGGCCTTTCTATAACTTCTCTGTTGTTCTAAATCCTGAATTAGCGCGTTCCTAGCTGATTTATCTTCATTAATAACTTATTGAGCATCTCACGCTCATCACTGCTTAACGCATCGCTAAGTTGTTTTTCATGTCTTGCCAAAACTATCTCTAACGCTTCCTCAATCAGCTTTTTGCCTTTTTCGGTTAGTTTTACCAAGCGACTTCGCTGGTCATCCGCACATTGACGCCGGGTTATTAAGCCGTTTTTTTCCAGACTGTTAAGAACTTTGGTTAAACCACCAGAGCTCACCAGGTTCACCTGGCATATATTGGACGGGGTTTGTTCGTAGGGTGGGCCCTGTAAGCGCAATGATGCCAAAGCGTCAAATTCACCTACATTCAGATGAAATTGTTCCATCACAATTTTTGCATCCGAAAAAAATAATTCACGCGCACGAAACAGCCGCTTTATTGTCTCTGCTACAGCAAGATCATCGCCGTGCCAACAACTGCGCATTTGTTCGAGTGTTTCTTCTATGCTTAATATGCGATCTGCCAAGTGAGTTCCTCCTGAGATGACAGAATTATGACAAAAAAATTTACTTGCACGTGAAAGAATCTTGCATTAACCTTTCCAGAAACCTTTCTAGAAAGAATTCTAAGCTATTCCCTTCGCTTTCACCAGCGAATAACAAAGGATCTGTCATGCGTGATAACTCACTTGATACTAAACTCCCCTATCTGCGGGCTTTAGCAATCACCGCTTTTTTCTCGTTAAGCCTTCTGTCTCATTCCGTCAGCGCTGAACAAAACCTTCCCAGAGTTCAGGTGGTGGAACCTGAAGTCCGCACGTTGACAGAGTGGAAAGAATTCACCGGTCGTTTTGAAGCGGTGGAGATGGTCGAATTGCGCGCAAGAGTAACAGGCTATTTGGATAAAGTGCATTTCGACGATGGCCAGATGGTTGAAAAGGGAGATCTATTATTTGAAATTGATCCGCGGCCTTATGAAGCAGCGGTGGCCAGAGCTGAAGCAGAACTGTCCAGAATGGATAGTCAACTGAAACTGGCTGAACTGGATACCAAGCGGGGTGAACGTTTATTAACCCAGAGTGCGATTTCTCAGGAAGAGGTGGATACCCGTCGGGCACGCTTTCAGGAAGCTAATGCCAACGTGGCATCCGCTGCCGCTGCGTTGAAAACCGCTAAGCTGGATTTACAATACGCCAAAATTACTGCTCCGGTTAGTGGGCGGATTTCTAATCGCCGTGTTGACGTCGGTAACCTGATTGGAAGTGGCGATACAGGTGAAGCTTTGACCACCATTGTCTCGCTGGATCCGCTGCATTTTGTATTTGATGTATCAGAAACCGAATATCTGGAATTGATTCGTTTGCCGGAGGGCCAGGAGCAATTGGTTAATGGCAGAACCATGCCAACGGAACTTAAATTAATTGATGAAAAGGATTGGACACGTGAAGGTCGAATCGATTTCGTTGATAACCGGCTGGACGAAAATACCGGTACTCTGAGAATGCGTGTAGTGGTAGACAATGCCGATGGTGTTTTACGTCCGGGACTTTTTGCCCGCTTGCGTTTGCCGACCAGTCAAAATGCAGAAGCGATGCTGATTCCGGATAAAGCGATAGTGACCGATCAGGCAGCCAAAGTGGTAATGACCGTGAATGCCGAAGGCAAAGTCATTCCTAAACCCGTTGAACTTGGCACATTGCAGGGTAATATGCGGGTAATCAGAAGTGGATTGACAACATCAGATCAAATCATTGTTGAAGGTTTGCTGAGAGCTCGCCCGGGTACGGAAGTGAATGTTGTTCCATATCAAGCTGAGGAACAGGCTAATGTTGACGGACAAGACTCATGAAGTTCACCCACTTCTTTGTTGAAAGACCTATTTTCGCGACCGTTATTTCGGTCCTGATTGTTCTGGTGGGCACAATTGCCTATAGCAATTTGCCTGTTGCACAGTACCCTGAAATTGCTCCGCCAAGTATAGCGGTCACCGCCACCTATCCCGGCGCAACCGCCGAAACGGCTGGTAATACTGTCGCAACAGTATTGGAACAGCAGATCAATGGTGTAGAGAACATGCTCTACATGAAATCTGAAAATACGTCTGATGGACGCACCTCACTAAATATTACGTTCAAGCCGGGCACCGATTTAGATACTGCGCAGGTGCTGGTGCAAAACCGCATTGCCATTGCTGAGCCTTTACTTCCGGAGGAGGTGACTCGACAAGGTATTGATATTCGTAAAAACTCACCCGATTTGATGATGGTTATTCATATTCTGTCTTCAGATGGCAGTCGAGATAACCTCTATGTTTCTAATTATGCCAGAACTCAGGTAGTTGACCGGTTGGCTCGTATAGACGGAGTCGGCGAAGCACGGATTGTTGCAGAACGGGCTTATGCAATGCGGATCTGGATTGATCCGGAACGTGCTCAGGCATTTGGTTTAACAGCGAATGAAGTTGTTGGCGCTTTACGTGAGAATAATACCCAGATTGCTGCTGGTACCATCAATAGAGAACCGATTGAAACCAAAGGCGGTTTTGAGTTAAGTGTGGAAACACAGGGCCGGCTGCTGGAAGAAGAAGAATTCGGCAATATCATTGTAAAACGCGGTACTGATGGCCGGACCGTCAGGTTACGCGATTTAGCCAGAGTCGAGCTGGCAGCTCAGGACTACAATAATATTGGTTATTTGGATGACAACCTGGCTTTGCCGGTCGTTATCTTCCAACGCCCGGGTTCCAATGCATTGGAGACTGCTCAGGCGTTACGGGCAGAGATGAAAGATATTGCCCAAAGCATGCCCTATGGCGTTGAATATCAAATCATTTACGATCCAACCGAGTTTATCGCTAAATCCATCGAGAAGATTTATCACACCATTTTAGAAGCCATTATTCTGGTTATCTTGGTCGTAATGCTATTCCTGCAGAGCTGGCGAGCATCGATTATTCCTATTCTGGCCATACCGGTATCACTGATTGGTACCTTTGCCGTTATGTCCATGCTGGGAGTGTCATTAAATAACCTGTCGTTGTTTGGTCTGGTGCTGGCCATTGGTATCGTGGTTGATGACGCTATTGTTGTGGTTGAAAACGTAGAGCGTTATATACGAGACGGATTCAGCCCTCGAGAAGCGGCACATAAAACCATGGATGAAGTGGGCGGAGCCTTGGTGGCTATTGCCATCGTATTGACTGCCGTATTTATACCGACAGCCTTTATCACCGGTATTTCTGGAGCGTTTTATCAACAATTTGCCTTGACCATTGCCACAGCAACCATTATTTCGCTGATCGTTTCGTTAACGTTATCTCCGGCTTTATCAGCGTTGTTATTAAAGCCACATGTTGAAGGCCATGTGCCTAGTGGAGTTTGGGGTAAGGTTAGTTATCCATTTCGTGCGTTTGGTAATGGCTTTAATCGTGCCTTTGAGTGGATGGGTGATCGTTATTCGGCAATGACACGCAAGTTGTTACGTATGATGGCGGTTATGCTGCTGATATACGTCGGTTTGATCATGTTGACTGGCTATCAGTTCAATAAAGTACCAACAGGTTTTATTCCTGAACAGGATCAAGGTTATTTGATCAATGTCCTACAGTTACCCCCTGGCGCTACATTGGAAAGAACTGATGCCGCTGCACGCGAAGCTTCGGCACGTTTAAGAGATGTTCCCGGCGTTGCGCATGCAGTTTTATTTGTCGGTCTGGATGGACCTACTTTTACCAATGCATCCAATTCGGCAGTCATTTTTACCCCGCTGGATTCTTTTGAAGACCGTATAGCGGCAGGTATTACCATTGACGATATTGTGGCTGGTTCTCAGCAAGCCTTATCCCAGGTTGACGCTGCGATGGCGTTTGCCATCAGACCACCTCCAGTTCGCGGGATGGGGAACTCCGGTGGTTGGAAACTTTATGTTCAGGATCGTGGGGGACTTGGTCTTGAAAGATTACAGGCTGTTACCAACGAGGTAATTGGCGCAGCGAATCAAACTGATGGTTTATCGTCAGTGTTTACCTTCTTTAACTCTGGAACTCCCAGAATTTACGCTGATATTGATCGTACCCGGGCAGAAATGCTTAATGTGCCGGTAGGCAATGTTATCGATACGTTGGAAATTTATCTTGGCTCACGTTACGTCAACGATTTTAACTTCCTGAACCGAACCTATCGGGTAGTAGCGCAGGCGGATGGCCCTTACCGTGATGAGATTGAAGATATCGGTAAATTACGTACCCGCTCTGATAATGGTGCAATGGTGCCAATCGGGACTATAGCTACGTTTGAAAATATCACGGGACCAATACGTCTGCCGCACTACAATCTGTATCCTGCGATTGAAGTGCAGGGCAATACTGCACCGGGTTATTCCAGTGGTGAATCGCTCGCGATTGTTGAAGAACTATTGAGCGATACATTGCCCGAAGGAATCAGTTTTGAATGGACTGAGCTGGCCTTGCAGGAAAAATTGGCAGGTGATACTGCATTTCTCAGTTTTTCTCTGGCCGTTGTCTTTGTATTTCTGTTACTGGCAGCGTTATATGAAAGCTGGTTATTGCCTCTTGCAGTAGTGTTGATTGTGCCTATGTGTTTACTGGCCGCAATACTTGGGGTGAGTTTGCGCGGTATGGATAACAACATTCTGGTACAGATTGGTTTTGTGGTGTTGATTGGCTTGGCTTCAAAAAATGCAATATTGATTGTTGAGTTTGCCAAGCAAGCTGAAGATCGCGGTCTGAGTCGCCTGGATGCTGCAGTTGAAGCAGCACGTACTCGTCTGCGTCCGATTCTGATGACTTCATTTGCCTTCATTCTAGGCGTGGTACCATTGGTATTGGCCTCTGGTGCTGGCGCTGAAATGCGTCAGGCCTTAGGCACGGCAGTATTTTTTGGTATGCTTGGTGTGACCTTCTTCGGACTGATATTTACCCCGGTCTTTTATGTTTTCTGCCGCTGGCTGGCTTCATTAAGAGATAAACGTGAGTTGCAACAAACCGCTGATGAAGCGCAGTAAGTCAACAGACTCAGCTGATTGATCAGTGAAACTCCATGGTTTCAACCGGGTCCGATTAAGAGTCACACTATTTTTGGAGGGATTATGAAACTATTGACGAGCATAATGATTGCGCTGACATCTTCAGTAGCATTTGCTGATACACAGATCGAGCTTTATGAAGTGGATAAACAGGGAACAGGCAAAAGTCTGGGAAGCGTAGCAGTTCATCAATCAGCATTTGGTCTGGTCTTTACCCCGGATTTGAAATCGTTAACACCCGGTTTGCATGGCTTTCATGTGCATCAGAATCCAAGCTGTGATGCTGCTGAAAAAAACGGTGAAATGGTGCCTGCTTTAGCTGCTGGTGGTCATTATGATCCCTACGATACCGGTAAGCACGACACTCCCTGGGGCAGTGGCCATGCCGGTGACTTACCACCGTTGTATGTAGCCGATGACGGAACAGCAACTCATCCGGTGCTTGCACCACGCTTGACGCTTAAAGATTTACAAGGTCGTTCGTTAATGATTCATGCTGGTGGTGATAATCACTCTGATCACCCTAAACCCTTAGGCGGCGGCGGTGCCCGAGTTGCCTGTGGCGTATCCAGCTAAAATTCTAACGGTTTATTCAGCAATCAGACTGGAAGCAGGATTGAAATGTTAAGTCCGCCTTCCGGTCTGTTTGCTGCAATTATCTCACCGCCGTGAATTTCAATTGCGCGATGGGCAATCGTGAGCCCCAGACCGATACCGTTCTGCTGGTGATTGTCACGACTACGAAAGAACGGTTGAAAAACCTGCTGTAAATCCTGTTCAGCAATTCCCGGCCCCTGATCTTCTATAGTGATTTGCCAATGACGGGATAATTTTTCAGTAGTTAGTTGAATCACCCCATTCTCAGGTGAATACTTAATCGCATTACGCAAAACATTTTCAATAGCACTATGAATAAGCTCAGGGCGGGCAAACACATTGATTTGATCAAAAGCATTGTGCGTTATCTGAATATGTTTATTCTGGGCTTCAAAACGAGCGTCCTCAATAATATCCAGCAGCATTTCTGTTAAATCGAAAAGTTGTCTGTCATCATTTTCAGTTGTCGGATTTTCCAGACGAGATAAATTTAGTAACTCACCGATAAGATGATCAATACGCTCGGACTCACGTTCAACCCGATCCAGCATTTTGGCGGTTTTATCCGGGCTTTGCTGTGCCAAACCAATCGCAGCCTGCATCCGTGCCAAAGGTGAACGTAACTCATGAGAAACGTCGTGGAGTAATCTTTTCTGTGCATTCAGCAACTGGCTTATGCGAACGGTCATATAATCGAAGTTTTGCCCCAGTTCAGCCAATTCATCACGACGTTTTCCCATTGCCGGACGGATTCGGGTATCCAGTTTGCCATCTGCAACATCATTAAAGGCTTTTTTCAGAATACGGATGGGCTTAGTAAACCACCAGGCCAGCAAGCCACTGAATAACAATCCCGAAATCAACCACATACCCAGTAGTAATAATAATGGTGGTTTGGGAGGTTTGGGCCGATCCAGCTTCTGACCTAGTTTTTCAGGGGAGGGGATAAATAACAGCAGGGATCTGCCATCTTCCGAGATTACTTGTCGAACGGAGCGTATTCTTTGATTTTCAAATAATAATTGTCGTGTTGTTGCCAGCAACTGCGGATCAACATTCCGTTGCAGAATATCCTGATTATCCTGATTAACGGCAAAAAGCTTAATCTCATTGCGTTGTTGTTCAAGCAGATACTTTTTTAACGGCTCGATACCGGCATAACGCGCTATATCAGCGGCACTGTCGACAAGATCTGCCGCTTTCCAGCCCATTTGTACCGGAATTGTTTCGAAGGCCTGACGCTCTGCATTATGGCGTAACCACATACCACTGGCGACACCAATACTGGTCAGTAATAAGGCCAGCAAAAAAGCGAAAAAGAATTTCCAGAATAAACTTCGCATTATTTAATCAACTGATAACCTTTACCACGGACTGTCTGGATATAAGAATGACCGTCCTGCTGTTGTCCCAGCTTATGCCGAATACTGCTCATATGCACATCAATACTGCGATCAAAGCGTGCCAGCGGACGACCCAGTGCTGCTTCTGATAATGCATTTTTACTGACGATCTGTCCGGCATTTCTTGCCAGCGATTCCAATAGGCTGAATTCGGTACTGGTCAGTTCCAGCGCAGTATCAAACCATATGGCTTTACGTTGTTGAGGCCAGAGTTGCAACGGACCGGTTTGTATAACTGTTTCATCCTGTTGCTGCTGTCGGGTGATTTCACTACGACGCAAAATGGCTTTAATGCGAGCAATCAGTTCGCGAGGGGTACAGGGCTTGGGTACATAGTCATCAGCGCCAGATTCCAGTCCCATGATGCGATCAACATCGTCACCCTTTGCGGTAAACATTAAAATGGGCACATGGCTTTGCTGACGGATAGCTTTTAATACCTCAGTGCCACTCATATCAGGCAACATTACATCCAGAATGACAATATCGAACTCTCCCTGCAAGGCAAGCTGCAGGCCTTCTGTTGCTGTATCTGCAGTGCGAACCTGAAACTTCTCTTCCTCCAGATAGTCTTGAAATAGACCAGAAAGAATCACATCGTCATCAATAATTAATACTTTGCTCACAGAGATGTCCTGTTATTTTGTAAAGTAATGATACGTCCCCAAATATTAATCAGCTAATTGTAAATCAGTGTTTTACCTGAATTTACATATCAAAACAGTCATTAACAGTTAATCCGTCAATACTGTCTGCAACCTGTCGAACGACAGTATTTCGTTAAAAAATAACCTTCTTAGGAGAATACCTATGCGCAGCAAATTAATGGCACTCAGTTTGATTCCAGCTTTATTTCTAGCAGTACCTGCCATGGCCGATAAACATAAAAGTTGTGATGAAGGAGAAAAATATGGCGAGATGAAGAAAAAACATAAAGATCATGATGGCATTCCACGCATATTACAGGGCGTTGATTTAACCGAAGCGCAGAAATCAGAAATAAAAGAATTAGTTGAAGCCCAGCAGACAGACAAAAGAAACGATATGAAGTCGCACTGGGAGTTGCACAAGCAATTAAACCAATTGGCTTTTAATGATCGTCTGGATCAAAACAAGCTAGAAGCCATAATCAATGAAGCCACAGAATCTCATGCCGACAGATTAGCTAAAAAAGCTAAATTGAATAATGCGATTTTCAATGTGCTAACAGCAGAACAAAAACAGCAGCTGCAGCAGAAAATGGCCGAATCTGAAAACCGTAACAAGCCTTAAATAAAATGACTTACCTCATCCTGACAATGAGTGCAGGATGAGGTTTTTTATGGGTGATGATCAGGTTTTATTGTGAAGCAGTGATATTACTGAAGCTGTTTGCGGGCGCACACCACGCCAGAGATAAAAGGCTTCTGCAGCCTGCTCAACCAGCATGCCCAGCCCATCAATGGTTTTTTCGGCCTTTTGGGCTTTTGCCCATTGGATAAATGCCGTATCGGTGTCGCTGTACATCATGTCATAACAACAGGCACCACTTGCCAGCACCGTATCAGGTAAAGGAGGCACTTCGCCCTGTAAACTGGCTGCGGTAGCATTAATCACCACATCAAATTCACCGTCAATGTCATCAAATCCACCGCCATGAACATTGCCCAGATGGGCAAACAGTTCTGCAAGATGACTGGATTTTGAAGCCGTTCGGTTGGCAATAAATATTCCGAGCGGTTGGTATTCAAGTAAAGGCGCTATCACGCCACGTGAAGCGCCACCGGCTCCAAGTAATAAAATCCTTTTGCCAGCAAGCTCCACCTGATGATTGACCGCTAAATCACGGCAAAGACCAATGCCATCTGTATTGTCACCAAACAAGCTACCATCATTATTGAATACCACGGTATTAACTGCTCCAGCCAACTCGGCCCGGGCAGATTTTTGCTGGGTTATCTTCCAGACCTGCTCCTTGAATGGCACTGTTACATTGATGCCTTTTAGTTTAAGCACGTCGCGAAGCTGTTGAAGACTATTCTGCAGCTCGTCCAACGGAACTTCAATCGCTGAATATTCAATATCCTCACCGGTTTGTCTGGCAAACTCGGCATGAATCCACGGGGATTTACTATGATGTATCGGGTTACCGATTACTGCGTATTTATCTGTCATGTTCAGCGTTGTAATGTTTGGGCAATATCTTTGGCAAAGTAGGTGAGGATACCGTCGGCACCCGCACGCTTGAATGCCAGCAGGCTTTCCATAATCACTTCTTCACTTAGCCAGCCTTTTAACGTTGCTGCCTTGAGCATCGCATATTCACCACTGACCTGATAGACAAAGGTCGGTTTTTGAAACGTCTGTTTCACCCGATACAGCACATCCAGATAAGGCATGCCGGGTTTGACCATCACCATATCAGCACCTTCCTGAATATCCAAAGCGACTTCATGTAAGGCCTCATCAGAATTTGCTGGATCCATCTGATAACTGAATTTATTGCCACCGGCTAAATTCCCTGCACTGCCCACAGCATCACGAAATGGTCCATAAAAACTGGAGGCATATTTGGCAGAATAAGCCATGATACGAGTGTGTATATGCCCGGCATTTTCCAGCGCGTTACGTATTGCACCAATTCGTCCATCCATCATATCGGAGGGGGCAACTACATCGGCTCCAGCCTCAGCATGAGATATCGCCTGTTTGATTAATACTTCGACCGTTTCATCATTAATAATATAAGCGTTGTCATCGATCAAGCCATCCTGGCCGTGGGTGGTAAAGGGATCCAGAGCAACATCAGTCATTACCCCCAAATCGGGGAAGGCTTTTTTTAATGCTCTGACGGCCCGTTGCGCCAAACCATCGGGATTAAACGCTTCAGCAGCATCCAGCGATTTCTGTTCCAATGGGGTCACTGGAAACAATGCCATCATCGGGATGCCCAAATTGTGGATAATTTCAGCTTCCTGAAGCAGCAAATCAATGCTCAGTCTCTCCACCCCAGGCATTGAAGTGACTTTTTCTCGTTGATTTTTGCCTTCGAGTACAAAGCAGGGATAAATCAGATCATCAACGGTTAACTGGTGCTCTCGAACCAGCCGCCGGGAAAAGTCATCTTTGCGCAAACGACGGGGTCTTTGTTGTGGAAAAGCGGAAAAATTAAAATACTGTTGGGTCATAAGTTCTGCCAGGTAAATAAGCTGCGCTTCATACTACCGCTGGCAAGGTAACTTGTCATCGTTTTTAGCGTGGACGCATAGGCTGCAGATAGGCTAAAATTGCAAAGATTTTGTCTGGGGAGAACGTCGTCCCCTGTTCCTTTTTTATCTGGTGGAGGTTCCCCTTGCGTACAACTGCGCTACTTGCTCTTGAAGATGGCACGGTCTTTCACGGCGAATCAATCGGTGCTGTGGGCCAGTCAGTTGGTGAAGTGGTCTTCAACACCGCGATGACAGGTTATCAGGAAATTATTACCGACCCGTCGTATTGCCGCCAAATCGTCACGCTGACTTATCCGCATATCGGTAATGTTGGCGTTAACAAAGACGATGAAGAATCTGACCAGGTGTATGCCAGTGGTTTAATCATTCGCGAACTTTCACCCGTCATGTCCAGCTGGCGTGGTGAAGAAGCTTTAGATAAATATCTTGAGCGCCAGAATGTTGTGGGACTGGCCGGTATTGATACCCGTCGTCTCACACGTTTGTTGCGCGAAAAAGGTGCGCAAAAAGGCTGCATCGTTGCTGGCGATAATATTGATGTTGATGCGGCAATTGCTGCTGCCAAAGCCTTTGCTGGATTGAAAGGCATGGATTTGGCCAAAGAAGTTTCAACCAAACAGGCTTATGAGTGGACTGATGGTATTTGGCATATTGATAACCAGTCCCGTAAAGCCGAGCCCCGGTTCCATGTTGTTGTCTATGATTACGGCATCAAGAAAAACATCATGCGTATGCTGACCGAACGTGGCTGTAAATTAACAGTAGTGCCTGCACAAATGCCTGCGGAAGAAGTTATGAAACTGAATCCGGATGGTATTTTCCTGGCCAATGGCCCGGGTGACCCGGAGCCGTGTGACTATGCAATTAAGTCCATCCAGTATTTTCTCGATAAAGATATGCCAATTTTTGGTATCTGTCTGGGACATCAGTTACTGGCATTGGCCTGTGGCGCCAAAACCGAAAAAATGAAATTCGGTCATCATGGGGCGAATCATCCGGTTCAGGAATTGCTGGCAGGGCTAGTAATGATTACCAGTCAGAATCACAGTTTTGCCGTAGATGAATCCACTTTGCCTGACACGGTTGAGACCACTCATCGTTCTTTATTTGATGGCACATTGCAGGGTATTCATCATAAAACCAAACCGGCATTCAGCTTCCAGGGGCATCCGGAAGCCAGCCCTGGTCCGCAGGATGCATCACCTCTATTCGATCACTTTATCGACCTACTCGAACAAGCGACAGGTAAATAACACATAATGGCTAAACGTACTGATATTCAAAGCA
>JGI24662J20072_1000305_pt1 | contig 12439 bp, 10 predicted proteins | sample MalvirmetaMSP146_FD_20072 | JGI IMG/M metagenome (IMG submission 20072) | reverse complement strand
TTCACCGTAGGCATCGGTTCTGCCCCCAACATGCACTTCATGCGTGAAGCTGCACGCTATGGCCGCGGTACCTACACCGCCATCAGTGACCTGTCGGACGTCGCCCGCCCGCTGGACGAGCTGTTAGGTAAGATGGAGGCGCCGGTGTTGACCGATATCGCAGTAAGTTGGCCGGGCCAGGCCGCTGCAACCGAAGCCTTCCCTGACCGAATTGGCGATCTGTTCAGGGGGGAGCCCATGGTGCAGGTTGTGCGTGGCCTGCCGGCTGAAGGCGCACTCGACGTTTCCGGGCGTCTTCCGGATGGCAGTCAATGGCAACAGTCGTTGAACCTCGAACAGGCCGCCAACGGCAAGGGCCTGCATCGTCATTGGGCAAAACAGAAAATCGATAGCCTGATGGACAGTGGGCTGACCGGCAAGATTGATGATGACGCGCGCCAGCATGTGATCCGTCTGGGGCTGGAACATCAGTTGATGACAAAGTACACCAGCTTCCTGGCCCAGGACAAAACCCCGTCCAGGCCGTCNCAGGAGGCGCTGGAAACCGACAGCGTGCCCACACTGCTGCCCGCCGGGAGCCAGGGCACGATGTTGCGATACCCCCAGACCGCAACCATGTCTCCACTGCTGATCGCCATTGGCCTGATTGGGCTGATGTTCTCGGCCGCGATCACGCTCCTGAAGCGGAGGGTATACCCATGAACCGATTGATTCTCCTGTTGGCGACGACGTTCGCGACTGTCCTGGCGGTCGGCCTGTGGATTCCGTTCAAGGCCCTGGTGGCGCAGGAGCTTCTGGAGCTGGCCTGGGCTGAAAGCCAGGCGCGGCAGCAGGAAACCCGGCCCTGGCCCTGGGCAGACACCTGGCCAGTGGCCCGCCTGATGGTGCCTGAAACCGGCCAGTCACTGATCGTGCTGGACGGCGCGCACGGTGAAAGCCTGGCCTTTGGGCCGGGGCAGGTGGTGGGCAACGACGGCCGGGCGGGCCCGGTAGTAATTGCGGGCCACCGCGATACGCATTTCCGGGGGCTACAGCATCTGGAAACCGGCAGCCGGGTAAAGTTGCAGGATCGCGATGGCGACTGGCGTTCATTCCGGGTGGACCGTATTCGCGTTGTCGATAGCCGGCACGAGCAAATCAATACCGCACAACTGCCCAGGGATTCGCTGTTGCTGGTGACCTGTTATCCCTTCGATGGCCTTGAGAACAACGGTCCGCTACGCTATGTGGTGGAGGCCACAGCCGAGTCCCTGGTGACGGCCAATAAAGCCGATAATGCCCTGGCCCGGGAGGCTGTTGCCGGAACCTGATTTTGGCGTACACTTGTGCGCCAAAAATTGCATCAGGGTTGTCGTTAATGGGAATGCCAAGAAAACTGCTGGCCTGGCTGATGGTGCCGGTCATCTGTCTGTTTGCACTGGTTCTGTATGTCGCCCGGCCATTCAATCCGGACAACAACCGCTTGCTGGCACGAACGATTGCCCGCGTCGGTCGTTTGCTCCTNGGCATGGAGCGCCCTCTGGAAGGGGCCGACAACATGCCGCAGGACCGGCCCACGGTCGTTATTGCCAATCACCAGCACAACGANGACCTGTTCGTNATGGGGGATTTNCTGCCGCCCCGCACCGTCACGGTAGGCAAGTCNTCGCTGATATGGATCCCGTTTTTTGGCCAGGTGTTCTGGCTCGGAGGCAATGTCATCCTCAACCGGGGACGCTCCCACAAGGCTGTTGCGGTGATGCAGGCGACCAGCGAAGCGATCAGCCGTGACCGCAAGAGCCTCTGGGTCTTTCCAGAGGGCACCCGCAGCCGCGGCCGGGGCCTGCAATCATTCAAGAAAGGGGCTTTTCACGCCGCCATTGCCTCCGGTGCGCCCATCACCATGGTCTGCGCCAGCCAGTACTATGATCGTACCCTGGGGTGGTCCGGCCGTCGCGAACCGGTGGCTATCCGGGTGCTTCCGCCGGTTGAAACCGCAGGGCTCACGGTTGCGGATATTCCCCAGTTGATGGCCCAGTGCCGCCAGCAAATGGAAGCGGCCATCGCAGACCTCGAACGTACCGCCTGAACGTGTCCCACGAAACTGCCTGCCTCCCTGCGGAAGTGCTTGAAGCGCCGGGTAAAACAGGGCAGTCTTTCGGGGACTGTTTCGCTGCTCGGAGATGCATGCAATGAATCTGATTCTGTTCCTGATTATTGGTGGTGTGGCCGGTTGGCTGGCCGGCCTGATCATGAAGGGCCGAGGCTTCGGCGTACTGGCTAACATCGGTATCGGTATTGTCGGGTCCGTTCTGGGCGGTTTCGTTTTCCGCCTGCTGGGCCTGGCTGCGCAGGGCGCCATTGGTGAACTGGTTACCGCCACAGTGGGTGCCGTGTTGCTGCTGGCGGTTGTCAGCGCGATCAAGAAGGCCTGATCATGATCGTACCTGTCTCTGCCGTTTTCGCAGCCGTTCTCGGGCTGTTGCTGCTGGTGTTGTCGGGAATGGTTTCCCGTTTCCGCCTGAAATATAAAAAGAGCCTGGGTGTCACCGACGACCGGGACTTCCAGGCGGCTGTCCGCGCCCAGGCGAACCTGGTGGAATACGCCCCCTTGGGGCTGGTGATGCTTGCGATTGCCGAGTTGAACGGTGTTCCCAGCGGGCTGGTGTACTGGACCGGAATGGCCTTTGTGGTGGGGCGTGTGTTGCATGCCTTCGGCATGATCAATGGCCGGGGCGGCCCCCATATTGCCCGTATGGCAGGCATTCTGTTGACCTGGATTGGCATCCTCGCCATTGCCGTGTTGCTACTCTGGAACGTGTTCCAGGTTTACGGCTGAGTCTCCTGCGGGGGCGACGCAGCCCCCGGATCTTCTATTTGCAAGGCCGGGCTCCTAGAGCGCCCGCGCCATTTCCATGGTGACGTATTCCAGTTCCAGCCGGCGGTTGGCGGCGTGGTCTTCCGGCCGCGCCAGCGGGCGATCGCTGCCCCAGCCGCTCACCAGAATCTGGCTTTCCCTGACGCCCTCGCGAATCAGTACTTTCGCCGCGCTGCTGGCCCGCAGGCGGGACAGGAAATGGTTGTATTCACTAACGCCGAAATTATCGGCATGGCCATGGATTCGCACCGTAGCGCCCGGGTTGTGTCGCAGGTAGAGCGCGTGCTGGCGCAGGATGGTCAGGTCCTGCTCATCCAGTCGATGCTTGTTGAAACCGTAGTGGAACCGCAGCCGGTGTGGTTTGCGGGGTGTGCTGTCCGATGCCAGTGAGGGCATCGGCAGGCCTGATTCGATGGCCGCTCTGGCAAGTAGATCCGGATTGTCCAGTATGAGTACAGTCATGGCAGTTTCCTTGGTTGCACGTCCTGTTTTTCTTGTTGTCCCGGCAACTATTGGCTGTGGCCGGGACAACGGCAATTGGCGATTGGTCGAAACCCATACTCCGTGCTCGTTTCGAGCATCGTGCGATTCGCCCCTTTGCGGCTGCCCTGATTGAATGTCATTTGTATGACCATCGTGTGACAACCGCAGAGTAGCCTGTTTGTGGTGCCGCGCACAGTTTGTTTTGCCCGTGGCCGGCTAAACCGCTTCAGGATTCATTACAACGCGAAAAACTGGCCATGCTGTGGTAAAAAGCACCTCTCAAGAGACAAATTATGATGAATTGTGACGGCCCATGCTGATTATCCCCGCCGAAAACACCGTGAACTGGAAGCGCCCACCCTGGGTTACCCTCGGGCTGATCACGACTTGCCTGCTGGTATTCTTCTTTTACCAGGGCGACGACAACCGGCTGATTGAAGAAGCGGTTGAGCAGTATCTGGAATCGGACCTGAAGTCTTTGGAAGCCCCGGTATACGAGGACTACCTCGAGCGCCAGATCGAGTTTGAAGACAATCAGAATCGGGTCTACGACCTGCAGAACTTCCAGCAACTGCAGGAAGAGGGCGGAGACCTGTGGGTTGCCTACAGCCTGCTGGCGGACCGTGAGTTTTACCAGTACATGCTGCAGAACCGGGACAGGCTCTGGGCGCCGGCCGAGCGCCGCCTGTGGCTGGAGCAGCGGGGGGACATTCAGACCCAACTGATGGACAGGCTCAGCGCCAATCAACTGGGGCTGGTTCCAGCGGAATTTTCCCTCTACACGCTGATTACCTACCAATTCCTCCACGGCGGCTGGGGCCATATTATTGGCAACCTGGTGTTCCTGTTCCTGCTGGGGTTCACCGTCGAGAAGGCCCTGGGGGCAGGGCGTTTCCTGCTGGCATACCTGTTGTGTGGCGCTCTGTCGGGTGTGGTGTTCACCGCGTTTTCCATGGGCAGTCACATACCCCTGGTGGGTGCATCCGGGTCTATCTCCGGGCTCATGGGCATGTACGTGGCCATCTACGGGTTGCAGAGAATCCGCTTCTTCTATTTCGTTGGTGTGTACTTCAATTATTTTCGCGCCCCGGCGTTGGCGATCCTGCCCGTGTGGTTGGGCAAGGAAATCTACGATTACTGGTTCGCCGGAGCCACGGGCATTGCCTACATGGCCCACGCGGGTGGCCTGGTGGCCGGCGCGGGTATGGTCTGGCTGCTGGGCAAGAGCTGGTTGCAGGTGAAGGAAGAGTTTTTCGAACCAGAGGAAGATGAGCAGGACGAACGTTTCACCACCGGCTACAGCCAGGCCATGGCCAGCCTCGGCCGCATGGATTTCGACCTGGCCCGGCGCCAGTTCGAGGCGCTGAGAGAGCACTACCCGGACCGCACTATCCTGTTGGAGCACTTATATCAGCTGGCGAAACTGCGCCCGGACCTGCCGCAATACCGCGAGCGGACGCAGGAATTGATGAACGAGTCCCTTAGCCGGCGCCAGCCCGAGCGGATGGTCGAAATCTGGCAGGAGTACCTGGGCAAAGGCGAGGGCCATGCCCCGCTCGACGCAGAGGACCACAACCGGGTGTTGTTCACCTGCCTTCGTAATGACGACCTGAAAGCCGCGGAGAAAGCCTTCGAACGCCTGCGCAGTGCCGGTGATCAGCTCCTGGCCAGCGAAGCCTGCCGCTTGCTGGCCGAGGAGTTCGAAAAGCGCGAGATGACGCCCAAGGCTCGCCACTACAGGCAGTTGTTACAAGAAGGCTAGCTCACGGTTGGACGGCCGATTGTTGGGGAGACTTTTCCAAAACACGCTGTGAATACATCCATGTACGCTCGGCTCCGCCATCCATGGCTACGCACGGTTTTGGAAAAGCCTCCCCAACAATCAGCCTTACTCCTGAACTGCGAAAGAAGCCTTCGGGCCTTTCAATGGCTCCCGGTTCTCAACCTGCTGCAGGTACACATCGACCTGCTCGTGCAAAGGATGGTTCAGACAGCGTTTCTTGACGAAATTCAGGAACGCCGACGCTTTTTCCCACTGCCCCAGACCATTCGCCAGCGCCTGAGCGACCAGCAGATAGGCCGGTGCCAGTTCCTCGCTGTCCGGGAAACGCTTGTGGAAGTCCTGCAGTAACTTCAGCGCCGGTTTGAAATGCCCGCGCTGATACAGGCAACGGGCGCAGCGCACTGACAGCTCGGGGTCCTCCAGCCGGAACCCTGGCTCCACAGTTTCTATAGCCGCCAACAACGCCGCTATACCCTCGCCGTCGTTCCGTTCCGCCAGCATGTTCAGCAATCGGGGGTGATACCGATACAGCTCCGGAATATCATTGCGGGCGGTCAGCAGCTGATGCAACTGCCCTAACCGAAAGGCGTTCTGGGAATCCCGTTTCAGGGCTTCCTTGAGCATCGACTGGACCCGGTCGTAGTTGCCGTCCTTCAGATTCATGTCAATGTCGGCGTCAAACCGATGGGTGCGGTCGCGGTTCTGCATTTCGCCGGCGTTTTCGTCATCCTGCAGATCGCTGGCAAAGCCCAGCTCCTCCTGGTACTGGAACAGCAGGTAACCCAGCATGTGGAACAGGATCAGCGTAAAGGTGCTGTTGAGAAAACCCGCCAGTGTACGGGCAACACCCGGAGCGAAGTGGGTGAGGGCGAAATCCTGGGCTGCCCCGGACGCCAGGGTCAGCAGGATCAGGTAGCCATACAGCAGGAAATAGGGCGTGCCGATGCGCGAGATCAGCACCGCCAGGTTCATGGGGTTCACCGCGGCCATGACCGAGCGCTCCATGGCCAGCACCATGATGCTGGCGGGCAGGGCCAGTATCACGAAGGCCACGGCCAGGAACATCAACAGCGGCCCGCCAACCATGGCAGCGGCCGCTACCATGCCGCCCATAAGCGCAAACACCAGTAGCTGCAGGATCACAATGTCAAACCCGCTGCCGGTAAATGCCACTGCTACCGGAGGCGGTTTCATATGACCCTCGGCGGTGTGGCTGATAACGGCATAGGTATACTTCAGCAGTGCCAGGGCCAGCACCAGCGTGATGATCAGGCCGATGAGATTGCCGCTGACGACCAAGGGCACCAGCGTACAAATGGCAATAACCATCAGCGGATCGGTGTGGAACGGGTAGCGGAAGAAAGCACCGATCCGGTTCCAGAATGGCACGGCCTCCGTGGCGGCACCGAGATAGCGCATGGCACGGCTGCAGTGGGGGCACAAGGCGTGTTGTTTTCGAGTGTCCGCATCCGGCATGCAACGGGTGCAGTAGTGTATCTGGCAGTCACCGCAATGCCATTTTGCGGGTTCGCCGGGGTGGTAATGGCAGTCGTGTTTCACTAGTCGCATCTTCTAATCAATTTTAGCCCACATGATTACAGATACTGGGTTTGTGGGCCAGGACACTGCGGATACCACATCAAAAAACAGCCTTACACCTGCAAAAGAAATCTTGGAGCTAATTTCAGTCGTGATTTTGTGCTATAAAGTGTACCGAAAAAATACAGCACTTAGTTTATTAAGCAGCTCGGTATGTCAATGGAATGAAATGTGTCTCATATGGAAAATGGAGTAGTTTATGTTTAATAAAGGACTATCTACCGTCGGCCTTTCTTTGTTACTGGCCCTCACTGTCACAGGCTGTGGTGGCTCGTCTAGTGATAGCTCCCCTGACGAAGGTGGCAGCGACCAACCTCCTGTTCAACAAGAGATCGATGTAAGTGGCGTTGTTCGTGATTACTACACGGGAGAGCCAGTTCCAGGTGCTTCTGTTGATATTACGTCTGCCGATGGCACCAAGGTGGCAGGCAGTGCGGGCGAGGACGGTCGTTTTACTTTGTCTGTGAATAGGGGGATTGCCAGGATATCTGTCAATGCTGATGCAGATGGCTATGCGGAATCCTCCAGTATTGCCTCAACGCTTGACAACGTTGAACCTACGGGACTTGAACTCTCACTGTTACCAGCGAATAGCATACAGACATTCTCTGCTTCCACTAGTACTAACCTTCCGGTTGACGAGCTGAATGTCGTGGAGCTCGGTGCCAATGCATTTGTGCTCCCGGATGGGACTGTCTATTCCGGGGATGTGGATGCTGAGATAACGATTGTTGATCCCACATCCGATCCAAGTGTTATGCCTGGTGGCTATGAGGCGGTCGGTGCAGACGGTACCGAGGGGTTGATGGAGTCCTGGGGAGCAATAACTGCCAACTTTGAGTCCGAAAGTGGCGAAAACCTCCAGCTCGGCCAGGGCCAAATCGCAACCATCCGAATTCCACTAGCGCAGGGCAGGGCTGCGGCTACCTCACCTGCAACCATACCTCTATTCTATTACGATGATCAGGAAGGCGTTTGGCGGGAAGAAGGCGCTGCAACGTTGGTCACAGAGAATGGCATAAGCTTCTATCAAGGTACCGTAGAGCACTTCACAACATGGAATGCGGACTACCTGTATGAGTCCGTGGACGTCATCGGTCGAGTAGTCGACGAAAGTGGAGACCCTGTAGCTGATGCCCTGGTGACGTCTCAGGGGCAGGATTATATCGGTAGCTCTAGCGTTCGAACGGCCAATGACGGCACGTTTCACCTTCCGGTGCGCCCGAATTCCGATGTGTTGATCGCGGCTTCCAGAAATGGGTTGTCCAACACAACCTCGATTTCCGTGGGTGATACCGACTTTGAACTTGGCAACGATATTGTCCTGTCCGAAGCGGCGGTGTCGATTACGTTGACCTGGGGCGAGAATCCTGAAGATCTGGACACTCATTTTTTTGGCCCGGAGAATGAAAATGGTTCCAGCGAGTTCGAAGTCTATTACGGCAATCAGTCTGTGTCCGTTAATGGAACTCTCATCAACCTTGACGTCGACGATACCACTAGCTTTGGTCCGGAAGTGACCACTGTTCCCCGTTTTCCATACCCAGGTACCTATCGCTATCTGGTTTATCTATTTAGCGGAAGCGGGACGATTGAGGACTCGCCTGCCCGTGTAGAAGTTTCTATCGGAGGGGAAACCAGCGTTTTCTCGCCAACCCAGGCTCAGGGGACGGCTACCGATTGGTGGGCTGTTGTGAATTTCGTAGTAGACTCCGAGTTCAATGTCACCTTGCAACCAGTGCAGGAGTGGCGCGATTTCGGTGCTAACCCGGCGCAGGCGACGGTCAGCCCTTCGGCGCTGGGTGTTATGGAAGGCAACGAAAATCCAGCTAAGGCACAGGTTGAGCGTAAATACTATGCTCGTTGATTAAGCCGAGAAGAACTGTAAAAGGGCCCGGGTGAGGCCCTTTTTTATTCGTACCTATCGGTATTGTTGATTTCGCACTCGTCACGCGGGCGTTTTGCTTCAACTGCCTGCTATTCTGCCTCCGCAGCCTCCAAAACAAACCTACACCGCCACATTTTACGTACATAGCGCGGCGTCGAAGTAAAACCCTTATTGTTCCGCGGGGATCCATCATTCCAAATCGGAGTCGTCTTGAAGGCACCAGTAAGAGAATCTGATCAGCACCCGAGCGCTGTAGAGCCATATCAGTACAATTGGGCACATATCTTCGTACTTGCATTGAAGCACCGGCCCCGTCTGGTCCGCGCTAATCTGCTCGCCATACTGGCCACGGTGGTCAGCGTGCCTATTCCCCTGCTGTTGCCGGTACTGGTGGACGAAGTGCTGCTTGATGAGGCCGGCCCGGTGCTGCCCGTGATGCAGGCGATGCTGCCCGAAGCATGGCACCTGCCGGTGGTTTACATCGGCCTGATGGTGGTAGCAGCGTTTCTGCTAAGGTCGTTGTCGCTCACCTTCAACGTGCTCCAGTCCCGTGAGTTCTCCAAGATTTCCAAGGATGTGGTGTTTCGTATCCGTTCCCGGCTGCTGGGTCGGCTGCAGCGGGTGGCCATGTCGGAGTACGAAACCCGTGGCTCGGGCGGCATCACCAGTCATTTTATTACCGACCTGGATACCATCGACCAGTTCCTGGGTACCACCATCAGCCGTTTCCTGGTGGCGAGCCTGACCGTCACCGGAACCGCCATCGTGCTGATGTGGGTTCACTGGCAATTGGGACTGCTGATCCTGCTGTTCAATCCGCTGGTGATTTTCGCCACCATGCTCATTGGCAAACGGGTCAAGGAACTCAAACGCCAGGAGAATAGCGCCTACGAGGACTTCCAGGGTGACCTGACGGAAACTCTGGACGCGATCCACCAGCTCAGGGCGGCTAACCGGGAACAGCACTACCTGCGCCAGCTGATCAGCCGCGCCCGCACGGTTCGCGACCATGCCATACAGTTTGAATGGCGCAGCGACGCCGCCACCCGCGCCAGCTTTGCGCTGTTCCAGTTTGGTGTCGACACCTTCCGCGCGGCGGCGATGGTGACGGTCCTGTTCAGCGACCTGAGCATCGGCATGATGTTCGCCATCTTTGGCTACCTGTGGTTTATGCTCACGCCGGTACAGGAAATGCTGAATATGCAGTACGCCTGGTTCGCCGCCAATGCGGCGTTGGGGCGAATCAACCGCTTGCTGGAACTGGAGGAGGAGCCCCGTTACCTGGCGCTGGAAAACCCCTTCAGGGATCGTCACACCGTTGGCCTGACTCTGAAGGACATCCACTTCAGCTACGGTGAGGAATCCGTGCTCAAGGGCATTGACCTCCACCTTGAACCGGGAGAGAAAGTCGCGGTTGTGGGCGCCAGTGGCGGCGGAAAATCCACTCTGGTACAGGTCATTCTGGGCATGTACACACCGCAGCAGGGGCAGGTGCTGCTGGGTGGTGTGCCGGTCCAGCGCATCGGGCTCCCCTGTCTGCGGGAGAACGTGGCCACCGTGCTGCAGCACCCGGCCCTGTTCAACGACACCGTGCGACAGAACCTCACCCTGGGCCGGGACAAGANCGACGCCGAATTGTGGCAGGCCCTGGCNATCGCGCAACTGGACGGGACCGTGGCGGACATGCCTCAGCAACTGGATACCATGATTGGCCGNCAGGGGGTGCGTTTGTCCGGTGGCCAGCGCCAGCGGCTNGCCATTGCCCGCATGGTGTTGTCGGATCCCTCCGTGGTGATNCTGGATGAGGCCACCTCCGCCCTGGACGCCGAAACCGAGTTTCAGCTGCATCAGGATCTGGAGGCTTTCCTGCGTCAACGCACCACCCTGATCATTGCCCATCGTCTGAGTGCCGTGAAACAGGCCGACCGTGTTTACGTTTTCGAGGACGGCTTCATCACCGAGGAAGGGCATCATGATGAACTGATTGCCCGGCAAGGGCTGTATGCTCAGCTGTACGGTAATCGGCAGGCTTAAAGTCAGGTATGACGATTTTTCACATTTCGAGCTAATCCAGGTGACAGCGCATACCGTAACTAATTGCGTTTGCGCTGCGGGTACTTAGGCCCATTCAGTGCAATTCAAGTTTGCTCTGCACGTCAGCAGAGTCCCGTTTTTTTACGCACGCCTGAGACAAATCTTCAATGACTGAAACTACCGATCTGGCAACTACAGAGCGTCTTCGCACGGACAAGCAGATGCTGACGATACTCCTTGCACACCTACCTATAGTGGCTTTACTTGTTCCCCTCGGATTCGATACTCACGGGTTTGCAGTTGGGGCGTCATTGCTGGCGGGTGCAATAGTGTTCACCGGTTATGGTCTGTTGCGCGGAACCAGAGCCTTGTCGGTCGTATACGCGATCGGCTTGATGAGTTTCTCGGCCATCATGATTCAGGCCCAGATGGGCCGTATTGAAATGCATTTCCACATTTTCGCCGCCATGGCTTTATTGATTATTTATCGTGACTGGCTGCCCGTGGTGACTGCGGCTGCAGTCATCGCTGGACATCACGCCTTGTTCACGGGATTGCAGATGTCCAATGCCAGCATGGGCGATACGCCGATTGTTATATTCAACCATGGTGCAAGTTGGTCAACTGCGGTGGTACATGCGGCCTTTGTTGTGTTCGAGGCGGGTATTTTGGTGTTCTTTGCCATTCGCATGAGTAAAGAGCGCCTACAGGCCAGGCAGATTATTGGGGTGGTTCAGGATTTTGGTGCCCGTAAAGATCTTACTGGCCGTGTGGACGACGATGGCCGAGATGTTACGGCAGCATCGTTCAACACCATGATGGAGCGATTTGAAGCGCTGATTGCCATGGTTCGAGATTTATCAGGCAGGTTGAGCGACAATGCTGGCCAGCTTAAAAGTGTCAGTATTCATTCCGCCAAAATCGCGGATGACCAGCAACAGCAAACCGATCAGGCAGCTACCGCGATGAACCAGATGGCCGCGACCATTCAGGAAGTCGCCCGAAACGCCCAGGCAGCGTCCGAATCTGCGGTCGAGTCGTCAGAGGCATGTGTGAACGGCACTGGCAACGTTGCTGACGCCGTCGCACTGACCGAGTCGACCAACACTGCTCTCGAGGATTCTGCCCGTATGGTTCAGCAGTTGGTGGATAAGGTTCAGTCCATCGCGACGGTCATTGGCTCCATTAGTGACATATCTGACCAGACCAACCTTCTGGCACTGAATGCGGCTATTGAAGCGGCGCGCGCTGGCGAACATGGCCGCGGATTTGCGGTGGTGGCTGATGAGGTGCGGAACCTGTCGAGGCGCACTCAAGCATTTACCAATGACATCCAGACAACGATCAGTGAACTGACTCATGTCTCAGAGCACAGTGTGGCAGCGCTAGAAATTGGGCAGACGCGTTCCCGCGAGACGACCGCCGCAATTCGTAAAGCCGGTGAAGCCCTGGCGTTGATTGAAAAAGCCGTCAGCGAGGTCAGAGAGATGAATCACCAGATTGCTGCCGCCTCCGAGCAGCAGGCAGCGGTTTCGGCCGAAATAAACGAGAACATCCAGCGTGTGGCAGGACAGAATAACGATGTCGTTACCGAAGTCGGGAAAGCCGGAGCCATGGCCGGGGAACTGGAATCATTGGTTGACGAGGTCAATGCGCTGATTGGTGAATACAGAACATCGTAATATTCTGCATCCTCACGGGTATTCACCGCCGCAATACTGAACATTCACGGAACCGCAGTTGAAGTCTGGTCAATCGGTGCAATAGTTATAGGAGACTTTCAAAATCAGGGTCT
>JGI24662J20072_1000293_pt1 | contig 12892 bp, 13 predicted proteins | sample MalvirmetaMSP146_FD_20072 | JGI IMG/M metagenome (IMG submission 20072) | reverse complement strand
ATGCGGATGTTGACAGTCTGCGGGTTCATCCGGTTCAGCCTTCGTTATTGAGGTTTTTGAGTCTGACAATCATGTGCTCAACCCGGTTGCGAGCCAGTTCATTTTTTTCCAGGAGCTTGCTGCGTTCCTTTAAAAGGGTTGATTCACGCTCGCGCAGGGAGATGTTTTCTTTCTGCAGGCGCGCACAGATATTGATCAGTCGATCAATTTTCTGTTCAAGGGTTTGTAAATCTTCTGACATGGACCCAACCGTGAATATAATTGCAGACCACTATATTGCGCCCTAACACGTCGGTCAATAATCCTTACAGTGCTTCGAGAAATATTGTCTAGTCTGTTATGGGGGCTGGGGTTTTTATTTCTGCCATACGGCGGGATGCTTGGTCTTTGGAAGGGTGGTAGGATTCCCCCTTCATTTGCTTGCCGGAAATACAGGTGTATATGGACTTTAATGACATTGCCGATGCGTTTTTACGCGCCAATTTGCCGGGTAGCCCTGCCGAGTTGCACGGTCTGTTGTGTGGTCGTATCAGTGGTGGCCAGCATGCCGGGGGAGAAGAATTAATCACCATGGTTTGCCAGTTGCTTGATGTGGTCACGGAGCGGGTAGAGGATCTCGGCGACGTATTGCCGGATCTACACCTTTTGTCACTTGAATCGATCAGCAGTGGCACCTATGAGTTTCAACCCTTGCTGCCAGGTGACGAAGTGGAACTGAATCAGCGCCTGCAGTCATTAGGAGAATGGTGTCAGGGTTTCCTGTTCGGTCTCGGTAGCGCCGGACTTGCCGAAGACGCGACGCTGACCGGGGATATAGCCGATGCGCTAGGTGATCTGGCCGCCATTTCCCAGATCGGAACCCTGGATGAAGAAAGTGAAGAAGACGAGGTCAGTTATACTGAACTGGTCGAATACGTCAGGGTGGCCGTACTATTGGTTTATGCGGAGTTGAACAAGAAAGTCGACGACCCCCTATCCCCAACACTTCATTAGATTTTTACCGCCAGGATCTTGTCCGGAGACACCGTAATCATATGATCAGCAAGCAGGAATTTGCCCGCCGCCGCCGGACGCTTATGGAGCTGATGACAGATAACAGTATTGCCGTCATCACCGGCGCTGCCGAGCGCATTCGTAATCGGGATACGCATTACCCCTATCGCCAGGATAGCGATTTTTATTATCTGACCGGTTTTTCGGAGCCCGAGGCTGTGCTGGTGCTCATTCCCGGTCGCGAACAGGGCCAGTTCCTACTGTTTTGTCGGGAGCGCAATCCCGAGCGTGAAATATGGGATGGCTACCGGGCTGGTCCGGAGGGAGCATGCAGCGAATACGGTGCAGACGACGCGTTCCCCATCGACGATATTGACGACATTCTGCCGGGTCTGCTCGAGGGCCGGGAAAAAGTCTATTACGCAATGGGAAGGGATCCCTCTTTCGATCGCCACCTTATGGAGTGGATCAACAGTATCCGTTCCCGTTCGAGGGCCGGGGCCAGTCCGCCGGGGGAGCTTGTCGATCTCGATCATTTTTTACATGAGTTGCGGTTATTCAAGAGTGCCGGTGAGCAGAAGATCATGCGGGCAGCGGCGAGTATTTCTGCCAGAGCCCATTGCCGCGCCATGCAGGTCTGTCGTCCGGGCATGTACGAATATCAGTTGCAGGCCGAGATCGAACATGAATTCGCCATGGCCGGTGCCCGTTTCCCAGCCTACAACTCTATCGTCGGTGGAGGTGCCAACGGCTGCATCCTGCACTACGTGGAAAACAGTGCCAAGCTGACCAGTGGTGACCTCGTATTGATTGATGCCGGATGTGAGCTGGAGCACTATGCCTCTGACATCACCCGCACATTCCCCGTGAGCGGCCGTTTCTCGGCTGAACAGAAAGCGATTTATGACGTGGTATTGCAGGCCCAGCTTGAAGCCATCGAAGCATGCAAGCCGGGCAATCACTGGAATGAACCCCACCAGACCACGGTGAAAGTCATCACTGACGGTCTGGTTGAGCTGGGTATTCTCGATGGTGAGCGGAATGAGCTGGTTGAAACCGGCGCCTATCGCGACTTCTATATGCACCGCGCCGGCCATTGGCTGGGTATGGATGTCCACGATGTGGGCGATTACAAGGTGCACGATGAGTGGCGTTTGCTGGAGTCCGGGATGGTTCTGACCGTCGAACCCGGTATTTATATTGCCAGGGATAATACCCGGGTCGATGAACGCTGGCGGGGCATTGGCATACGCATTGAAGATGACATCCTGTTGAGTGGTTCGGGTGCAGTAGTACTGAGCGCCGATGCGCCCAAGACAACCAGTGATATTGAAACCCTGATGGCCGGCAAATGACGGGCCGCGCTGCCTCCGAATCTGCGGTGGATATCGCTATTGTCGGCGGTGGCATGGTGGGGGTCAGTCTGGCATTGCTGCTGTCCCACCTGAAGGCAGGCTGGCGCATCCGGGTCATTGAATCCTTTCCCCTGCATAGCAATGCAACCCTGCCGCCGAGTTTTGACGGGCGCTCTACAGCGCTTTCTCACAGCAGCCGGGAAATTTTTGAGTTGCTGGGGCTCTGGCAATCGCTGCATGCCGGTCTCACTGAGATCCGTCAAGTACACGTTTCCGATCGGGGCCATTTTGGCAGGACCCGACTCACGGCTACCGAACAGAACCTGCCCGCGCTGGGTTATGTGGTCGAGAACCGCCAGTTGGGCGACGTATTGATGACTGCGCTGCAGCGGGCGCCGGATGTCGAGTTGACGGCACCGGCTCAGGTCGAGGCCGTCAGCCCGTCAAGTGGCGGTATGCAGTTGCAGGTTTCCTCCGATGGCACGGATGCTGTAGAGATGATCAGTGCCGATCTGCTGGTGGTAGCCGATGGTGCACAATCCCAAACCCGTCAACGATTGGCGATTGATTCCCGGTGCAAGGATTATGGGCAGGCTGCCGTGGTCGCCAATATCGGGTTGCAGCTGGATCATGGCGGCATCGCCTATGAGCGCTTTACCGATCTTGGCCCAATGGCCATGTTGCCACTGCAGCCAATGGCCGGAGAGCACCGCTGTGCAATGGTCTGGACTATGCCGCCAGAGCAGGCGGCTGAATTACTGGCGGCCGATGAGGCGGAATTTCTCGCCCGGTTACAGCAGCGGTTTGGCTATCGGCTGGGCCCCTTTGTCCGGGTGGGAAGTCGGCAGGTGTATCCCCTGAGTCTGATCACCAGTGAAGAGCAGGTGCGCAGGCATCTGGTTGTGGTCGGCAATGCTGCGCATTCTTTGCATCCGGTGGCGGGGCAGGGATTCAACCTCGCCCTGCGCGATGTGGCTGTACTGGCGGAGACGCTGGGTGAGGCGGCGGAAAATCACCAGACTCCGGGGGAGTTAAGCGTGCTGCAACAGTACCTTCAGCGACAGCAACTGGATCAGCAGCAGACCATTTTGCTGAGCGATTTACTCCCCCGGGTCTTCGGCATGCATTCCATCCCGATGGCGTTGTTGCGCAACACCGGTTTGCTGGCACTGGATACGGTGCCGCTGCTGCGCCATCAATTTACCCGGCTCGGTATGGGGCTTGAGACCCGGGGAACGCCCATGTTGGGGGCTGTGTTAGGCAATACGTTGGGGAATATCTCCGGTGGCTGAAAAAGAGCGGGTGACCGAAAAGTCGTTTGATATTGTCGTCGTGGGTGCCGGCATGGTCGGTGCCAGTCTGGCCGTGCTTATCGCCGGGTCCAGTTGGGGACAATCACTGCGCATCGGGGTTCTGGAAGCGCGTCCCTTTGCGATGCCCGACCTTTCGAGCAGCTTCGATCCCCGGGTCGTGGCGCTGACGGAATCCTCCCGACAATTGTTCGATCAAATGGGCGTTTGGTCGTCGATCGCAGCACAGCGTGTCTGCGCCTACCATCGTATGGAAATCTGGGAAGCCGATGGCACCGGTCATATCGAGTTTGACTGCGCCGATGTGCGTCAGCCCAACCTGGGCCATATTGTGGAGAATGCACTGATCGTCGGGGCACTGCTGCAACGGTTGGAGGATATGCCCAATGTGGAGCTGTTGTGCCCTGCGGTGGTCGAGGACCTGACCATTGCCGCCAGTGATTCTGACATGGCCGTTCTGACTCTGTCGGACGGCCGGTCCGTCAGTGCCGGGCTGGTGGCTGCAGCCGATGGTGCGAACTCCGGTATTCGCAGGTTGTGTGGTCTGAAGCTCCGGCAATGGGATTATGGCCATCATGCGATTGTGACAACGGTAACCACAGAAAAGAGCCATGGCCATACGGCAAGACAGCGTTTTCTGCCAGCCGGGCCACTGGCGTTTCTACCACTGTTGGGCGACGGGGGCGACACTCGACATTGCTCCATTGTCTGGTCTCAGCAAACCCCGGTGGCGGAGTCGCTGATGGCGCTCGATGACACGGGGTTTTGTCAGGCTCTCGGTCAGGCGGCAGACCATTGCCTGGGCGAAGTGGTTGCTGCCGATCGCCGTTACTGCATCCCGCTTTGGCAGCGCCATGCGGTCGATTACACGGTGCCCGGTGTCGCCCTGCTGGGAGACGCGGCCCACAGTATTCATCCCCTGGCGGGACAGGGTGTCAATCTGGGTTTACAGGATGCGGCTGTGCTGGCAGAGGAAGTGCAGCGGGCGTTGCAGCGGGGATTGCCCCCCGGCGACCGATTGGCACTGGCGCGCTACCAGCGCCGCCGCAAGCCACAGAATCTGGCGATGATGGCCGCGATGGAAGGTTTCAAGCGTCTGTTTGAATCTGACAAGCTGCCGTTGCGATTGCTGCGCAATGACGGCATGGCCCTGTTTAACGGCGCTGGACCATTGAAAAAGCAGTTGATCCGGCAGGCTATGGGCCTGACATAGTGAGTTCGGCTGATTCGGTACTTCTGTTTGCGCCCGATCGGGTTTAGAATCGCCGACAGTTTTAGATCGTCAATATCGAGGAGATCACCATGAGCGAGACACCCGGGGACCTGAAATATGCTCCTACCCATGAATGGGCACGTGATGAGGGCGATGGCACTGTAACCGTTGGAATTACCCAACATGCACAGGACAGTCTGGGTGACGTGGTTTATGTGGAACTGCCCGAGATTGGTGCTGTGCTGGTGGCGGGTGATGACGCCGGGGTGGTCGAGTCAGTAAAGGCGGCCTCGGATATCTATGCCCCGGTTTCCGGTGAGGTGATTGCCATCAATGAGCTTCTCGAGAATGCCCCGGAAACGATCAACGATTCGCCCTATGACGACGGCTGGTTCTTCAAGCTCAAAATGTCTGACCCCGATGAGCTGGAAGATCTGCTCGACGCCGACAGTTATCAGGATCTGGCCAGCGATTAGTAAAGTCGATTAGCAGGATCAAGGCGGTTCAGTTTCCGCCACGCAGAGCTGCCAGGTGGCAGCTCTTTTTGTTTGTAGCTTTACCTTTTTTTGGAGTTAGCCATGTCAGTTGAATCGCCCGTCGAGCAAAGCCCGGTAGCCAGTTTGCGCCTCAAGACCGGTGCAGACCGTCGGTTGCGCGCGGGCCACCTGTGGATATACAGCAATGAGGTGAACACTGATATGACACCGCTGAAAGGCCTTTCGGCTGGTGCGGTTGTCGTTGTCGAAGATGCCAGAGGACATTTTGTCGGCATGGCCTCGGTGAATCCGTCAACCCTGATCTGCGCCCGGCTGTATTCTCTGGAGCAGGGCTGCCAGCTCGACCGCAACCTGATTGCGTTGCGTCTCAGGCAGGCCATGAAGCTGCGTGAACAGTGTTTCGAGAAGCCCTTTTATCGGGCGATTTTTGGTGACTCCGACCTGCTGCCCGGTCTGGTGGTCGATCGGTTTGGCGATTATCTGTCGGTACAGCTAACCACGGCGGCGATGGACAGCCGACGGGATGAGGTGATTGCAGCGCTGGATGAAGTGTTTGCTCCGGCGGGCATCCTGCTGCGCAACCAGGGCTCTTTTCGCACCATGGAAGGCTTGCCGGAGTACGTGGAGGTTGTGGCCGGGGACATTCCCGACCGGGTGGAGCTGGAGGAAAACGGTGTTCGCTTTCTGGCGCCGCTGCTCACCGGTCAAAAAACCGGCTGGTACTACGACCACCGGGAAAACCGCCAGCGCCTGCAGCATTTTGCAAAAGACAAGTCAGTGCTGGATGTCTACAGTTATGTGGGAGGCTGGGGCGTGCAGGCGGCGGTCGCCGGGGCCAGTTCGGTCACCTGTATCGACGTGTCGGGCGATGCTCTGGCTCTGGCGCAGGAGAACGCGGTACTCAATGATTACCGGGGCGAGTTTACCACCCTGCAGGGCAAGGCCAATGACCTGATGAAATCCGTGCTGGATCAGGGGCGCACCTACGACCTGGTGGTGCTGGATCCCCCGGCTTTTATCAAGCGGCGCAAGGATCAGCGTCAGGGTGAAAAGGCCTATCATCAGATCAACCAGTTGGCGCTCAGGCTATTGGCCCCGGGCGGCACACTGGTTTCCGCCTCCTGTTCCATGCATTTGTCGCGGGAAGCGCTGATGGATGTGGTGAAAACGGCGGCGGCTCACCGTCATCGCCAGCTGCAGGTTTTCGCCCAGGGCGGGCAGGGCCCCGATCATCCGGTGCATCCGGCCATTGCGGAAACCAGCTATCTGAAAGCAATTTTTGCCCGGGATATTGCCGGTTGAGAGGTGCACTGGCTAGTCGTTCAGCAGGCGGGCGGCCTCCATCGCGAAATAGCTGAGTACGCCATCGGCACCAGCGCGCTTGAAGCACAACAGGGATTCGAGAATGATCTGTTCGCGGTTCAGCCAGCCGTTCTGGAATGCCGCACAGTGCATGGCGTATTCGCCGCTCACCTGATACACAAAGGTGGGGGCTTTCAACTCTTCCTTCACCCGGCGCACCACGTCCAGATAGGGCATGCCCGGTTTCACCATGATCATGTCCGCGCCCTCCTGCAAATCGAGGGCGCATTCGTGCAGCGCCTCGTCGCTATTGGCCGGGTCCATCTGATAGGTTTTCTTGTCGCCACCCTTGATATTGCCCGCTGAACCCACCGCGTCCCTAAACGGGCCGTAGTAACTGGACGCATATTTAGCCGAGTAAGCCATGATACGGGTATTCACATGCCCGGCCTGTTCCAGTGCTGCCCGCACCGAACCAATGCGACCGTCCATCATGTCCGAGGGCGCCACCACATCGGCGCCGGCGGCGGCGTGGGACAGCGCCTGTTTCACCAGTGTTTCCACGGTGATGTCGTTCAACACATAGCCGCTCTGGTTATCGATAATGCCGTCCTGGCCGTGCACCGTGAACGGGTCCAGTGCCACATCGGTCATCACCCCCAGTTCCGGCACTGCATCCTTAATGGCTTTTACCGCCCGCTGGGCCAGCCCGTCCGGGTTGTAGGCTTCCTCCGCCAGCAGACTCTTGGCGGACTGCGGTGTCACCGGGAACAGCGCAATGGCGGGAATGCCGAGGCTGGCAATTTCCCGCGCCTGTTTCGCCAGCAGATCAATAGACAGCCGTTCGATACCGGGCATCGAACCCACCGCCTCGCGCTGGCCGGCACCCTCCAGCACAAACACCGGGTAAATCAGATCATTGGGGGTCAGCACCGACTCCCGCACCAGACGGCGGGAGAAGTCGTCGGCACGGTTGCGACGCAGGCGGGTGGCGGGAAAAGGGCCGCGATTATGGCTGAAACTCATGGAGGCTCCGGATTCAGATAAGCGTGAAGATGATAGGTGGGATGGGGCGGTTAATCAATTTGTTGGTGGATGGGGCCACTAACAGCGGTTGCGACTACAGGAGCGCGGTGAAATACTTGTGGCAGTAGTGAAGACAGGTCGGTCGACTTGCTTCATGCGGGAAGCAACTAAAACCACAGGAAGGGTGATGGCGATATTGCAAAAATATCCTTTCGAGTCGGCAGCGTATTCAGCTTGCCAGCTTTTGTTGTCCAGCAAACCAAACGCGGCCCTGATAACAGATTTTGGACATCTGATGGTGTATAGATTGTTATGAAAGTCAACGTGTTACGGAAGACTGCGGGTGCCAGCGTAATATATTACAGTGGCCGCCTTTTAATAATTATTATGAGGTCGACGGCCTCATTAACAGATTGTTAGCCAATACGTAGATAGGAATTATGGCAGGAATTTTTAGTTTCAAATGTTCATGTTGCGGGAAGCAACACGAAGGATCTCCAAGCTTTGGATTTAAGGCTCCCGATCCTTGGTTAGGCCAACCTGACGAAATAAAAGAGCAGGGAAAAATTGGAGATGATCTTTGCTATTACACAGATGAAGATGGAACCCACTATTTCGCAAGGGTCGTAATTGAAATACCTATTCATGGTGTTTCTGAACCATTTATGTGGGGTGTTTGGGTGTCTCTAAGTGAAGAGAGCTACGAGCACTACCTCGAAACTTGGGATGAACCAGACTTGGAGCGCGTTTATTTTGGTTGGTTCTGTAGTGCACTACCGTATTATGAGTCCACTCATTCGCTAGCTACAGATGTTCATCCTCAGGCGGGGGGCACTCGTCCATATCTTTGCCTTCATGAAACAGATCATGAGCTTTACCGCGATCTAACCATTGGAATTACTACCGAGAAGGCTCAGAAAATCGCAGAGATAGCAATGCATGGCTAACAAGGCCAAGAACAATCGTGTAATGCAAAAATCGCATTGCACTGGACAGCCTACGCTGCGCTTCCGCTGCCTGTATTGGCGGCGTTAGCCTTTTAGGGAGATATCACGGATGAAAGAACCTGATCTCAGGATTTATGCAAAGGGTGCTGCGTTTGAAGATGGCGTATACGACCTTCGATCAATGGAGCTGCTCATTTCAAGCTACCGATCGATCACGGATAGATTGATTGCTGTCCAGTTGGGGCGGGCGGCGGCAGCTTACCCCTGCAATAAAAAATCAGATAGATTATCAAGCGAAAGTCAAAGAAGGCTCAATTGAATTCCTTATAGATTTCGTATTTACCCACAAGGAATTATTAGGTGCGCTTGCTGCCGATGGCGGATATCAATTAGCCAGTGGTATCACAAAACTCTTTCGAGAGGCTATTGATCTTCGTAAACAAGTCGCGTCTGCTATTGAGAAAGGATTACCGATCAACATCAATATAAATGCAAACATAAACTTGGGTGTCGGCAATGTGATTGCCAACTCCGACACTGGCAACATTATAATTAATGACCCCAAAATATTGTGGGCCGCACAGGTAACTAAATACCCAGCCGACAGGTTGATATCCGGTGTTGATGGCAAGTCGATTGAATATGTTGAGCTTGGCTCGTCAAATGAAGAAATGCGTATAACTGAAGAGGAGCGTTCAGTACTTGGCCAAAATCGAGAGGAGCTTAGCGCTACGATTAGAGTCCAGGGCAGGTTGGATATGGTCGCATTTTCTAGCCATCGGGGGACAATTATATCTGATAATGAAAAGTTCCCCGTGACTTGGGATGAGAATATTCGCAATAAGATGCAAAAACTTGCTGATGTAGAAGGCGTGCTTTTTACCGTAAGGCCAATCATCGATCAAAAGCGTCTGCATTCAGAGGCCATTGCTTATCATGTGCTTGATTGTAGCGTGCCTCAGAGTGATCTTGATGTATAAGGCTAACAAGGCAAGGTAGGCCGACGCGATAAAGCCGCGCGTCTGCTTGCGGCGTTACTGATACGGTGAGCGCAAACAACGATATCTTGGAGACAAAATGAATCGATGGAAAGAAGCCTTTGAGAAACATCCAATACATGAAACTCTCTCATGGCTCGACAATGCAGCTAGTTCAAATGCTGAAAACCTTTCTGAAGGCGAGGTTGAAGAACAACGCCGTCTTAAAAAAATCATTGAGAGATACCGTACTGTCTTATCGTCGATTGATCCGGAAATAGTGCCGGTAAACCAGTTGGATTCACTAAATAATCAGCTACGCCATCAGAATATTACAAACCAAGTAAATGCTTACCTACAAAATGGAAAACCATCGAATTTAGTTTCGCTTAATGATCAGGTATCCAAGCATCTTACCCAGTTATCCCTATTCCAGTCCCTTTCTGAGAGTGCTGAATCAGAGGACAAAACGTCTTATATAGATAGCGTAGTCGATAGCACAATTAATGGTCTAGCAGCCAAAAAAGAGGCGCTAGAGGAGCAGTTAGATAATGTCGATTCGTTAACGAAGGAGCAGACCAAAAAACTAGAAACACTCTCTGACGAGATGAAGAAGAAGCAATTAGAATTAACCAATCTATCATCAGACTGGCAGAATCAATTCTCTGCTTCACAGGAATCCAGAAGCCAAGAATTTAGCAAGTGGCGAGACACCTTTTCCTCTGAGAAAAGCAAGGAAATTCAAGGCATAATTGATAAATATAGCGAGATTCTTGATAACCAATCGGCTAGGAATAAAGATGGGTTAGATAAGATCATCGCAGATTCAAAATCAAAGCACCAGTCGATACTAGACCTATATGAATTAACCGCTGGAGATAGTGTTGGTGCGGCATACATTAAAAGTGCCGATGACGAAAGGGGGCAGGCGAATTTATGGAGGGGAGTGTCAGTTGGGTTTATAGTAATTACGGTTGTATGGTTAGTATTTTCATTTTTCTATAACGCAGAAAAATGGAATATATCTGGTTCTAATCCAGAAGTCGTAGTGTCCCAAAACGATAACACATCTCAAGAATCAAATGATGAACTCTTGAATGTTCCTGACGCTGAAACGCAGAATAGTGACTTCCCTTGGCACATTATGCTCATTGCATTCTCAATATCGGGGGTTCTATTGTGGGGTGCAGCTTACTCCGCTCAGCAATCAACCAAGCATAGGAACAACGAGAAGCGTGCCAGATGGTTTGCGCTGGAAGTGAAAGCTTTTGATCCATTTATAAGCTCGTTGGAGCCTCTGCAGCAACAGGAACTCAAGAGGCAGTTAGCGGAGCGGATTTTTGGTCAAAATTCAACCGCAGATGAGGACTCTAGGGTGGTCGACGAACACGCGTTGAGAGCGGTTACTGACGCATTTGGCAAAGTACTTTCAAAGTTGCCAAAATAATCACTAACAATCGGCTGCACGGCGACCGGCTTTCCGCTGCTTCGCAGCTCCAAACCGGCGCGTGAGCCGGGCATTATAAAACAAGGAAACATACGTGAACGAATCACGTCAATCAACTTGTCCGTTGTGTCGCAATGAGGCGAGCTACATGGATGCGCCTCATGGAGTTTATAAATACTTCACTTGTAATAAATGCAGATTCTTTGCAATCAGCCGATCCGCTGAAGAAAGGCTAAACTCTCTTCCAGCATCGTTTGGGCTGAACTATACAGAGCGCAACCAAAACGAACCTGCCGGGAAATTTCTGTCTATTTCTCTGTCATCAGTTTCTGACGGTCACAATTTGGGTGCGGAAGTAATCGACCGCACTAATCTGCCCACATAACAAAATAAGTGGGGTCAAAAATAAGTGGGGTCAGAAGAGACTTTTGAAACAAAGGTAAATAAAGTTCTCGTAACGAATATTTTTTAACCATCTCCACCACTAGGTCGATGAAAATATATTCACTCCGACCCCTTTGGTCATCATCCAGATTAGCTCCGCTACCCTTGTTAAGAGTAAGCCACTGTTCCCCAGGTCTTTACCTAATATCTGTTCGTCAGATGGGCGCTGGCATGGCGGAGTTGTGCTATCAAGTACACAAAAGCAACGCGGCTTAATGTAGGTATAGAAAGGACAGCTATGAAAGCACTGCTTACCGCATTACTTGCACTTTTTTCCCTGCAAGGATACTCATCAGAGTGGAAGGAGAGCCCGGAAGTCGGGGAGCTATTCAAGCGTGCAGGCGTGACGGGAACGTTCGTACTCTATGATGTCGATGCGGGGCGATTTGTAGGGCACAACCAAGCTCGCTCCAAGGTGCGCTTCATTCCCGCTTCAACCTTCAAAATTCCGAACAGTTTGATTGGTCTTGCCGTCGAAGCGGTACAGGATGTTGATGAGATCCTGCCTTACGGTGGTAAGCCTCAGTCATTTGCCGTCTGGGAAAAAGACATGGGGCTACGTGAGGCTATCACGCTCTCCAATGTTCCGATCTATCAGGAGCTTGCCCGTCGCATTGGCTTGGAGCGAATGCGCGAGAACGTCTTAAAGCTTGGCTATGGAAATGGAAATATAGGCGCAACCGTCGATACGTTCTGGCTTGAAGGACCGCTCAAGATTAGTGCAATCGAGCAGGCCCAATTTCTGGCGAGGCTGGCTCAGGGACAGCTAACACTACACGCAGATGTTCAGGCGAGTGTTCGAGAGATCATTCTTCTGGAGCAAGGAGACAGTTGGCGATTGTATGGGAAAACAGGTTGGGAGAATGCGCCGAATTCAGGCATCGGCTGGTGGGTCGGCTGGGTTAAAAAAGATGATCATGTGTATGCGTTTGCTTTGAATATCGATATTCAGAAGGCAACCGACGCGGACAAACGCATTGAGATTGGCAAGGCCAGCCTTGAAGCGTTAGGGGTGCTGTGAGAGATCATGGGCCTAACAATACCGTCAATCCGGACTCATTTTTTTCGCTGCGCTCACTACAAATGAGTTAAAGGGGTCGTAACGATTATTTTTAAACCATTTTCACCGCTAGGCTAATCAAAATTTATTCACTCCAACCCCTTTGGTCTCAAGCGTTATACGAAGCGTTCGCCTTGACGTACGTACCTAAAAACGTACAATACTTAAAAGTTAAACACGCAAGAGGTGCGTCATGACCGGAATCACTGCAACTGAGGCGCGTAGCAACCTTTACCGGTTGATTGATGAAACAGCTGAGTCTCATCAACCAATCGTCATCATGGGTAAGCGGAACAAAGCCGTGCTGGTTTCCGAGGAAGA
>JGI24662J20072_1000245_pt1 | contig 14817 bp, 14 predicted proteins | sample MalvirmetaMSP146_FD_20072 | JGI IMG/M metagenome (IMG submission 20072) | reverse complement strand
GGTACTCTTTCCGCTGTGTGTGCAGATGACCTAGTGCCATTCCCATCAAGGTACTAACCGAACGCCACCCGGATCTGGATTGGTCGAAATTTGACGGCGTTCCCTACGGCTGTGTCAATCAGGCCGGCGAAGACAGCTGTGACATCGCCCGCATGTCTCTGTTGCTGTCAGGCCTGCCGGCAGACGTAATGGGCAGCACCGTCAACGGTCTGTGCGGCCCGGTATGGATATCCAGTTCCCGCTCATCGTCGTTCGGTTTCGGGATGCCTACCCAACGGACAGGTTGTGGGCGATGATGGCCTTCGGACAGCTGTTGCCGGAGATCCGGCCAGGTGCATTGCAGGTGTTCGACGGTCTGTGCGATGTCCAGACCGTCAATGCCCGCTGCATATTCTCTCGTGCGAACGTTTGCTTCAACAGACCTCGCCCTGTTCCCTCCGGTCCTTGCCCATCCGCTCACGGTTTACGCTCCACGCTACACCTCCCCAAGGTCAGTCGCCCTTCCGCAGTTGCGCTTCACTTCGTTCGCTATGGCCAGCTGACGGCAGGACTTTCACCTCCAGGAGTGCGCCCATGCCGGGCGCACCAAAAAAAACCCCGCAGAGCGGGGCAAAGAGTGTGCGGAGACGCACATGTAAAAGTCAGAGTTCCAGCGCAAGGTTTTACTCGTCACTCTGGATCAATGGCAATATCTCAAGCGTCAATCTGTGAACGCGGCGAGTTCTATGAGGTTGGCTGCAGCCCTATTATTGTAGACTTTGGGCAACTTATTCAGAGTCTCCCAAACGCTTCCTCCAAAGTAGGCCTGATCAGAAACTGCAGCTCAGCGCCCCAACATCTTCGCCGACTGCCCGCCAATGCCGAAGTGTTGCGTGGGCATCTCATTGAGAATGACCCGCACACTTTCAACAGGCGCTCCGAGAGAGCGGACAATAGCTTCTGTCACCTCGTGAATTAGCATCTCTTTTTGCTCGTCGGTACGTCCTTCCAGAATATTGATTTGGGCAACGGGCATAACAGAACCTCCTTATTTATACGAATCGTCCGGAAACGGTTCCCAGCCCCTGGTAGCGCACCGTGATATTGTCACCAGGCTCTACGGCAATCGCTGCGGTGATACCGCCCGTCATGATGAAGGTGCCCGCTGGAATATGCTCACCCCGTTCTGCCAGCAGGTTCGCCAGCATCGCTACGCTGGAGGCCGGATGGCCCAACACGGCAGCGCCAGCACCCACGTCGACAACCTCGCCGTTCTTCTCGACCACCACGCCCAGGGTTTTCAAATCTACATCCGCCACATCGGCCATCTGGCCGCCGGTGATAAAGCGGGTAGACGAGGCGTTATCCGCCACAACACTGACCAGATCGAACTTGAAGTTCTCATAACGAGAATCGATGACTTCGACAGCCGGTATGACAAAGTCGGTCGCTGCCAGGACCTGGCCGATGTGGCAGCCCGGCCCTTTGAGGGGCGCCTTGGTGACGAAGGCAATCTCTGCTTCGATTTTGGGGTGGATCAACTCCTTGGTGTTGACCACGCCGCCATCCGGCACGCTGAAGTAGTCCGCTAGGAAGCCGTAAATGGGGGTTTCGACACCCATCTGGGCCATCTTTGCCCAGGAGGTCAGACCCATTTTCATGCCGACGATCTTGTTGCCACGGGCTTCCTTGCGACGGCGGATTTCCCACTGCACGTCGTAGGCATCCTCGAAGGTCATATCAGGATACTCGTTGGTAACCTTGGTGATGTCGTGGACCCGCAGTTCCGCGTTTTCTACATGTTCAGCCAGAGCCAGAACCTGTTCGCGGCTTAATGTCTTACTCATGCATCTTGCTCCTTCTGTGCCGCCAGAAGATCCAGCGCCACGTCCACAATCATGTCTTCCTGGCCACCCACCATGCGGCGCTTACCCAGCTCCACCAGAATGTCCACGGTTTTCAGGCCGTACTTCTGTGCCGCCACTTCGGAATGGCGCAGGAAGCTTGAGTAAACACCGGCATAGCCCAGCGCCAGGGTCTCACGGTCCACTCTGACCGGGCGGTCCTGCAGTGGACGCACAATGTCGTCCGCCGCATCCATCAGCGCGTACACATCGGTACCGTGCTCCCAGCCCATCTTGTCGAAGGCAGCGATGCATACTTCCAGCGGGGCGTTGCCCGCACCAGCCCCCATGCCCGCCAGGGAGGCGTCAACACGGTCACAGCCCTCCTCGACGGCGACGATGGAGTTGGCCACACCCAGGGCGAGGTTGTGGTGAGCGTGCATTCCCGTCTGGGTTTCCGGCTTGAGCACGTCCTTGAGGGCCCGGAAACGGTCGCGGATGTCGTTCATGTTCATGGCGCCGCCGGAGTCCACCACGTACAGACAGGTCGCGCCGTAGTCTTCCATCAGCTTGGCCTGCTCTGCCAGGCCCTGCGGGGTCTGCATGTGGCTCATCATCAGAAAGCCCACGGTGTCCATGCCCAGCTTGCGAGCGTGCTCGATGTGCTGTTTGGACACATCCGCTTCGGTACAGTGGGTGGCAACCCTGACGATTCTTGCACCAGCGTCGTAGGCGTTGTCCAGGTCGTGGACGGTGCCGATGCCGGGCAGCAACAGGGTGGCGATTTTCGAGTGGGTGACCACCTCCGCCACGGCCTCAATCCACTCCAGGTCAGTGTGGGCCCCGAAGCCATAGTTGAAGCTGGAGCCCTGCAATCCATCGCCGTGAGCGACTTCGATGGAATCGACTTTGGCCTTGTCCAGCGCCCGTGCAATGTCCTGCACGTTCTTGATAGAGTACTGGTGGCGGATGGCGTGGCTGCCGTCCCGCAAGGTCACGTCGGAGATGTAAAGTTTTTTGCCGGGGTTATAAGTCATGATTCAGTCTCCTCAGTTGACCAGTGATTCGGCAATGCGCTCAGCGGTGCCGAGGGCTGCGGAGGTCATGATGTCCAGATTTCCGGCGTACGCTGGCAGGTAATGGGCAGCGCCTTCCACTTCCAGAAAAATGGAGGTCTTCAGGCCACTGAACTTGCCCAGGCCCGGGACATTCATGGGCTGGTCTTCGGGGATGTCATCAAACTGCACTTTCTGCTTCAGGCGGTAACCGGGCACGTAGCTGTTGACGGCCTTGACCATTTCTTCCACAGAGGCTTCCACTTCCGCCTCGTCAGCGGCATCGGAGAGCACATAGATGGTGTCCCGCATCAGCAGCGGCGGCTCGGCCGGATTCAGAATGATAATAGCCTTGCCCTTCTGGGCACCACCGACCACTTCAATCGCTTTTGAGGTGGTCTCGGTGAACTCGTCGATATTGGCGCGGGTGCCGGGGCCGGCCGACTTGCTGGAAATCGACGCGACGATTTCAGCATAGTGCGCTTTGGCCACGCGGGACACGGCCGCCACCATGGGAATGGTGGCCTGGCCACCGCAGGTGACCATGTTGACGTTGCCCTCCTCCAGGTGCTCCTCCAGGTTGACCACAGGCACGCAGTAGGGACCGATGGCCGCCGGGGTCAGATCGACCACGCGAATGCCGGGTTTGTGGTCACGAAGCAGCTTGTCATTGTGAACGTGAGCGCCGGCAGAGGTGGCATCAAACACAATGTTGATATCGGCAAACTCCGGCATCTTCACCAGCCCCTCCACGCCGTCGGCGGTCGTGGCCACGCCCATGCGGGCGGCACGAGCCAGGCCGTCGGACTCGGGGTCAATGCCGACCATCACGCCCATTTCGATGTGCTGGCCGTGGCGCAGGATCTTGATCATCAGGTCGGTGCCAATATTGCCCGAACCGATGATCGCGGCTTTGATTTTCTTGCTCATGATGTTGTCCTCTTCAATCCGGGTCAGGCGAAACGCACGGAAGCACTGCCGATACCACCAATGTCCACGCGCATGTAATCACCGGCCTTGACCGGTTCCAGCGGCACCAGCGAACCGGACAGAATAACTTCACCGGCTTTCAGGGTGATGCCGAACTCGCCCAGGGTGTTGGCCAGCCAGGTCACGCAGTTCACCGGGGAGCCCAATGCGGCCGCACCGGCACCGGCACTCAGCACGCTGCCATTCTTTTCCACCACCATGCCGCAGGTCACCAGGTCAACTTTGCGGGGAGATACCGCCTGATCGCCCAACACAAACAGACCACAGGAGGCGTTATCCGCCACAGTGTCCTGGATGGTGATCTTCCAGTCCTGGATGCGGGAGTCGACAATCTCGAAACACGGCATAACACACTCGGTGGCAGCCAGTACGTCAGCATTGGTGACGCCAGGCCCGCTCAGATCTTTTTTCAGGATAAAGGCAATTTCGCCCTCGGCGCGGGGGGCAATCAGCCGGTCGCTGATGGGCATGACTTCGCCACTGTTGAACACCATGTCGTCGGTCAGGTAACCGAAATCCGGCTGGTGTACATTGAGCATGTTCTGAACCGCCTTACTGGTCACGCCGATCTTCTTGCCGATGATGGAGGCGCCATCCGCCAGGCGGCGTTCCAGCATGCGCAGGGAAATGTGGTAGGCGTCGTTGATGGTGATGTCTTCGCCACGACCGGTCAGCGGTGTGACCGCTTCCCGGCTCAGCATGGCCTGATAAAGCTCATCACCCAGGGCCTGAATGCGTGTCTGTTCCATTATCGTGCTCCTGCAGCCCATTGATCGGCTTCGGTCAGGAAATCGTTCACTAGCCGCGCGAACCGGTCGGCATGTTCGATCTGGGTCCAGTGACCGCACCGGCCAAACACATGCAACTGTGCGCGATCGATCAATTCAGCCAGGCGGTAAGAGGCGTCCAGTGGTATCACCTCGTCCTCGCGACCGTGAAGAATCAGGGTTTCGTGGGACAATGCCTGTATGTCTTCTTCCCGGCTCGCAAGGCTATCCACCCAGCGCTGGCGCGGCGCCGGGAACATGGCCGAGAAAGACTCCTGAAAGCCCGGCCGAATGCTGGCCTGATACCGCATTTCTGCCAACTCGTCGGTCAGGAGAGCTTTATTAAAGGCAAACACGCCCATTAATCGCCGCATATTCTCCAGAGAGGCCTCGTAGCCCCAGACTTCATCAAGCCCTTCGGTGATGGGAAAACGGACACCCGCTGAACCCATCAGCACCAGACGACGAATACGCTTTGGATGCTCAATCGCCAGCGCCAGCGCCAGGCCACCCCCAAAGGAGTTACCCACCAGATCGACCTGTTCTAATTCAAGCTCATCCATAACGCCAATCGCGTGCTTTACCCATCTCTCACGATTGTAGATCTGGTCATCCGGCCGCTCACTGTAGCCGAAGCCCAGCATGTCCGGGGCGACTACGCGGCGATGCTTGGCCAGCTCCGGAATCACCAGGCGCCAGTTAGCCCAGGCGGTGACGCCGGGGCCGGAGCCATGAATCATCATGACCGGAACACCGCCCTCTCCATGGTCATGGACATTGGTGCGGTAGCCGGCAGCGGTTATCTCACGCCCGATTTCCGGGCTCTTTTCAGGTACAGTCATGGTCAGCTCACAATTTCACGCAAATGTTTTTCATCTCGGTGTAGAACTCCAGGGAGTGCACACCGCCCTCGCGGCCAATACCGGACTGCTTACTGCCACCAAAGGGGGTCCTAAGATCCCGCAGGAACCAGCTATTGACCCAGATAATGCCAGCCTCGATCTGACCTGCCACACGATGGGCACGGGTGATATTCTCGCTCCAGATCGCTGATGCCAGCCCGTATGGGAGGCTGTTGGCCAACTCGATGGCTTCTTCTTCGGTGTCAAACGGGCACAGGTGGACACAGGGGCCGAAGATTTCATCGGTAATCACCGCCGAATCTTCCGGCAAACCGGTCCAGATGGTGGGCTGAACCCAGGCTCCACCAACCAGAGCTTCCGGCATCTCCGGTACACCACCACCGGTCACCACCGTGGCGCCGTCATCCACAGCTTTCTGATAATAGGACAAGACTTTCTCCCGGTGATCGAGGCTGACCAGCGGGCCCATATCCGCCTCGGCGTCATCCGGAGGGCCAATCTTCATGCCTTCCGCGGCTTCTTTCAGTCGACCGACGAACTCGTCGAAGATGGAACGCTCGACGTAAACCCGCTCAGTGCCCAGACAAACCTGACCACAATTGGCGAAGGCTGAGCGCATGGTGCCCTCAATGGCCTTATCTATGTCGCAGTCAGCGAACACTACGCCGGCGTTCTTGCCACCCAACTCCAGGGAGATATCCCGGATGCCTTTGGCGGCAGCTTTCATGATGACTTCGCCGGTGCCGATTTCGCCGGTAAAGGTAATGCCATCCACCTGGGGATGCTCGGTCAGGAAGGCACCGGCCGAATCCCCACCGAAACCGTGAACCACGTTGAACACCCCGTCTGGCACGCCGGCGTCTTTCATCACTTCGCCCAGCAGGGCGGTGGTGGTGGGCGTTTCCTCGGAAGGCTTGACCACTACGGTGTTGCCACAGGCCAGCGCAGGACCCACTTTCCAGGTCATCAGAAGCAATGGCAGGTTCCACGGACTGATAACACCAATCACGCCCTTGGGGCGGCGAACGGCATAGTTCAGGGCGCCTGTGCCATCCGGAGTCGGCATTTCAAAGGATTCCGCGGGTACGTTCTTGATCATGTCCGCGAACACTTTGAAGTTGGCCGCGCCCCGGGGAATATCGATGTGGCTCGCCAGGGACTTCGGCTTGCCGGTATCGAGGCATTCTGATTCCAGAAACTCATCGAATCGGTCGTTGATGCCGTCGGCCACCTTGTGCAAGATGCCGGTGCGCTCGTCCAGCGTCATCTTGCCCCAGGGGCCGCGCAGGGCCGCTTTCGCAGCCTTGACCGCGGCATCCACCTCTTCCCTGCCAGCTTCATGAACCTTGCTGATCACTTGTCCATTGGCCGGGTTAACGTTGTCGAACAGCTTTCCGCTGGCCGAGCCAACGTACTGCCCGTTGATGTAGTGCTTGATGTCTTTCATTGCTGCTTCGTCCGGTTTCATCAGCTCGGGATCACGTCAGTACGGTCATGAAGCGCTCGTTCAGCGTACGATCGTGGTAAAAAATCGCTTTGCCGAGCTCTTCCGTCGTCCAGGTAACCGGTTTGTGGTCCGGGTAGAAGTAATCGCCTCCACAAAACACTTCGTTGCGGTTACCGGACGGATCGAAAAAGTAGATGGTTTTGCCGTGGGTCAGGCCGTGACGAGTCGGGCCGATATCGATGGAGGTATCAGTCATGGAGATCAGATCCGCGGCGCGCAGTACGTCTTCCCAGGTTTCCAGGTGGAAAGACGCGTGGTGGAATTTGCCTGGCTCTTCATGGTGAATGAAGGCAATGTCGTGCTCTTTCATAGAGACCGTCAGGAACTGCGACACCCTGGTGCCTTCCGGATCCAATACTTGCTCGGCCAGGTCGAAGCCAAGGACATTGACAAAGATGTCGTAAGTCGCAGCCAACTCAGGACCGTAAAACAGGCAGTGGTCAAAACGCACGGCTTTCATGCCTCGCAGGCCTCGGGGCCAGGCTTCCGGATTAACATCGGACAGGCCCCACTTGCCGGTGTACTTCTTGTCGGCAAAAAGCTCGAAAGCATGCCCGGAGGGAACGGTGAAGCGAACGCGGCGGCCACAATCCTTCAGCTCTTCCGCCGGCACCTGTTCTACTTCAACGCCATGAGTGACCAGATCCTTCTCCAACTGCTTCAGGGTGTCTTCGTCCAGCACCTTGAAGGCCATGAAATCACAGCCTGGCTCGTCTGACTCGCGCAGTACCACGGAGAACTTGTCCACCTCGGACCAAGCCTTCAGATACACACGACCCTGGTCGTCACGGTCGGTTTCAATCAGACCCATCAGGTCTGTGTAGTGTTTGAGGGCTTCTTCCAGATCGAGAACCCGGAGCTGGACGTGGCCGGGACGCATTACACCTTTTTTCATGACAGTTACCTCAACGCTGTTGTTTGCCTTACAAGTGCACCCTCAGGCAGAGGCATACACTCGATGGTGAGATTCGTCAGCGGGTAGATCCGGCAAGCCAGAACCTCGCCTTTTTCAATGGCTTCCGGCGGAACATGAGCCTTACTCATCTTTCCGCACTCAAACTCGCCCTCAACCACCCTGATTTTGCAGTATCCGCAGCCACCGCCCCGGCAGCCCACGGGCACACACTTCACGCCTTGCTGCTCCATAGCCTTGAGCACGCTCTGACCAGCCTGGCAAGTGAAGTGGTCTCCTGTTGTGCGATTATAAACTTGGAGCCGGGCCACGGACCTCTCCTCTAATAAATACGGTTCATCTACAGGATAACTCTCCATTTACTCTACATATTCATCCAACATTAATAAAACTGCCCGCCACCAACGAAAATCCAGCTACCAAGCAACCATACGTTCTGGTCATTTTCCGGTTTCAAGGCTACCCACCCAAAAGGTAAAAACAGATCTTAGGCGGGCTTACAAGGCCGTTTAAACCGCCTCCAAGGTCCGTCGGGAGCCACCGCCTCGCGAGCCCCCCCACCCATCGGTCGCCGGACCTAGAACACCCACTCAATCGGCGAGGACGAAGTCACCACCACGGATCTCAAGTAGCCGCATACCTCGCTGTTCAAATACACCGCCGTGGCTACTGGGGCTATACGTGATGGTACTCGTCACACCGACCAAGTCGTGGGTTTGCTCCAGGGAATCACGGATCGCACCGGGATCGGTACCGCCCGCGCGGCGGATCGCGTCCACAACCACCAGCAAAGCGTCATGACCATAGCCTGCGTGCATGTTCGGCTCTCGGTCATAACGATCCTGATAAAGTTTGCGGAACCTCATGGCGATCTCACGCACCGGGGTTCCCTGCGGCAGTTGCTCCGCTACTACCATCGCCGGCCCTGGAACCAGCACACCCTCGGCCGCCCGTCCCGCCAAACTAGCAAACTCGGGAGCAGCTTGAGAATGTAGAGAGTACAGTGGCACATCAATGTCTAGAGCCATGTAATTACGGGCAACAATGGCCGGTTGATTACCAGCATCAAGATTGATAACGGCCTGCACATCCGCGTTACTCCGAATGCGGGTTAATTGCGCAGTCATGTCCGAATCGCCCCTGGCATAGGTTTCGTCCATGACAACCTCGATGTTGTTTTTCTCCGCTTGATCCAAGTATGTAAGGCGTTCAGCACGACCAGCACCAGCATTGCTGGAAAGCAGTGCAATCTTGCTGACATTGTTCTTCTTCATATGCTCATAGGTAACTTGGGCAGCGACTAGGCCACTCTCGGGTATCGTGAATAACCATTTTTTTGTTGGATCGGTGGCAATAGATCCTCCGACCATCGCGACTTGCGGCACGTTGTGACGGGCCGCCAGCTTTTCCATCGCCATGGCATTGGCGGTAACGCTGGAACCAATGACAACACTCACGCGATCTTGGGTAAGCAGCCGCTGCATCATTGTCCGGGCTCGCTCCGGATTGCTGGCGTCATCATAAAGGATCAATTCCAACTGACGCCCAAGTACGCCGCCTTCCTGATTAACCTGATCGGCCATAAGCTCCAGTGCTTTCGATGCCGGGTCACCAAGGAAGGAAGCGGGGCCGGTGACCGACGTCACCACCCCTACGCGGACGGGATCTTTAGCCGTAGCCGGCATCGCGGCAAAACACAAGGTCGTGAGCAAAACCAAAGTGGCATGCCTGGGCCATTTGGTCAGGCTTGTAAGGAACTGTAATAGTTTCATTTCTTATTCTCCTTAAAGTCAGTTGCCTTTAAACTCGGTAGCTCGTTCGTAGTTCATTAAAACCACCATCGATGCTTCATGTTCCTAAGCGAATCAAACGTTCCCTCCATAAGCAGTAAGGCTCCATTAGACGGCACCTTATAAATAAAAGGTTCAGGCCTCTTCCATCGACCAGGGTACAAGGCTCGGATTCTCCAGAATCCAACTACGAATATCGTTTTTACGCAGCTTCGAAGAGAGGGTCTTGGGCAGCGATTCATCAACGAACAACACGAGCTTCGGGATTTCCGGCTTACCCAGCCGTCCCTCGCATACCTCCAACAACTTCGCTTGCGTCAGTTCCGAGTCCTCACGAGCCTTGACCACGGCGACCACCGCCTCGCCCCAGTCCGGATGGGGCACACCAACCACAGCGACTTCCTCCACATCCTCATGCAAGACCAGTACGGCTTCGACGCTGGACGGAAACACATTCACCGCACCGGTAATAATCATGAAGCTCTTTCGGTCAAGGAGATAGATATAACCATCTTCGTCCCTTCGGGCGATATCGTTCGTCCGCATCCAACCGTCACCCGGAAATACCTCCGCGGTCTTCTCGGGAAGGTTAAGGTATTCTTTCATGACCGGAACGCCGCGCACCCACAGCTCACCCGATTGATTGGGCGCCAACTCTGCCCCATCTTCGCTGCGAATGCTGGCTTCGAAGTGCACTCGACAACGACCGATAGACTTCAGCCGCTCGGAATCGCTCTCAAGTGCGTCCCGATAGTCCTTCGGTGTCATGTTTGTGACCCAAGCACCACCAGCTTCGGTCAATGTATAGGTTTGCGTAACGTCACAATCGAATGTGTCGATAATCTCGCGAATCAGCGACGGACTGGCAGGCGAAGAACCAAACAGAATCAACCGCAGGGACGAGAGGTCGTAATTACCCGAGGAATATTCTCGGGCCACCCAACGCATAATGGTCGGCACCATAAATACGGTTGTGACACGGTAGCGGGCGATGTCCTGCAAAAACTGAGTGAGCTCGAAGTCACCGTCAGGCAGCACATGAGTCATGCCGTTGGCAAGCCCCCAGAGATTCAAGACAACCACAATCCAGGCAGACGCACCGGGAACGTACCAAACATCATCGGTGGTAAATCCGGTAGTCACCACGTCCTGTATAATAGCGTCGTGCAAACCATAATGAGACAGCACCACGCCCTTGGGTAAGCCACTGGTGCCAGAAGTGTAGCTCACGAACAGCGCGTCATCCGGGGCGATAGCCGGGTACTGTGGCGCATTATCACGACCGCTCTCAACCACAGCTTCGTAATCCAGCTCCAGACCGTGATCGCCGCCATAGCCGACCACCAGGACCCCTGCCTTGACAAGCTCTGGCAGCAGCGGTTCGATCGTCTCCCGACAACGCGCCTGGACGATCACCGCTTTCGCATTGCTGTCCTTGAGAACGTGGCGCATCTCCTCCGCAGCGTAGCGCCAGTTGAGGCTTACTCGCACCGCACCAATCTTCATGCAGGCGAAGAAGTGTTCGTAGACCTCAATGGTCTCATGGGTCAGAATAGCGACGGTTTCACCTTGGCCAATCCCCAGTTGCTGCAACCCGGAGGCAAGCTGATCGGCACGCTGGTCCATCTGCGACCAGGTGGCTGAACGGTCGCCGCAATAGTAAGCGATCTTATTGGGAAAATTTCGCGCACATCGTGTAAGCAAATCGCGAGGTAACATTGTTATTTTTCCTCCTTACAGAATGTCCCTTAGAGGGACGGAGTCGACCCAGCTACGAATACGTTTAGATAATAAAGCCCAAAGTGGATAACGGCTCAGATCCGTGCACCAACATGACCTTCTTGAAGAACATCTTAAACTCACCGTCGGTGCCGACCCGCAGACGGTACTCCACCCTTCCGGGCCAGACTTCCATCTTGTGCGTAGACTGCGCACGGAGCTCATAGAGCACAAAATTGGCACCCACCCGATACTCACGAGCGCCTGACTTGACAGGCTCCTTCACCGCTTCAATCTCGATATTCGAGAGCACCCGACGCATAGGGGAGACCGGCAGCTGGGAGTGACGCATTCCGGTCTTGAGCTGAGCGATGCGGGTGGCCAACCGCTGACGGTTATCGGCCGTAACCGAAACTCGCAGACCACCTTCCTGATCACTGTCGCCGGCCGGCACCCAGTAGTACATGTCGTCATCGACCAAGGCTTCCCACGCCTCGTAGCGTGACTCATCCGCCAGGCGCGCCTCGAGATAGAGAAAGGCCTCAATCTGGCGCTGCTCATCATTTGATACTAATTGCATGTTGGTTCCTTCTTGGACGCTTGTTCGGTGGCAATTCGTCGCCTTTAACGGCTTATGACGTGCTGGTAGTGACGCCAAAAGCCCCGATTGGTCGTTTCGTCGGAGATATGTCCGACGATCGAGCCGTCCTCACGTAGTTCTTCGCGCTCCTCGCCGCGGCTGAGATCCAGCCATGCCTGGCCTCCGGCCAGCGCCATCTGCTGACGCTCAGCGATAACCGCATCGTCAGCCAACAAGAACGCTGAAGGCCCCATCGCCGCCTCCGACTGACGCAGAATGCGCTCATTAAGAGCGTCGGAGACATCCCCAAGCAACAAAGGCGTGTGCCATTGAACACATTCGTTGGGACCGGCGGGCTGAATCATGGCGATATTCATTTCACCCAAGAACAGGTTCGGGAAGATCATCGTGTGAGGCGGACCCGCGCGCAAGACCTCGTGAGCGCGATCATAACCGTAAGCCTCTTCTAACTGCTTCACGTAGTCCGGGAAGCGGGAGGCATCCGGAAGACCCAGCCACTGACCCTCATCGGTGTAGCTCGGAGCAAAATTCAGCTCAGTGTGGCCCTTACCCCAGTCGATGGTTTGGGACTTGAGGTCATCCTCGGAGACCATTGTGGCTTCGTCATAATGCGAAGGAATCACTTTGGCAAAGGAGGCGTGCACGTAGTTGACGTGATACCCGTCGGTGTCGTTCTCTGGCAACATCTTCCAGTTCGCAGCAAACTTTTGCTTTACCCAGCCAGCGGTCAGCCGCAGATCCCCGGAAGGGGACATCTCGACGGCGCGGTCTAGGGCATCGGTAGCGTTACCAAGGTGATCTGACAGACTGCCGGCTTCCGCATTGAAGCTTGCGAACACAAACCCTCGATAGCTCTCCACCAACGGCAGCACCTGCAGGCCGAAGCCCTCTCGCTCCTGGGTAAAACCTTTCGGGTACGGTACATCTAAAAGACTACCGTCCAGACCGTAGACCCAACCGTGGTACGGACACATGAAGTTTTTCGCCTTACCTCGCTGCTCACTGCACACCAGGTTGCCACGGTGGGCACAGCGGTTCTTCAACACCAACGGCTCTCCCTTTTTGTCACGCACCAGAAGAACCGGCTCTTCGCCGATCGTACGACGGACAAAATTGCCTTTTTCCGGGATCTCCGACTCGTGACCAACGTACACCCAACCGCCGTAAAAAATTCGCTCCAGTTCGTCTCGATAAACCGCCGAACTTGTGTAGAGCGAGCCGTGAATGCGATCTCTGCGGATCAGATCGTGATAGTCAGGCGCCTCGTCAATATTGATCGTGGGAATTGATGATGACATAACCTTCTCCAACTTTAATCTCAGTTTATCAAGCAAGCACTTGGTTCAAACTTAAGCAGCAACTTCACCTTCAGTCAACTATGATATTCCTTGACCTCGAATTAACTTAAAGTCTAGAAACGGCAAACCATACTGTCTAATACTATTTTAATAACATTATGATACCCTTTAGGTATATTGATGGAGTACGAAGGTATGAATCTCCGAAAACTGCGATATTTTTTAGCGGTTGCTGAAGAGAGGAATTTGGGACGCGCCGCGGCGCAGTTACAAATATCCCAGCCGCCACTGACCAGGCAAATCCGTCAGCTGGAGGAAGAGCTAGAGGTTCAGTTGTTTAATCGCACTCCCAAGGGAATGGAGCTAACCGAAGCTGGTGAGCTGCTCGCCCAAGAGGCCCGCAATATCTGTTTACTGATACAACAGGCGTCAGAAAAAACCAAACGGGCGAGCCAAGGGCGCCTGGGCCGGCTTGACGTAGCACTTTTCGGTTCCGGCGTTCTAAACGTTATTCCCCGGATTCTTCTGCGATTCCAACGAGACTATCCCGAGGTACAAGTAGTTTTGCACACGATGGAAAAGGAGGAGCAGATCCAGGCCCTGAGGCAACACCGAATTACTCTCGGATTTAACCGGATGCTAAAGCCACTGTCCGATATAACAACAGAATTGGTGAGCCAAGAGCGGATACTCTTGGCTGTTCACGCCACAAGTCCTCTAGCAACCCAACCGGTTATTAGATTTCGGGAGTTGGCAGAATATCCAATGGTGCTTTTCTCCTCCAGTAGCCGCCCGAACTTTGTCGATAAGGTGATGTCCCTTTGTCATGCCGCCGGGTTTATGCCGCAAATTACCCAAAAAGTTGGCGATGTAGTGACTGGAGTTGCGCTTGTCGCAAATGGCTTCGGAGTGTGTTTGGTATCCGAATCAGGTTCGACCCTTTCACTTCCGGGAGTTGTCTATCGCGAGATTTCAGATCTTCCTGAGGAAGCTATTCTCGACCTGTCCTGTATTTACCGAAAGGATGATAATTCGAGGCTTCTCAACTCGTTTCTCACTACACTGAGAAGCGTTCAAGGAAGAAGACCGAACGAAATCCGGCAAGACTAAGCTCGCTTTGAGTCACAATTCGAACCTCACTGAAAGGCTTCCAGTACAGAAGCCTGCGTGACAAAAAATTTTAACCATCGTTCCGGCCAGACCGGATTATTGTCTGGCTCGGAATCATTGAACCACTACACTTTTGTTTCCTGTTTTTTCATGTCGTTTTGTCTTTGTTAGACAATATGACTCCCCACCAAGGCGCTACCCCCACCTCTTGGGTTAGCCTCAGCCAGAGCCATAATTTACGTGTTCACCTGCGTAAAATGGGGGGGGGGCAGCACCATGAAAAAATGGTTCATCGCGGGTTAGCGTGAAAAAGTAGGAGACGGCGGTAAAACCGGTTAGTTTTGAGTTCGCCAAAACAACAAAATTAGCCAATCCACCGCC
>JGI24662J20072_1000239_pt1 | contig 15058 bp, 15 predicted proteins | sample MalvirmetaMSP146_FD_20072 | JGI IMG/M metagenome (IMG submission 20072) | reverse complement strand
GCGACCTGGAGTTCAAGAAGGCTCTGTTCGGCATCTGGTTGTCAGACGAGCCTGCCCAGGAAGATCTGAAAGAGAAGATGCTGGGCCAGCGGTAAGCACCCGGGGGCACCGGTTCCGGTTATTCGGGGCCGGTGTCAGTCCATGTAATCCCGTTTCTGCTTGAATTCGCACAGATCTTCGATGATGCAGGCGCCGCACTTGGGCTTCCTGGCTGTACAGGTGTAGCGCCCGTGAAGGATCAGCCAGTGATGGGCATCCAGCAGGAACTCCCTGGGCACCAGCCGCATCAGGCGCTTCTCCACTTCCAGCACGTTCTTGCCCGGCGCAATCCCCGTTCTGTTCGATACCCGGAAGATGTGGGTATCCACCGCCATTGCCGGTTGCCCGAACGCGGTGTTCAGAACCACGTTGGCGGTCTTGCGGCCCACCCCCGGAAGGGCTTCCAGGTCTTCCCGGTTGTCCGGAACCTCCCCGCCGTGTTTTTCAATCAGCGCACGACAGGTCTTGATCACGTTCTCGGCCTTGCTGTTAAACAGCCCGATGGTCTTGATGTATTCCTTCAGGCCATCCACTCCCAGCGCGAGGATTTTTTCGGGTGTGTTGGCTACGGGGTATAGTTTTGCTGTTGCCTTGTTCACACCGACGTCCGTGGCCTGGGCCGAGAGGATCACCGCGATCAGCAGTTCGAACGGGTTGGTATAGTTCAACTCGGTTGTGGGTGTCGGATTGGCTTCCCGCAAACGGGTAAAGATTTCCGTACGTTTTGCCTTGTTCATGGGTTATCCGCTGGCTGAGAAAGTAATGGTCATTGGATGTTCAGGATACATGGCCTGTTACCCGCACTCGCTTGCTACCGGCCACGATGGGCTCCGCCGCCGTACGCCGGGCCTTGAGATGATTGTCGATGCCATTCTTCAGCGCGATAAGCAGCCCCAGCCCCACAAAGGCGCCTGGTGGCAGCACCATGAAGAGCACGTCCGGGTATTGCTCCAGCGGACGGATTCCCCAGTCTGCCGCCATGGGGCCGAGCAGTAGATCCATGTCGGTAAACAGGGTGCCCTGTCCTACGAGCTCCCGCATGGCGCCGAGTGCAATCAGCACTACCAGAAAACCGATACCCATCATGACACCGTCCAACAGGGCGGGTAGGGGCTGGTTCTTGGAGGCAAACGCGTCCGCACGGCCCAGAATGGCACAGTTGGTCACAATCAACGGAATGAAAATACCCAGGATCTGGTAGAGCTCATAGGTATAGGCCTGCATCAACAGTTCAGCGCAGGTGACGAAAGAGGCGATGATCATCACGAAGGCAGGCAGGCGCACCGACTCGCTGACAAAGTTGCGGATCAGTGACACTGCCAGGTTCGAGCCCATCAGTACCATCAGCGTTGCCAGGCCCAGGCCGATGGCATTGACGACGGTACTGGTCACCGCCAGAAGGGGGCAAAGTCCCAACACCTGAACCAGGGCAGGGTTGTTGGTCCAAAGCCCGTCACGGATGATCTCTGAGCTGGATTTGGTCGCCATGTTATGAATGCTCCCGTTCTGGTGTCTGGCCAGCGATTTTCTCGGGCGTCAGAGGCCTGCTTCGGGGTGACGCGGGTTCATTGAGGATGTCGCGAATGTCGCTGCGGTGCTCACGGAAATAGATGAGTGTTTTTTGCACCGCATTAACCACGGCTTTCGGGGTGATGGTCGCACCGGTGAACTGGTCAAATGCCCCGCCATTTTTCCTGACAGCCCAGCGTTCCGGTTCCGGGTTGCCAAGGGACCGGCCGGTGAACGAGTGAATCCAGTCTGACTTCTTGGTTTCAATGCGGTCGCCCAGGCCAGGGGTTTCCCGGTGGCTGGTCACCCGAACTCCCAGCACCGTGCCTTTCATATCCAGACCCACCAATAGGTGAATGTTGCCAGAATAACCGTCAGGAGCCACCACCGGCATGATCAATCCGGTAGGGCGGCCATTGCGACGTGCCACCCAGGCCGTGACGGGGTCGTTAGCATTCATTCCGTTATCCGCCGGAAGCTGCACCGTGTCGGTCAGCAGATGATTGTCGTGCCGGTTTTCCGGAATGATCTCAAACAGCGCCTGTGCTTCCGCCCGGGCGGCCTGTTCCTGTATACGCTCGGCCGTCATGACCTGGGTGATGGCGATGGTGCCGCCTGTAATGATGGCGAACAGGCCCAGGCCAATGGCGTTGCGACGGATGGACTTTGCGAGTGCTGCCATGGTTTACCCCTGACCCTTGCCGGGAATGCCGCGCCGGGGCTTATGATGCCCGTAGGTACGGGGCGGCGTGTAGTGGTCGATAAACGGCACCGCGAAGTTCATCAGCAGAACGCTGAAGGCCACCGCATCGGGGTAGGCGCCCCAGGTGCGGATCAGGTAGATCAGGATACCAATACCCGCTCCATAGATAAGCTTGCCCTGATGACTGGATGCAGCGGACACCGGGTCCGTGGCAATGAAGAACGCGCCCAACATGGTGCCCCCTGCCAGCAGGTGCATGGACAGCGGCGCATACAGGTCCGCGTTGCTGCCAAAGGCAAGGCTCATAAGCGCGAGGCCCGCCAGCATGCTGACTGGAATGTGCCAGGTGATGATCTTCAGGCCGACAAGAACCAGGCCACCGGCGAGGAACGCGGCGTTGACCCATTCCCAGCCCCGGGCAACACCGTCACCGAAGGTGGGGTGAGCAAGCACTTCCGCTGCGGTGTGGGTGGTAATCTTGTGTTTGTACTCATCCAGCGGCGTGGCCATGGTGAAGGCGTCTACCGCTGTCTGTTGGCCGGAGGCGATCATGGCCAGGGTATCGCCAAACCCCGGAGCGGTCTCCCATAGGAGACCGGGCTGCGCCCAATTGGTGGTCATGGCCACGGGGAATGAGATCAGTACCAGAGCGTAACCCACCATGGCAGGATTGAACGGGTTGGAGCCCAAACCACCATAGAGCTGCTTGGCCATGACGATGGCAGCGATGACGGCAATCGCGGACACCCACCAGGGCGCAAACTGTGGCAGGGAAAGGCCCAGCAAAAGGCCAGTGACCGCAGCGGTGTTGTCTTTCAGGAAGAANGCCACCGGGCGCTTGCGAAGCTTGAGGATAGAAGCCTCGGCCGCGAGTGCCACCGTGATGCACCAGACCACGTTGATCAGATTGCCCCAGCCAAAGAACAGGGTCAGTGCCAGCAGGCCGGGCAGGGCCGCCAGAATCACCCACAGCATGACCTGTGACGTGGAGCGGGCGTTACGGGCGTGGGGCGAGGACTGTTGCGCAAGTGCCATTAGCGTTGGAGCCTGTTCATCATGAGTCTGTCGTTTGGGTATCGGTGGCCGCCACAGATTGCCGGGCCTCAGTCAGAGCTTCTTCCGCCCGTTTTACCCGGTCGTGGTTCTTGGTGACGGCTCTCTCGAGTTTTTCGACATTGTCCGCATTCTCTGCCCTGGCGTCCTCCAGCATGCTTTGCATGGTGTTCAGCTTTGCGGTGGCCTGGGCAAGCTGCTTCTCCAGGGCGTCAATATCGGGCGCCGGTTCGCTGGCGGCTTTGGTTTCAGATGTCTCGGCTTTCGTTTCGGCCTGTTGTTGGCTCTTGGCCTTTTTACGGGCAAGGGCTTCCTGCACCAGGGCGGCCTTGGCGGCACGGTCATCGGCGGGCTGGCCTTCTGCTTCCGCCTTTTCAGCCTCGGCCTGCTTCCTGGCCTGAGCTTCGGCAGCCGCCTTCGCTCGTTCTTTGCGCCGCTGCTCTTTTTCCTGCTGTTCCCGTTCGAGTCTCGCCTGACGGGCTTCAAAACGTTCACGGGCGCGATCCGCTTTCAGCTGTTCAGCCTGTTGTACCCGTATCTCGCCTTTGGCCGCCCGGTAATACTGCACCAGCGGAATGGAGCTGGGGCAGACGTAAGAACAGGCTCCACATTCGATGCAGTCGAACAGGTTCAGGTGCTCGGCTTTGTCGAACTCCCCGGCTTTGGAGTACCAGAACAGTTGCTGGGGCAGCAACTCCATTGGGCAGGCTTCGGCGCACATGCTGCAGCGAATACAGGGTTGTTCCGGAGCCGGCTCCGGTAATTCCGTGGCAGTGGCGGCAATGACGCAGTTGGTGGTCTTGACCACCGGTACGGCTGGCGTTTCCAGGGTATAGCCCATCATCGGCCCACCCAGAACAAGGCGGTGGAGCTTGCTGTTTTCCTGCCCGGCCTGCGCGAGCAGGTAGTCGATAGGTGTGCCGATCAGGACCTCGAAATTACCGGGATCGGTAACTGCATACCCAGTGACCGTTGTGACGCGGGAAATCAACGGCTCGCCCCGATGAATGGCGGCGGATACGGCGATGGCTGTGCCCACGTTCTGGCACATCACTCCAATATCCGCTGGAATCCCGCCACTGGGCACTTCCATGCCTGTCAGGATCTGTATCAGCTGTTTTTCACCGCCAGAGGGATATTTTGTGGGGATGACCGCGATCTCTGTCTGGGTGCCCTCCGCGGCTTTCCTGAGCGCTGAGATGGCCTCTGGCTTGTTGTCCTCAATGCCGATCACAACCCGCTCCGGGCGCAGTATCCACGCCATGATGCGCAACCCGGCAATGATCTCGCCCGCGTTCTCCCGCATCGACATATCGTCGGCCGTGATGTAGGGCTCACACTCCGCGCCGTTCAGGATCAGCGTGTTTACCTTCCGGTCCCTCGGCGGGCGTAGCTTGATGTTTGTGGGGAAGCCGGCGCCTCCCATGCCGGAAATGCCGGCGTCGCGGATTTGTTCGAGCACCGTTTCCCGGTCCAGATCCCGGTAGTTCGTTATCGGGTTGAGAGGTGCCCACTCATCTTTTCCGTCGGGCTTGAGGGTAATGCACCAGTCGCTCATTCCGGAGGGGTGGGGAACGGGCTGAAGGCTGACGGATTCAATGGTGCCGGACGTCGGCGCGTGAACGGGTACGCCCATGCCGCCGGTCACGTCGGCAACTTTCTGGCCTTTGAGAACTCGATCGCCGACTGCAACACAGGCTTCGGCCGGCTCGCCTATGTGCTGCTGCAACGGCAATACCAGAACCTCTGGCAGGCCGGCGCCAGTGATAGGGCGTGATGTGGACTGGTGTTTGTTTTCGGCAGGATGGATGCCGCCGGAAAAGTCCCAGAGCTGTGTCATCAGGCGTTGGCCCCCTGACGATCGGTGGCAATCACACCGGATTTGGGCGGTGTCCAGGTCCAGGAGCGAATGTCGGGCTCTACCGTAATCATGTCGATACAGTCCACCGGGCAGGGTTCCACACACAGATCACAGCCGGTGCATTCGCTCTCGATTACGGTATGCATGTGTTTTGCGGCGCCGAGGATGGCGTCCACCGGGCAGGCCTGGATACACTTGGTGCAACCAATGCACTCGTCCTCGCGAATCACCGCAACACGCTTGGCCTGTTCCACCCCGTGTTCCGCGTCCAGCGGTTGTGGCTCCACGTCCAGCAGGTCCGCCAGTGCCTTGATGGTGGTTTCACCGCCCGGAGGGCATTTGTTGATGGCATCGCCGTTGGCAATGGATTCGGCGTAGGGACGGCAGCCGGGAAAACCACACTGGCCGCATTGGGTTTGGGGAAGCATGGAGTCAATCTGGTCCACCAGTGGGTTGCCTTCCACCCGAAAGCGCTCTGCGGCAAAGCCCAGCAGGCCGCCGAACACAACCGCCAGCGCGAGCAGAACCAGTACGGCAATCAGTATGCTCGTCCACATAATACAAACGCTCCGTCAGACGCTGACCAGACCAGTAAAGCCCAGGAAAGCCAGAGACATCAACCCGGCGGTGACCATGCCAATGGCGGCGCCCCGGAAGGCAACCGGAACATCGGCCACGGCGATGCGTTCACGCATGGCAGCAAACAGCACCAGCACCAGCGAAAAGCCGGCGGCGGCTCCGAATCCGTACAGGACAGACTCCACGAAGTTATTGTTCTTGTTGAGGTTAAGCAGGGCAACACCCAGAACCGCACAGTTGGTGGTAATCAGCGGCAGGAAAATGCCCAATACCCGATAGAGCAGGGGGCTGGTCTTGCGTACCACCATCTCAGTGAACTGCACGACAACGGCGATGACCAGGATGAACGTGATGGTTTTCAGGAACGCCAGATCCAGGCTCCAGCAGGTAGGTATACGCCAGGTAGCTGCACACCGAGGCCAGGGTCAGCACAAACGTGGTGGCCAATGACATGCCCATGGCGGTTTCCAGCTTCCCGGATACGCCCATGAACGGGCACAGTCCAAGAAACTGAACCAGCACAAAATTGTTCACCAGTATGGTGCTGACCAGGATCAGCAGATACTCAGTCATCAGAGCGCGCCATTACATAATCCGCATGCCGGGCGTGGCACCCGAATCCGGTGACAAGATGAAAATGTCTTTTCCGCCGGGGCCGGCCGCCAGCACCATGCCCTCTGACATCCCGAATTTCATCTTTCGGGGCTTGAGGTTGGCCACCATCACCGTCAGGCGTCCTTCGAGGTCCTCAGGTTTGTACGCCGATTTGATGCCGGCAAAGACGTTGCGCTCGCCCTCTCCAACGTCAAGGGTAAGGCGAAGCAGCTTGTCGGCGCCGTCCACGTGTTCGGCTTTGACAATTCTGACGACCCGAAGATCCACCTTCGCGAAATCCCCGAATTCTATTTCATCCGCAATCGGCTCGCGATTGGCTTCCGGGGCCTTCTGTCCTGTCGCTGCGGGCATTTCTTCCTTGGACGCGTCCAGCATTTTTTCGATCTGAGCCATATCCACGCGGTTCATCAGCGGCTTGAACTTGTTGATGCCGTGATTCTCAAGCCGTTGCTCGCGCTTGTTCCAGTCCAGCGGCGCATTCAGGAACGCCTCGGAAGCCTTGGCGGTTTCCGGCAGAACCGGCGCCAGGTAAGTCATCAGCAGGTGGAACATGTTGATGGCGTTGGTGCAGATGGCCTGCAGGTTGTCGTCCTGGCCGTCCTGCTTGGCAATGACCCAGGGCTGCTCGTCATTCACGTACTGGTTGGCGATGTCAGCCAGTTCCATGATTCGACGCATGGCGCGGCCGAACTCCCGGGCCTCGAAAAAGTCCGCGATCTCATCGCCGGCCTCGATAAACTCTTTCAGCTTTTCATGTTCGGTGACGGTACCGAGCTGGCCATCAAAGCGCTTGGTGATGAACCCGGCGCTGCGACTGGCAATGTTGACGACCTTGCCCACCAGGTCCGAGTTCACCCGCGCGGCGAAGTCTTCCAGGTTCAGGTCCATATCGTCGACGCTGCCGGTGAGTTTGGCGGCGAAGTAGTAGCGCAGGTATTCCGGATTCAGATGGTCCAGATAGGTCCGGGCCATGATGAACGTGCCCCGGGACTTGGACATTTTCTTACCATTTACCGTCACGAAACCATGGGCCCAGACGGCACTGGGTGTGCGGAACCCGGCGCTGTGCAGCATGGACGGCCAGAACAGGGCGTGGAAATTGATAATGTCCTTGCCGATAAAGTGGTACACCTCGGCGGTGGAATCCGCCTTCCAGAAATGCTCGAAATCAATGCCTTCCCGGTTGCACAGGTTCTTGAAACTGGCGAGGTAACCAATGGGCGCGTCGAGCCAGACGTAGAAGTACTTGCCGGGTGCATCCGGAATCTCGAAGCCGAAATAGGGCGCATCGCGGCTGATGTCCCATTCCTGCAGACCCGCATCCAGCCACTCGGCCAGTTTATTGGCCACCTGGGGTTGCAGCGTACCGCTGCGGGTCCAGTTCGCGAGGAAGTCCGCAAATTCCGGCAGGCGGAAGAAGTAGTGCTCGGATTCCTTGTCCACCGGCGTGGCACCGGAGACCGCCGAGCGTGGATTGATCAGCTCAGCCGGGGTATAGGTGGCGCCACAGGCTTCGCAGTTGTCGCCGTACTGGTCTTCGGTCTTGCACTTGGGGCAGGTGCCCTTGATGAACCGGTCCGCCAGGAACATGTTCTTTTCAGGATCGAACGCCTGGGTAATCTTGCGGGTGGCGATGTGGCCGTTTTCCTGCAACTGGCGATAAATGTATTCCGAGAACTGGCGGTTCTCCTCGGAATGAGTGGTGTAATAGTTGTCGAAGCGGATGTGGAAGCCACCGAAATCCTGCTGGTGCTCGTCCCGGATACGATCAATCAGGTTTTCGGAAGAGATGCCTTCCCGCTCGGCACGGAGCATAATAGCAGTACCATGAGCATCGTCCGCGCAAACGTAGTAGCAGTTCTGGCCACGCATTTTCTGATAGCGCACCCAGATATCCGTCTGAATGTATTCCAGCAGATGGCCCAGGTGGATGGGGCCATTGGCGTACGGCAGGGCGCTGGTTACCAGAATATCGCGCTGTTGCTTTGAACTCGCTTGCGTCATGTTGTGGTCCGAACCTTCATTCGTCAGGAGTTGGGCGTTCGCGTTTGCCGGCCTTGCTCCGGGTAAAGAACCCTTATGGCCAGAAACGGGCACAAATGATACCTTCCGAGCAGATAATTTTCACCCGAAACACCTGTTTCCGCGCTAATAAATGCGCGTGACGTTAGACCGGAGATTCCGATGGCACAGATTTCACAGCAGGCACTGGAAACCGCCGTACAACAGTACCGCGACCCCTACCTGGGCAAGGACCTGTATGAATTGGGTGCGGTGAAATCCCTGACCGCGGACGACAGCGGCAAGGTCACCGTGATGATCGAATTGCCATACCCGTCCAAAGGCATCGCCGGCGCCCTGAAAGAGCTGCTCACCAACGCCCTCGACGACGTTGATGGCGTTGAGAGTGTTGATGTCCACGTGGGACAGAAAATCCACTCCCACAAAGGCCAGAAAGACATCCAGTCCGTTCCCGGCGTCAAGAACATCATTGCCGTGGCCTCCGGCAAGGGTGGCGTGGGCAAATCCACCACCGCCGTCAACCTCGCCCTGGCGCTACAAGCCGAAGGCGCCCGTGTCGGCATTCTCGACGCGGACATCTACGGCCCCAGCATCGGCATGATGCTGGGCGTCCCCGAAGGCAAACGCCCCGACACCCGGGAAAACAAGTACTTCGTCCCCATGGAAGCTCACGGCCTGCAGGCCAACTCCATGGCCTTCGTCGTCACCGATAAAACCCCCATGGTCTGGCGCGGCCCCATGGTCAGTGGCGCCGTCATGCAACTGCTGCAACAGACCCTGTGGAACGAACTGGACTACCTCATCCTCGACATGCCCCCGGGCACGGGCGACATCCAGCTCACCATCGCCCAGAAAGTCCCGGTAAACGGCGCCGTCATCGTCACCACTCCTCAGGACATCGCCCTGCTGGACGGCAAAAAAGGCATCGAAATGTTCCGCAAGGTGGACATATCTGTGCTGGGCGTGGTGGAAAACATGAGTGTGCACATCTGCAGCAACTGCGGCCATGAAGAACCCCTCTTCGGCCACGGCGGCGGCGAACGCATCGCCGAAGAATACGACACCACGCTGCTGGGCCAACTCCCGCTGCACCTGACCATCCGCGAACAGACCGACGGCGGCACCCCGTCTGTGGTGGCAGAACCCGATTCGGAAGTGGCAAGGCGCTACAAGGATATCGCCCGCCGGGTTGGTGCGGAGTTGTCAACACGAGAGCGAAACCTTACCGGTTCGATCTCCAGCGTGTCCGTCACTGAACACTAGTAAAGCCCGCAACACCAAGAGGTGGGCTGAGCTATAGACCACCACGAAAGCTGGATCGCCAGAACAGACGGGGCCTTCCGAAACTGTGAAAAACATGGATGTTTTTCTCAAGCCTACATGGACGTATCAACGGCGTGTTTCGGAAGGTCCCGTCTGTTCTGGCAGCCCCCGAAGCCAGGAAGCAAATTCAGAACCCAAGCCTTCGACAGTCATTAAGTGAACAGGTAAACTACCGCCTCTCTTTTTTATGGATACGAGACGTCACCCATGAGCATCAAATCCGACCACTGGATTCGCCGGATGTCCCGGGATCACGGCATGATCGAACCCTTTGAATACGATCAGGTCCGCGAAACCGAAAAAGGCCGCGTAATCTCCTACGGCACATCCAGCTACGGCTACGATGTCCGTTGCAGCAACGAATTCAAAATCTTCACCAACGTCCACTCCGCCACCGTGGACCCGAAGAACTTCGACGACAACAGCTTCGTCAACTACACCGGCGACGTCTGCATCATCCCGCCCAACTCCTTTGCCCTGGCGCGCACCGTGGAATACTTCCGTATCCCCCGCAGCGTGCTGACCATCTGCCTGGGCAAATCCACCTACGCGCGGTGTGGCATCATCGTCAACGTCACACCACTGGAACCCGAGTGGGAAGGGCAGGTCACCCTGGAATTTTCCAACACCACCAATTTGCCGGCCAAAATCTACGCCAACGAAGGCGTCGCCCAGATGCTGTTCTTNGAGTCCGATGAAATCTGCGACACCAGCTACAAAGACCGGGGCGGAAAGTACCTGGGGCAAACAGGCGTGACCCTGCCGCGAACATGAGTGGCAGTGCCGCAGGGGCGATTCCGGTAAGCGACATCGTCAGGAGAGAGCCACAGTGAACGCCAATCAGTTTCTGAAAGCTGTCTCACAACTGCAGGGCTGGCGGGAATTTACCTTCCTGATGGCCCTCGCTGAGCGCTCCTTCCCCAATTACGCCCTGTTTGCGGACGCCGTTGGGCTCAAAACCGGTGCAAAAATGCGCCAGTTGCTCGATCTTGGCTGGGAAATGCTGCAAAAGGACGTTTCCGAAGCGGCCATTCCCCAATTGCTGGCGAAACTCGAATCGCTGTCGCCAGATGTGAACGCCTATGACGCTTACGGTGTCTATCCCGCCTTTGATTTTTGCCAGTTGCTGGAACAGGCGTTGCTGAACCGGCTCAATCCGGGCAAGCACCGTGCAACCGACGCCTCCCAGATGGCCACCGCGACCGTCATGAACTTTGTTGAGCTTTCTGAAGGCGAAGATCTGGAAGAAGATGAGCTGGTCAGGCTATTGGACCAGCACCCGCTGATGAAAGAAGACAAGGTATTCCAGCGCGACCTGATCCTGGCCCTCAAACGCCAGCGCACGCCCACCAGCCAGTTTGTTGAACGCATCCACGGCGATGCCGCCAACGACGGTGTGAGCAACCTGGGCATCTCGCTGAGCGACTGACCGGCAGCGCTGCTGGCTCTGGCCTACACTTGGGTGACAATCCGTTCTAATCCGGTACAGAAAAGCATCATGAAACTCTCTTCCTTTGGTCGGAAATTTACCGCGGATGCGGGCATCACCTCCCTGATGGATGACCTTGGCAACGCCCTGGCGTCCGGCGACGACATGATCATGATGGGTGGGGGCAATCCCGGCCATATTCCCGAGATCCAGGCTCGGGTCCAGCAGATACTGGCCGACATGGCCCAAAGTGACGGCGATACGCGCAGGCTGGTCGGCATTTATGACCCACCCCAGGGTGAAAAGCAGTTCATTGCCTCCTTGGCCGAGCTTCTGAATCGTGAGTATGGCTGGGGATTGAAGCCGGAAAATATTGCCCTGACCAATGGCAGTCAGGCCGCGTTTTTCATGCTGTTCAATATGTTTGGTGGTGACTATGGTGATGGGGTGCACAAGCATGTCCTGTTGCCACTGGCGCCAGAGTACATAGGCTATGCCGATGCCGGTATTGAGCCCGGGCTGTTCCACGCCGTGCAGCCGGATATCTCATTCACCGACGCCCATGAGTTCAAATACCGGGTGGATTTCGATGCGGTTGAGGTAACGGCTGAAACCGGCGCCATCTGCGTTTCCCGGCCCACGAACCCCACCGGAAATGTGGTCACCGACGAAGAGCTGGCCCGGTTGGAAGCCATGGCCCGCCAGCACGACATCCCGCTGATTGTGGATGGAGCCTACGGTACACCGTTTCCAAGCCTGCTGTTTGTGGATGCGAAACCCCACTGGAACGACCAGGTGATCCTGTGTCTGAGCCTGTCCAAGTTCGGCCTGCCGGCCGTGCGTACGGGCATCGTTATTGCGGCGGAGCCGGTGATCAAGGCCTTGTCGGGCATCAATGCCATCATGAACCTTGCCACTGGTAGCTTTGGCGCCATGCTGGCGGAGCCTCTGGTGCGCTCAGGAGAAATCCTGTCTCTCAGCCGGGACGTGGTCTGCCCGTTCTACAAGGCGAAAATGGAGCGGGCGGTGGCGGTGTTCCGGGATGCCATGGGCGAGGACAGCTGTCGCTGGTATGTCCATAAACCCGAAGGCGCCATGTTTCTCTGGCTCTGGTTTCCGGGGCTGCCGATCAGCAGTCTGGAGCTGTATCAGCGGCTGAAAGCGCGGGGCGTGCTGGTGGTGTCGGGGCACTATTTCTTCCCCGGTTTGCCGGAAGACGGCTGGAAGCACCGCCACGAATGCCTGCGGGTGACCTACTCACAGGACGATGAGCGCGTGGCGGAGGGGCTGCGAATCATCGCGGATGAAGTGAAGGCTGTCTGGGCGACGGCCAGCCCGTAACTCACCGCTCTAGCGGCCCACCTTGGCGTCGCTGATGGTCAGTTCGTACTCGCTGCCGTCAGGTTCCACCTGGAGGAAGCGGATCAGCAGATAGTCGCGCTCCGGCGCGAACCACATCAGCGACTCGCGTTTGCTCTCACTGTCGCGAACCTTCTCGGCCTTGAGTGTGCGAATGTCGCTGCCGTTGATGCGCACGGTTTCCTCGTCAACGACGGCGAATTTGTCGGTGTCGTAGTCGCCCTTGTCGATGACGCGGTATTCCATCTCGCGCTTGCCGGCCTTGATGTCCTGGCTTAGCTGCAGCTGATAGCCCATGGGGTCCATGGCGCCTTTCTCCAGCTTCATCGAAAACTTATCGCCTTCGTGATGCCCACTGACCACGTTATTTTCCCAGTCAAAATCGATCGCTTCCTCACGGTCCCGGATGAAGAGGCCGGAGAGCTTGTAGCGGTAACGCAGGGGAACCACCTGATTGTCTTCCCAGCGGAAGATCAGCGATTCGTCAATGTCTGCAACAAAGGAATCCACGTCGGTTCTGAAATGCCAGGTGCCATCGTCCCGTTGTTCCAGGATGCGGCGGGCGTCACCATTGAGGGAGATGCCCTTGTCCAGGGAGGCGTTGTAGCTGAGCTTCATGGGTTGGAGGGTAACGTCCTCCTGCTCGTCCGAGGCGTGTGCGAGCGAGGCTCCGAGAAGCAGCGCCCCGGTTAACAGGGCGGGCAACGCTGTGAGGCTGAATTTCAGGGGCATGCGACTCCTCCGGTTGCAATGGCAGATCTGTCACTGAACAGTCTAGCGTGACTGGTTGCTTCCGGAGATGACGATAAGTTTACTCAGGCCGAGGCTGCTGAGTTCTCGTCCGGAAGTACCACCGGTCGATTCAGTGGCTGACCGTCGAACACTACATAGTCGGTGCCCAGTTGAATGCGTCCCTCACAGAACCAGCGCACTACGATCGGGTAAAGCACGTGTTCTTTCTCCTGGACTTTCTCGGCGAGGGATTCCGGGGTGTCGTCCGGGGATATGCTCACTTCTGCCTGGGCAATCACCGGCCCGCCATCCAGTTCTTCGGTGACAAAATGAATGGACACGCCGTGGGTTGTTTCGCCAGCGTCCAGTGCACGCTGATGGGTCTTCAGCCCGGTGTACTTGGGCAGAAGGGAAGGGTGCACGTTCAGCATGGTGCCACGCAGTGCCCGCACGAAATCCGTGGTCAGGATGCGCATGAAGCCCGCCAGGACGATCAGGTCCGGGTTGTGACGGCGAATCTCCGCCATCAGTGCGCCGTCGAACTCCTCGCGGGAACCGTAATGGGTGTGATCCACGGTGAAGGTGTCGATGTTGGCCTGGGCTGCCCTCTCCAGAGCGAAGGCGCCAGGGCGGTTGCACCCTACCGCAACGATCTGGCCGGGAAAGTCCCGCTCCCGGCTGGCGTTGATGAGGGCCTGGAGGTTGGTGCCGCTGCCGGAAGCCAGGACCAGGATGCGTGGGGCGGTTACGGAATCTGCCTTCATGCCGACAACAGCCCTGGCGCATAACGTACTGATGCAGAGGCCGTGGCGTCGTCAGAGGCTTCAATGATGCCGACCTGCCAGACTTTTTCACCCAGAGCGTTCAGCGTATCAAGGGCCAGTTCGCGCTGGTTGGCGGGGATGCATACAACCATACCGACGCCACAGTTGAAGGTGCGGTACATTTCTTCGCTGGCAACGCCGCCGGCATCCTTCAGCCATTGGAACACCGGGGGTAGCTGCCAGCTGTCCGTATCGATGGCTGCTACCATGCCGTCAGGCAGAACCCGGGGAATGTTCTCCGGAAGGCCGCCGCCGGTGATGTGGGAAAGTGCACGAACGTCCACTTCGCGGACGAGCTGGAGCAGGTTTTTCACATAAATGCGGGTGGGCGCCATCAGGGCATCCGCGAGGGTGACGTCGGCAACCATCTGGTTCAGGTCAGCGTTACTGACTTCCAGGATCTTGCGGATCAGGGAGTAACCATTGGAATGCGGGCCGGAAGAACCCAGGGCGAGCAGAACGTCGCCAGCCTGCACGCGGCTGCCATCAATGATCTCGCTGCGCTCTGCCACACCCACACAGAAACCGGCCAGATCGTAGTCGTCCCCTTCGTACATACCCGGCATTTCCGCCGTCTCGCCACCCACCAGGGAGCAGCCGGCCTGTTCACAGCCAGCGCCAATGCCGTCGACAACCTGGGCGGCCACGTCGACATTCAGCTTGCCGGTAGCGTAGTAGTCCAGGAAGAACAGGGGTTCCGCGCCGCCTACTACCAGGTCGTTGACACACATGGCCACAAGGTCAATGCCAATGGTGTCGTGCTTCTGGAGTTGCATGGCGAGTCGAAGCTTGGTGCCGACGCCGTCGGTGCCTGATACCAGCACCGGCTCATTGTAGCCAGGGGGAATAGCCACCATGGCGCCAAAGCCACCGAGGCCGCCAAGGACTTCCGGGCGACGTGTGCGCGCCGCGGTATTCTTGATGCGGTCGACGAGTTCGTTACCAGCATCGATATCAACGCCGGCATCACGATAGGTGAGGGAGGGCTTCTGTTCGCTCATGGTGTGTTT